>CAEZWE010000050.1_pt1 | contig 12545 bp, 12 predicted proteins | sample 7264891 | NCBI WGS metagenome assembly CAEZWE01 (sample SAMEA6813872, study PRJEB35770) | uncultured Acidimicrobiaceae bacterium | biome: Freshwater; feature: Freshwater reservoir; material: water | place: Czech Republic | collected 2017-07-26 | depth 0.5m m | reverse complement strand
GTGCACCTTGGCGCGTCTTGATGGAAAGTTGCACGGCGTAACTTTTTCCACATTGGAACGAATTGGTGGCACGCCATGTGTCCTTATTGGTCTCATGACCATCAAGCGCACAACAAAGCGAGACACCATTTTGAAAGGTCTCATGGGTGAGGCATACCATCGCGCACTCATGGCGTTCCCTGATGAAGATGTGGTGGTGGGAAGCCGATTTGCTTCTCCCGATGGCGTAGAGGCACTCAAAGCGCTTACAGAGATGATTCCGCGATCGGGTCACAAGGCAGTGGGCGAGGAGCGTGCATGGGGAAGAAGGTTGGCCCGGCGTTTTGGAGTTGATTCCACATACGACGAACAATCTTTTGTTGTGGCCTCAGGTGGTCAAAGTGGATTTTTGGATTTTGAATCTTCCAAGCCCGAAAAAATCTCTCCTGACATTGTGTCGCTTTTCAAGACTGTGAATGCCAAAAAAGGCGGAGTGTTGATTGTGCATGGCTGGACGATGGCGGAAAGTCTCGTCAAGCTCGGCAAACACTCATAGAGCAGTGGAGTTCGAAGAAGTCGTTCGTGCGCGACGAATGACTCGCGCGTATGCTCAAACTCCTGTTTCTGAGCAGACCCTTACGCAATGCATTGATCTGGCATTGCGTGCACCGAGTGCCGGAAAATCGCAAGGGTGGCATCTCTTGATGTTTACCAACGATGAAGTGATGCGGTACTGGGATGTTGCACTTCCAGAACCAGACCGTGGCAACTTCGCTTTTCCATCTCTTTTGAATGCGCCGGTCATTATGTTGTCGTTAGTCGACACGCAGGCGTATCTCTCTCGGTATTCAGAGTCCGATAAAAAACACACGGGACTTGGCGACTCGCTAGATGCATGGCCTGCTCCATATTGGACGATTGATGCATCATTTTCGACAATGACCTTGTTGCATGCATTGCATGACCACGGTGTGAGTTCGCTATTTTTTGCTCATGCTCGTGAGAGAGAGCTACGAGTTGCTTTTGCGATTCCTAACAATGTGCAAATCCTTGGCGTCATTGCCGCGGGCTATCCCGAAGACTCAGTTCATCGTCCAGGCCGTAGTGCGCAGCGTCCACGTCGCACGCCACACGACGTCGTTCATCGACTTAAGTGGTAGCTAGCAATTGTCGGAAAACGTCGGGCTCTGATGTGGGGAGTTGGCATGCGCGTTGGAAACATACATATGCCATGCCCTCTTGGCGATCACGCCACAGCGATGACTCGGTAGGTGTGCCCCATGCAAGCACAGCGTGTGGTCGCCACTTCTCGTGGTACACGTCGAGGAGAACTGCATTATGTCCTGGGAGAACTACCTCTGAGATTCCAGAGTCTTCAAGCAAGAACACAGCCAGAGCATTACCAAATGCCGAAGGGGCAGAGGGAACAACTCGAGCCAGAAGTAACAAGATCTCGTGTGCTTTGGTGTGAAATTCGGGTTCATCGCATAGCGCACCCAGGCGAAGCAGAGCCATCGCTGCAGTGGAATTTGCAGATGCCGTGGCATTATCCATGAGATCTTTTTGTCGAACAATCAGTTGTTCGCCATCGCGGGACACTGTGAAAAGGCCACCATGCTCACTGTCCCAATATTGATCAAGTAATTGATGTGCGGTGTCTATAGCGATACTGAGCCACAGATGATCCCCGGTGAGTTCGTACATGCGCGTCATGGCGTCTACTACATGGGCAAGATCATGTGCGAGGGCATGGTGGCGTGCTTGTGGGGTTGCGTCCGCTTGCCAACTTCTCATCCACTTTCCATTTGCCTGACGAAGATTGTTCACGAGAAAGTGAGCAGACTTCACTGCTGCTTGAGTCCATCGTTCATCGCTGAATGCAGAAGCTGCCTCACAGAGGCTTGACAACATCATCGCATTCCATTCCGTAAGCACTTTGTCGTCAAGTCCTGGTCGCGAGCGAGTGTTGCGATGTAACACGAGTGCGCGGCGTGCCGTCTCAACAACGTCCGGACGCACAATGTCTCCACGGTGCATAAGTCGATGAGGAATGTTCTTTCCTTCAAAATTGCCTTCAGCTGTGATGCCCCAGTACTCGCACACTGGTTCAGCAGACGCGCCAACTACATCGGCAATCTCAGTCGGTGTCCATGTATAAAAAGCGCCTTCTTCTGAATGGCCATGTTCGTCAAGTGAGTCAGCATCTTCGGCACTGTAGAAACCGCCATCCTCGTGGCATAGATCGCGAAGAACATATTCAATGATTTCACTAACGATCTGTTGATCTCGTTGTTCGCCACGTAGTTGCCATGCATGGACATAGACCCGCAGCAACAACGCTTGGTCGTACAGCATTTTCTCAAAATGTGGCACGAGCCACTTTTCATCCACGCTGTAGCGGCAAAATCCACCACCGAGTTGGTCGTACATCCCACCTGCGGCCATTGCATCCAGGCTTGTGCGCGCAATCTCGTAGAGGCTGTCGTCGCCTGTTTGTTGGAAAAGACGCAGAAGTAAATCGATACTGAAAGTGGAAGGAAACTTTGGTGCCGATCCAAATCCGCCCCAAGTGGTATCAAAATTGTTGCGGAGGCCGTGAACCGCAGCAGAGATCAATGCGTGTGTGTCAATTGATGCTGCCGGAGCGATGAATGCAGTACGGCCAATTGTTTCCACAAGTGCATCAACATTTTGTTGCAGCTCATCGCGACGGTTGTTCCACGCGTCGTTAACTGCGTGCATCAGTTTGGTAAATGTTTCACGCGGATAGTACGTGCCGCCGTAGAAGGGTTCGCCTTGAGGTGTGAGGAAAACGGTCATCGGCCAACCGCCTCGACCAGTAAGTGCTTGCACTGCGTCCATGTACACCGCATCTACATCGGGTCGTTCTTCACGATCTACTTTGATGTTGATGAAAAGCTGATTCATCACCTCTGCGGTGGTGGGATCCTCAAAGCTTTCATGTGCCATGACATGACACCAATGGCATGCGGAATATCCCACAGAAAGAAGAATGGGTCGCCCTGTGCGTTGTGCTTCGGCAAACGCTTCATCGCCCCATGGATACCAGTCCACCGGATTATCACGATGTTGGCGCAGATACGGGGAAGAGGCATCGGCGAGTCGATTGCTCACCAGTCTTATGCTCCCATGGCGTGGTATCCGCCATCTACGTGAATGACTTCGCCTGTTGTAGCGGGGAACCAATCGGAGAAAAGTGCAAGAACAGTTTTGGCAACTGGCGTGGAATCGGTGACGTCCCATCCGAGCGGTGCGCGCGTGTCCCACACATCTTCAAACTGTTTAAAACCTGGAATTGATTTTGCCGCCATTGTTTTGATCGGACCTGCAGCAACAAGGTTGCAACGAATTCCGCGTGGACCAAGATCTTTAGCGAGGTAACGATTGGTTGCCTCAAGTGCTGCCTTTGCCACTCCCATCCAGTTGTAGGCAGGCCATGCAACACGATTGTCGAAATCAAGACCCACGATGGTGGACCCAGCTGACATCAACGGCAAAAACGCATCTGCCATGGTCTTGAGTGAGTAAGCCGAGATGTGCATGGCAATGGCCACGTCATCCCATTGGGCTGCTAAAAAATCGTCCCCGAGACATACCTCGGGCGCAAAGCCGATTGCATGGAGTACGCCATCCACATGCCCCAGCGAGCCACGCACTTGTTCACGAACTGATTCCACGTGGGCAGGTACTGTGACATCGAACTCGAAGACCTCGACGGGGCTATCAAGTCGGCGAGAGGTGCGCTGCGTCAAGGAAAGTGCGCGACCAGCACCCGTTAAGACAATTTCGGCTCCCTCTCGCTGTGCAAGTTGTGCAACACGAAAGGCGAGGGAGGCATCTGTGAGCACTCCTGTCACCACTATTTTCTTTCCATCAAGAAGACCCATGCGTATGACCGTAGTGCGAGAGGGGTCTGTGTGTAAGGCTCTACAGAATGCGTATTGGAATCCTTGGAGGAACCGGGCCTGCTGGCAGTGCCCTAGGTGCTCGACTTGCATCTGTTGGCTATGAGGTTGTGATTGGTTCTCGGTCAAAATACCGAGCTCTCGAAGCGGTCGACAGCCTGAAAGCCAAGTGGCCAGATCTCAATCTTCCTCTCGAAGCGGGCGACAATGACGCTGCATCGGCATGTGATGTTGTTGTGTTGGCTACTCCCTGGGATGGTGCGGCAACCACAGCTCAAGAGCACATTGGACTATTGAAGGGGAAAGTTGTCATCAGTATGGCCAATGCCCTTGTGCGCGTGGGGCATGAGTTCCAACCATTACTTCCTCCTCGTGGCAGTGTGGCCGCCCATGTGCAAGCAGCTGTTCCCGAATGTCGAGTTGTTGCCGCGTTTCACCATCTTCCTGCCAAAGAATTAGGCCACCTTGGTGACCCCATAGATTCCGATGTGCTGATTTGTTCTGACGATGCAGAGGCAACACGTATTGCGATGGATATAACTTCGCATATTCCAGGGTGTCGCCCACTTGATGCGGGGGAGCTCTCCAATGCCACTGCAATTGAGGCGTTCACCGCCGTGCTCTTGCAACTCAATGTGCGCTACAAGACACGTGTGGCACCAAAACTCACAGGTATCAAGAAAGATCCACGCGCAGAGGCGTAACGAGAATGACAATGCGTTTGTACGACACTGCTCGTCGAGAGGTGGTTCCTTTTACCCCTAGCGATGTGGTGTTGATGTACACATGTGGAATCACTCCCTATGACGCCACTCATCTTGGTCATGCAGCCACATTTTTGGTGTACGACGTTCTGCAGCGTCGCCTCATCGATCTTGGCCACACTGTGCGTTGTGTACGCAATGTCACAGATGTTGACGACCCATTGTTTGCAAAAGCTCGTGAGCTAGGAGTTCATTATCTTGATTTAGCAGCTGGTGAAGAAGCTCGCTTTAATCGCGACATGGATGCATTGAATGCTCTTCCTGTGTACAGCACTCCACGCGCCTCGTCTGCAATCTCTGACATACGTGGCTTTATTGGAATGGTGATCGATAGAGGTTTTGCCTATGTCGTAAATGGCTCGGTGTATTTCGATGTGAGTAAGTCACCTTCTTTTGGAGATATCTCTCATTACAGCCATGACCAGATGATTGAATTTGCTCGCCAGCGCGGCGGCAATGTTGATGACCCACAAAAACGCAACCCGTTGGATTTTGTGCTGTGGCATCCATCGGCTGATGATGAACCATCGTGGGACACCACATGGGGTGCAGGACGTCCGGGTTGGCACATTGAATGTTCCGCACTTGCCTTACGCGAGTTGGGCACCACGATTGATTTACACGGTGGTGGAAGTGATTTGATTTTCCCGCATCACGAATGTGAACGCGCTCAATCAGAAGCTGCAACGGGAGAGCCGTTCGTCAAACATTGGATGCATGTGGCAATGGTGTTTAAAGATGGCGAAAAGATGTCGAAGAGTTTGGGCAACTTGGTGTTCGTGGATCAATTGCGCACTCAATGGGATCCACGTTCCATTCGGTTGGGGGTCATAGAACACCATTACCGCAATGAGTGGGAATGGGATGAAGAACTCATGCCAAGAAACCATCGCAGGCTTCTTGCGTGGAAGCAGTCTTTGGGTGGTGTGCAATCTGATGTGTTGGACGTCGTACGCCAGCATTTGGACAACGATCTTGATACCCCATCTGCGATTGCAGCAATAGATAAGGCCGCATCGGACGGAGCAGATGTCGAGGTTGCCGCAGCGCTATTAGGTGTGGACCTCGCGGACCCCATCTCGGAGCACGCACCCCAGTAACTACGGCGACTCGGACGGTTGGGTCAACGGATCTGCGCTCGGTTCTAGGCCCTCGAAATTAGGGCTATTGTTCGCCTCACATGGCGCACGAAGATTCTGGTTCCGTTGCGATGCCGCAACAGGTGGTGGTTCCGGAAGTGGCGCGTATTCAAACGCGTGCACGACGCATCATTAAGCCGGTGGTAGATCGATTGTGGAAAGTCACAGTTGAAGGATTGGAAAATGTTCCCGTTGATGGCCCTGCCATCATTTGCCCCAATCACATCAGTTTCTTTGATTCGGTTTTCACCATGGTGTACGTCGGAAGAACAATTTGTTTCGTGGGCAAAGCCGAATACATGGAATCTCGGAAGACAAAATATGTATTTCCTGCACTCGGCATGATTCCCATCGATCGTGCAGGCGGCAAGAAAAGTGAAGCTGCTCTTCTAGCTGCTGAACAAGTTCTCCAACGTGGTGAGTTATTTGGTATCTATCCAGAAGGTACCCGTAGTCGTGACGGGATGTTGTACAAAGGACATACCGGTGCTGCACGTCTTGCAATGAAAGTGGGTTGCCCGATTATTCCTGTGGGCATTGTGGGCACGCGAGAGATTCAGCCACCGGACAAAGTGTTGCCTAAGCCCGGACTTACATGTGTGGTGAAGTTTGGTCAGCCGATTGATCCGCAGAGATACGCCGATCGCGGAGGAGACCACATGGTGTGGCGAGAAATGACGGACGAACTTATGTATGAAATTCGTGAGCTCTCTGGTCAGCAGTATCGCAATGTGTACTCCACGAAGCAGTCCGAGTCCATTCCTACGGATCAGGCAAGAGTTCACACTGCCTAATCGCAGGTAATTAGACCACTTGGGCATGGGCTTGCTCCGTAGAATGGTCTACGCATGTCCGATATCTCTGTACTTCTTCCCGATGGCTCCCAACGAGTGGTACCCGAGGGCTCCACGCTGGGCGATGTAGCTCTCTCCATTGGGGCGCGTCTTGCCAAGGCAGCCCTAGCGGGCACCATGAATGGTCAAGAGGTTGACTTGGGGGTTCAGGTCACTCAGGGAGCAACGGTCTCCATCATCACCGCCACTTCAGATGAAGGTCGACATGTATTGCGTCACTCCACCGCCCATGTGTTGGCCCAGGCTGTTGTGCAGTTGTTTCCTGGCGCTCAATTCTCTATTGGTCCAGCCATTGAAGATGGTTTCTATTACGACTTTGAACTCCCTGGTGGAAAAACTTTCTCCGACGATGATTTGTCTGTCATTGAGCAAAGAATGCGTGACATCATCGCATTGGATCAACCATTCGTTCGTGCTGACGTGACAGCAGATGACGCACTTAAGATATTTGCTCAACAAAAATACAAATGCGAAATTATTGAACGTGTGCGCGGTGGAGTTGCCGATGGTAGTGACGCAGGCGAAGTAGGCGACTCAGACACAATCAGTGTGTATCGCAATACGGAAGACTTTGTCGACTTGTGTCGTGGGCCTCATGTGCCATCAACATCAAAGCTTGGCCACTTTGCTCTCATGAAAGTAGCCGGGGCGTATTGGCGTGGGAATGAAAAGGGCCCCATGTTGCAGCGCATTTATGGCACGGCGTGGGAAAGCGATACGGCTCTCAAGGAACATCTGCACCGGCTTGAGGAAGCAGCGAAGCGAGATCATCGAAAGTTGGTCAATGAACTCGATTTGTTGTCGTTTCCACAGGAGCTCGGAGGTGGACTCGCGGTGTGGCACCCCAAAGGGGCGATTGTTCGCAAACTGATGGAGGATTACAGCCGTCAGCGACACCAGGACGGTGATTATCAATTTGTCTACACTCCGCATCTTGCGAATGCGAATTTGTTCGCAAAGTCAGGGCACTTGAACTATTACGCCGACGGCATGTATCCACCAATGGAGATGGACAACGGCACTTATTACATGAAGCCAATGAACTGTCCTATGCACTCGTTGGTTTTTGCGAGTCGCCAACGTAGTTATCGCGAACTTCCATTGAGGCTTTTTGAACTCGGAAATGTATATCGATATGAACGTGCCGGAACGCTCCATGGTCTGATGCGAATTCGAGGATTCACTCAAGACGACAGCCATATCTACTGCACCGAAGAACAGATGCCAGGCGAGATTGCATCGTTGCTTGATTTCATCTTGTCGGTTCTTCGACGGTTTGGTTTTACCGAGTTTGAATTCAACCTCTCCACAAAAGATCCCGATAAGTATGTGGGCTCAGATGAAATCTGGGAAAAGTCCACAGCGGCTTTGCGCGACGCACTCGATGCACACGGTTTCACATATGGAGTCAAAGAAGGTGATGCTGCCTTTTATGGACCAAAGATTGACGTGGATGTACGAGATGCCATTGGTCGCAAGTGGCAGCTCAGCACGATTCAGCTTGATTTCAATAATCCCGAACGTTTCGAGCTGGAGTATGTGGGCTCAGATGGCCAGCGACACCGGCCCATCATGTTGCACCGTGCTTTGTTTGGGTCTATCGAACGCTTCTTTGGGGTATTGACAGAGCATTACGCTGGCGCATTTCCCGCTTGGCTAGCTCCAGAACAGGTGAGGGTGTTGCCTGTTGCTGCTGCACACAATGACTATGCCGCATTGGTATTGAGTGAACTTCGCAGTGCTGGGTTCCGAGTGGACATTGATTATGCAGATGAGCCGTTGGGCAAGCGAATTCGCAATGCCAAGACAACAAAGATTCCCTACGTGCTTGTGGTGGGAGACTCAGATATTGAAGGGCGCACTGTCGGAGTGAATCCACGCGGGGGAGAAGTGGAACGCGATGTCTCGATTTCTGATTTTGTGAAAATGTTGGCTGCAGATGTAGCTGACGGTGCAGACATCGAGAATCAATGACTCTCGATCGTATTTGGAATGGATGGCGAGCAGATTATGTAGGCGCAGCCAGTGATGCCGCTGCAACGCCTGTTACTTCCACAACCGCATCTGTCTTCACGCAGATTCTGGAGAGTGATCTCTCTGACGAAGACGCGTTTATCGTGCATCGTTCAACATTATGTTTCGCCATCTTGAATGCATTTCCCTACGCCTCTGGTCATGTGTTGGTGCTTCCTTATCGTGAAGTTGCACAGCTTGAAGATCTCACTCCAGCAGAATCATTGGACTTATGGGCCACTGTGACTCAGGCGACACAGGCATTGCGTGAGTCTCATCGGCCACATGCACTGAATGTCGGAATCAATCTGGGGGCTGCTGCAGGCGGAAGTATTGCCCAGCATCTGCACGTACACGTCGTTCCACGGTGGAATGGAGATGCAAATTTTATGACATCTGTGGCATCTGCACGTACGATTCCAGAACCACTTCCGCTGACCGCATCAAAAGTGCGCGAAGCCTGGCCAAAGGGAACAATATGAGTGACGAGATTCGTGATGAACTCCCCGCAGATCTGAATGCTGTTGATCATGTCGGTGCATACGATTTTCCCGATAACAGTCGCCGTCGCATCCCAGGTGCGATCTATGCATTTCTCGCAGTTGTGTGTGTAGCGATTTGGTTTGTTGCAGATTCGCGTGACTCAGAGATTGTGAACAAAGGGCTTCTCTTTGCTGCGGTGCTGTTAGCTGTGATGTCCATCATCACCACCACCAGTGGATGGAAGATGACAATCAACGAATCAGAAGCACTTGTGCGCGCTACAAGAGAAGCCGGATTTCCGGTAGGACATGCATCTGCACAACAAGTGTGGAGAGGTATTCGCAGTCGCCCCACTTGGAGAATTTTTTGCTACAGCATTGAAGAGCCACCTGCTCGGCGCGCACTAGTGCTCGTGGATGCAGTTAATGGCTCAGTTGTGGAGCGACTTGTCGAAGATAACCCCGAGGCGACTATTCCAAGTACTCCATCGGATCTGGGATAACGTTTCCCAATGTTCGATGGACGATTTAGGACCCCAATCGAGCGTGCTATTCGCCCAGTAGGTCTGTTGCTTCGCCGCACGGGGATGTCTCCAGATCACCTCACCATCTTGGGCATTTTGTTCGCAATTGCTGCAGCCTTTGCTATTGCCCAGGGTGCACTGCGCGGCGGTTTGATTCTGGTCATTGCCGCGGCTCTCCCTGATCTCCTAGACGGAGCGCTTGCGAAGGCTTCAAATACTGCAAGTCAACGGGGTGCTTTTTTCGATTCAGTAGTAGACCGTGTGACTGATGCGGTGCTCTTCGGTGGAGTCGCATGGTATTTCGCCTCGAACGAAGGCACTCACATTGCTTTGTTGCCGATGGCCATCATGGGTGTGTCATCGCTCATTTCTTATGAGCGAGCAAAGGCGGAATCTCTAGGGTTGTACGCCAAGGGTGGCCTCATGGAACGCGCCGAGCGCATCATTGTCCTGTGTTTTGGTTTGTTGTTTGATTCGTTGCTCATTCCAGTGTTGTGGGTGATGTTGGTGTTGACTGTGGCCACGGCCATCCAACGATTTGCCCAGGTATGGAAACAGGCTGAAGTGTCATCGACAACTATGGCTAAGCGCGAGGTACGTCAAGTGCGCCGTATGACTCGCCATAGTGCTCGTGCTTCTCGTCGTCAGCTTTCCGTTGTGTCGCGTCAGCGACGTCGCAACAGACATGGCTGAGAAATCGCGTTCTCTGTCGGACTCCGTCACAGTTGGCGGATACAAGCTCGGTTCGCTCATTGCCCGTGCAACTCCTGGTTTCGTAGCTCAAGGGACGGTGTCGTTGCTTGCACCCGGTGTTGCATTGTCATTGAGAGGCAAGCGTGCGGTGATCGAGCGAAACCTTCAAAGAGTTGATCCCACGTTGAAGGGATTGGCTCTTCGCCGAGCATCCCAGCGAGCATTTGATTCCTACATGCGCTACTACAGCGAAAGTTTTCGTTTGCCGTCGCTCTCTAAAGAACATGTCAACAAATGTTTCACTGTCGATGGCTATCAACATTTGGAAGAAGCTTTGGCGAAAGGGAACGGGGTTATCTTTGCAATTCCCCATCTCGGTGGATGGGAATGGGCAGGAAGATGGATGGCAGAACGCGGTCTTCCCATGACAGTCATTGTGGAACCGCTTCAGCCGCCCGAGTTATTTGAATGGTTCACAAAACTGCGGAGTGATCTGGGAATGACTGTGGTGCCTTTGGGTCCTGATGCAGCTCCGACAATTCTGGCAACACTGAAAAAAAATGGATTGGTGTGTCTACTTTCTGATCGAGACATCCAGCGCAACGGTGTCGAAGTGGAGTTCTTTGGAGAAAAAACCACACTTCCGGCTGGACCTGCCATGTTGGGTATTCGTGGAAATACGCCAGTGTTACCCGTGGCTATTTACTTCACAGACTCCGTTGACGGTCATCATGCGGTAGTGCGACCACCAGTGCACCTCGAAAAAGTTGGTTCATTGCGTGATTCAGTTGCAGTGGGGACTCAAGCAATTGCTCACGAGTTAGAAGAACTCATTCGACGTGCACCAGAACAGTGGCACATGTTTCAACCCAATTGGCCCTCTGATCCTGGCTATTGATCTACGAATAAAGATCAAAAAGTTCGTTGATGGCTTTGGCTTGACCGCCAGAGGTAGATGACATCACCGCGATGGGTTGCACCCCTGTTGATGCCCACGCCGCAAGTTGTTCACGCACTCGCTCTTTGGGTCCGCTAATCGTGCAGTCATCAAGCCATGCGTCGGACATAAGTCCCACAACTGCATCTTTTTGCCCCGCTTCTATCGCATTTTCAATTGCATCCATTTCTTCCACGTAACCAGCGGCTCGCCAGTAGTTGCGATAGTTAGGTAGCGATACATAGCCCGTCAGTGTTTTCTTGTTGATGGCTCGAGCAGCATTGATGTCGTCGTCAATCACTGTGGGGATCATGTTGGACAAAAAGAATCCCTCTCGTCGGGCGTTGGGTACTTCGGAGAGCTGCCTCGCCATATGACTCAGTGAGGCATTTGCCCAGATCGCACCTTCGGAGATCTCGCTTGCCATTTGCAACATTTTGTTGCGTAAGGTTGCAAGGTAGATGTCAGGGAGTGGTCCCGAGAAACGTTCTTGTGTGCGCATCGCCGCAACATAATCAGAGATGTCGGAAAGTGGTTTTCCTGTGGAGACTCCAAGTCGTTTTGTGACTGGGCCGTGGCTCACGCCAATGCCAAAACGAAAACGACCCTCAGATATTTCATGAATATGTGCAACTGTGTTGGCGGCCTCAACGGGGTGGCTGTAGTAAATCGGTTGAATCGAAGTCCAGTAGGGAATCGATGTGGTGGCATGTGCAAGTGATACACACAAGCCCATGGTGCCGCCAAGGCTTGGGCATGCAAGGCCAGAGAAACCTCGGTTCTCCGCTTCTACGGCGAGATCAAGAATGGCGCGTCGCTTTGAGGGCGTAGCCACAACAGAGAGAGCAGGACGAAAGGAGTCTTGTACTGAGGTCATTCAAGTACCGTAGTCTCCATGTTGCGTATTGGAATGGTGAGCCCCTATAGCCTCACAATTCCCGGCGGGGTGCAACAGCAGGTTCTGGGTCTCGCTCGGGCATTGCGCGAAAAGGGACACGAGGTGCGGGTGCTTGGCCCCTGTGATGGTCCGCCGCCCGATCCCTTCGTGACGCCACTGGGCAATAGTTTGCCGACCGCAGTAAATGGATCGGTTGCGCCTGTGGCTCCTGATGCCTCTGCGGCATTGCGCACAATTCGAGCACTTAATGATGAGGCCTTCGATGTACTGCATGTGCATGAGCCACTTGTCCCTGGACCCACGCTCACCTCGTTACTCGTCAAGATGGCGCCAGTT
>CAEZWE010000049.1_pt1 | contig 12577 bp, 12 predicted proteins | sample 7264891 | NCBI WGS metagenome assembly CAEZWE01 (sample SAMEA6813872, study PRJEB35770) | uncultured Acidimicrobiaceae bacterium | biome: Freshwater; feature: Freshwater reservoir; material: water | place: Czech Republic | collected 2017-07-26 | depth 0.5m m | reverse complement strand
GCCATTCGCGAACAGATTCCAACACTTCATCAACCGTGGGTCGATCATGTGGGGAACTCATTGAGACACCTCGTCCAAAAGTCGAATCAGGTCGTACTCGTTCTCACACACTCGCCGACCAATAGCGGCCAATTCATGACTACGCGACGCGCCGGACAAATGAGTTTGCGCTTGCACGATGCACATGATGCCCCACTTCAGTGTCGCCAGAATCTCCCACCAACGCACCACTTCCCGATCTGGTCGAAACCCGGACTCATGGGCATAAGCATCAAACAGTTCGTCGTATCCGCCCAGACCTGCCACTGGATGCGCACCACCAAAACGCCATGCCCGTACACACAACCAACCAAGATCTTCCATGGGATCACCAAGATGAGCCAATTCCCAATCGAGAATTGCTTGTAGGCCCTCTGAGGACACGACCACATTGCCTAGACGAAAATCCCCATGTACCAACGCTGTTGCACTTGTGGTTGGTCGATTTTTTTCTAGCCATCGAAAAGCAATCTCAAATACCGGGTGAGGTTCACCGAGATCCATCAAAATTTGTTGATACATCGTCAACTGATCTTCCTCAACAAGGTTTGGCATACCCACAGTGGGGACTTTATGTATACGTGCTGCAGCCACTCCTAGTTGATGCACCAGATTCACTCTTGCATCTGCAAATTGCTCATCACGTAAAATCTTTCGAGCAATGGTTTCACCTGCAACCGACTTCACAATCATGAATGGGCGCTCTAGATCGGTGGAGATAGATCCATCAATCACCAACTCGGGTACTGGTACACCATGTGAGAACGCTTCACGCAAGACAATTGCCTCACTACCTAATCCACCGGGACGCTGTGGACGTACGCGTTGAAGAATTAGGGGCTCTTGGCCCACGTGAAATTCCCATGTCTCCCGAGATGCTCCACCTGAGAGTCGACGGAGGTTGTGCACAGCATTCACATTCATCATGTCTGCAATCTTTCGAGCAAAGCCCTCGAGTGAGTCTGATGAATGTTGTGAGGTCATTTACAAAGAGTGTGCCACAAGTTCAGCAAGTGATTTTTTACCGAGGTCAACCTGGTGAGCAAGAATCTTGTCCAGCACACCGGCGGTCCATAGGTTTCCGCCATAGGTGAGATGAATTGTGACGGTACACCCATGAGGAGTATCAGCGAGCGCAACTTCCATAGTCCAAGGGGCATGCGTGCGTCCATCATCTTCTTGTCGTTCAAAGACAAGACGGTCATCGGTCTGGGTGGTGCGCACCATAGTGAGCTGTTTAGAACGGGCAAACACGCCAACTTTTGCGCGCAGCTCCACTTTCCATACACCTTCACCCAACGGCTCAACACCATGTATCAGGGGCATCCACAACAGATACTGCGAAAGATCAGACACGTAAGGCAGCACATGTTCTTTGGACACACCTAAATCAACGGACGATGAATACTGCATCATTGAGAACCAGACTGACGAAACGCGCGACCCAACAATCTGCCCATCACTGGCGCATCCCCATCGTCGGAATCGTTCGTGCGAGTTGTTGCAGGCGACCACGCAATTGCACGTGTTTCATCTGGATCTTCTGTGATGTTTTGGGCCACTTGCGCTACCGGCTGCATTTCGTTGTCTACTTCTTCAGCAACCTCTGCTTCAAACAATGTGGGTTCTATTGATGCTGGTTTTGGCGTCGAGCTTTCTGTAGCGGCAGGAGGTTTACGACGCTTCTTTTGAGCGTGACGCGACGCAACCTGACCTCGGCCATCTGGATCTAAAGAGCGCTCTAATTCGCGAAACAGTTGCGGGATGGGTTGACGGCGATCATCCACAGTCCATCCGCGTGGTACTACCAAAGCGTTGGCATGACGACGACAGAGTCTTCCGGCGTGTTCCCTCTCGGGCACATGGGAATTATCGAGCCATACGAGCAATTGTGCGTTGTCAATGCCGTAGGAGACCTCAGCGGGAGCAGCACACCCGGGTCGCTCACATAATCTACGCACACTGAGAAACTACTTCCCCACAAGCTCTCGATGTTTCACCTAGAGCCAAGATGCGCTGTGGTGGGCGATACGGGCCTCGATCCCATGACCTCCACGGTGTGAACGTGGCGCTCTTCCAACTGAGCTAATCGCCCTTACGGGAACCTCAGACTAGCGAGGAGTCGAAGAACTCCCCACACTGGACCCTGGCGATGCTGCCCTCACGCACGCCATGCCCATTCCCTGACGATCACGAAACATTTCTGTATCTAGTGGACACACACGATCAAGAGGAATGAACTGCACCACGACATATTCATGAGGACCACCGCACGAGACTTCGGTGGCCAAGAGTTCAGATCCCACCACCACACAAGAGCCAGGTTCCAACAACTGATCGGGTATTCCAGGCTGCGGTGAATCTGTAAAGCCTCGTGCAATCAAAACAGCCACAGAACCCACAACTGCTGCCACCAACATTGCACGCCATGGAAAGCGAGCAGGTGGCAACATCGAGGGAGGAATCACCTGCGCGGCACGGTCATATGAGTCTGAATGAGGACGCGATGCGGTCGATATACGAGAAGATGCCAAAGAATTGTCGTAGTCGCGTCGACGCACTGGGTCAGACAGCACCGACCATGCATAATTGATTTCTGCCATTGCCGCCGAAGAACTCTGCGCGGCACTCCCAACATCGGGATGCATACGACGCGCCAAGTTGCGATACGACGTACGAATTTGTTCTGTCGTCGCCCTACTCGAGACACCCAAGATGTCGTACAGATTCTTTTCAATAGCCACGGCGAATATCAATGCGTCCCAATAGTTCTTCACCTACACGATAACGATGCACATTCGATCTAATTCGCTCTGCCAACAATGGAATGGCCATCTCAGGGGTGTTTCCCACATGCGGAGTGATAATGCAGTTATCTAAAGACCACAAACGATGCGCAGCGGGCAACGGTTCTGGATTGGTCACATCGAGACATGCGCCTGCAATCTCTCCACTCTCTAACGCCCACACCAGATCTTCGGTCACAACATGGGCCCCTCTAGCCACATTCACTAACCACGCATGCTTTTCCATCACAGAAAACTCTGCGCGACTCATCAGTGACGTTGTCTCCGGAGTAAGAGCGAGAGCCAAAACAACAACATCTGCACCCACCAACGCATCCACAAGATGACCCGTCTCGACGACGGTGTCCACCCCCACCATGTCAGAGACATGTCTGCGGACCACTGTGATCCGGCATCCGAACGGGCCAAGAAGCCTCACAAGTGATTCGGTAATTCCTCCGCCCCCCACAATGGTGACGTCGGCGCCCAAAAGATTTCTTCCCACTGGCCCCGACCACGAATCGGCTCGTGCATATCCCCCAATGTGTCGCATGCCTGCAAGCATCAAAGCCAAAGCATGTTCGGCGACTGGCTCGGCATAGACACCTTTGCCACATGTCCACAGTCGCGAATCATCAATAATCGGGATGAAATTCTCTACCCCTGCAAAAGGAACCTGCACCCATCCAATGTGAGGGTATTCCCGAAGAAATGCAGCCAAACCTTCTGCGTCGCGTGCATCGGTCCACACAACACCAGCTGCACTGCCTCCATCCACAACTTCTCCACCACCCTCACGCACAGAATCGGCGACCCAAGATGGAGATGATGCAGGAGCCACAGCAATCCGCACTACAGAGTGCATGAGCTATTTCTTTCGCTTGAGAGCGCCAGATGCAATCATGCGCTGGCGGCGAGATTCAATCAGCAATGCCCCCACCATGAGAGCAATACTCAAGAACAACAACATAGAAGCCAACACGTTGATCTGCGGGGGAATAGCCACTCGTGATGCGCCAAAGATTTGTAGCGGGAAAGTCACCAAAGATCCCGCATTAAAGAACGTAATGATGAAGTCATCAATTGAGAGAGCAAACGACAACAGCCATGCCGCCAAAATGCCTGGCAAGATTAAAGGAAAGGTGATTCTCCAGAACGCACGTTGAGGGGAGGCGCCTAGATCCATTGCAGCCTGTTCCAAAGTCCAATCGAATCCACGAATGCGCGCACGGACCGTGACTGCGACAAAAGAAATTTGAAACATCACATGAGCAATGATGACAGTTGTATATCCAAAGTCGACACCGCGCGACAAGAACAACGTTGCCAACGAACTACCCAACACCACTTCAGGTGACGTGAGAGGCAACACCAAGAACAAGTTGACGGCGCCTGAACCCTTAAAGCGATACCGGCTCAAGGACAGTGCGATCATTGTTCCCAACACGGCTGCAATCACCGAGGAGATTAGCGCAACGCGCAAACTCACAAACAGTGCATCAGTAAGAGCTTGATCCGAAAACGGGCTTGCCCAATTTTCCAAAGTAAAGCCTTGCCACACGATGTTGAATTTTCCTAGTGGCTTGTTAAACGAAAACACCACAATGACCACAATGGGAGCAAAAAGATACAGCAGTCCGAGAACTGCTGCCACATTGACAAGTCGCCGCCCAGTGCGTTGTTGGGTGCTTTCAACGCCACTCATACGAGATCATCCGTGCCCATGATTTTTGCGTAGATCAACACCGAGACTGTGATGATGGCCATCAAGACGAACGACATCGCGGAAGCCACTGGGAAATTCAATTGACGTAAGAATTGATCTTGAATGACATTGCCGATCATCGTGGTGTTGGGACTGCCAAGGAATTGCGCGTTAACAAAATCTCCCGCCGCTGGAATGAAAACCAACAGGCTTCCCGCAAACACTCCTGGTAGCGACAGAGGCAACACCACTCGACGAAATGCAGCAGAGGCACTTGAATACAGATCCATTGCTGCATCCACAAGACGCACATCAATCTTTTCCAAACTGACGTAGATGGGCAAAATCATGAAGGGCAAAAAGTTGTACGTGAGTCCACCAATCACAGATGCGGGCGTATTCATGATTTGCCCATTAGTGATTATCCCTAAAGCTTCAAGAACTGTCGTGAACCCAGTGGCATTAAAGACACTCATCACCGGACCTGAGTCGGCGAGAAGGTTCTGCCAGGCAAGAGTACGAATGAGATACGAGGTAAAAAATGGAACTGCAACGAGCCCTAGCAATACAGCCTTGTACTTTCCACCTCGAAAAGCAATCACATACGCCAAGGGATAGCCAATAAGCAAAGTGAATAAGGTGGCGATAGCGGCATAGAGAAAACTGCGCCCGAATTGCGCACCGTAATCACTAAAGGCCGTTGTGTAGTTTCCCCATTCCCACGAAAAGGAAGGAAAGAAATCAAAACGGTTCTGTTTGCTCGACAGCGACATTTGCAGCATGGACCACAGTGGTGCCAAGAAAAACAATGACAACCACAGGATTCCAGGTTTCAACAATCCGTATGGCGCAAGAGCACGCCGAGTATCCAGGCCCCCTACAAAGGCAGTCCAGATAATGGTCACCACTGCAACCAACATCACCGCCGACACAATGAGCGACGCGTTACCTGTTACCCACTCAGCACCGACAGCAACAATGCCGGCGGCAAGCACCAACATCACCCCAAGCCCTACCCACTCTGGACGAGAAGTCACCCGAGAAGACAAGGAACGAGATGATGTTGGATTACTCAACGAGAATTAAGCACCGGTAATAGAAGAGAACCGCTCGTCAAACTTTGCTTCTTCCTCTTCAGACAATGAACCCCAACTTTGTAAACGCGCCAACGTTGCATCATCTGGGAACAACAACGGATTCTCGGCAAGTTCTGCGGCATCTCCACCCAGCTTGACGAGTTCGTCACGAACACCTTCCACGGGCGACATGTACTGCACTTCTGCGGTGATACGTGCCGCATTCACGGGGTCATAGACGTAGTTCATCCATTCGGCAACGGCATCACCATTTTGTGAACCCTTGATCCAGACCATGGTGTCGTACCAACTTGTTCCACCTTCTTCTGGAATCACGAATCGCACATCTGGATTGTCTTTGCCCAACTGAAGAACATCCCCCGACCATCCGACACACACAGCGAAGTTGCCGAGGGACAAATCGTCGATGTAGTCATTACCTGTGAACGCACGAATCTGGCCGTCGTTCTTGGCCTTTTCAATCTTGTCGAAACCATCAGCGGCATCATCAAACGTAGAGATCTGATCAATCTTTTTGCCAAGCCCCATCAACACCAATCCCAAGGTGTCACGCATCTCGGTGAGCATGCCCACTTTGCCCTTGAACTCTGGCGCGAAGAGGTCTTCCACACTTGTGATTTCACGGCCGGTTGCCTTGATGTTGTAAGCAAGACCCGCGACACCTGTTTGCCAAGGAAGGCTGTACTGGTTGCCTTTGTCCCATGCAGGGTCTTTCAAGTCGCTGCGCAAGTTGGCAGCGTTCGGAATCTTTGCAAGGTCTAGTTTTTGCAACCAGCCAAGTCCCAACATGCGCTGTGCCATCCAGAAAGTAGGCGCCAAGATGTCGGCTTCAATGGTCTTGCCTTGGCTCAGTAACGGAAGAATCTTTGAGAAGTATTCGTTGTTGTCGTTGAAGCCTTCGGTGTACTTGAAGTTGATACCCGAAGCTGCGGCAAAGGCCGCCACAGTTTCAGCATCGATGTATTCAGGCCAGTTGTCAAAAGACAATGTCTTGGTACCTGAGGAACCAGATGATGAACAGGCCGCAAGCAATGCAGGCAACGACAAGGCACCTGCGCCCACTAGGCCGGAGCGCACCAGAAATTCGCGACGACTAAATGCCGGACCTTGACCAATTGAACTCTTCTTGCGTGTCCCCATGGGGTGCCTCCTTTTGTGTGGATTTCCTTATTGAAAAACTAATACTCGTGCGCGACTAGGTGTGTCATAGCGATGCTTCGATGGAATCGACATTGGTAGATGTGGATCCAGCCATCTCAGGCCAGCCCGCCAACAGATACGGAATTTCGGGGTGCCAGGTCATCAATGTTGTTTCTCCTGGAAGAGGTGCCCTCACGCCAGGCTCGACACCCACAATGGCCGACACTTCAGTGCCATTTTCCATACGGCCCACTATTCGCACCGAAGACCCCTGATACACACTGTCGGTCACAGAGACTGAGACCTGGCCTTGAGGATCGAAATGCACATGCTCTGGTCGCAGCACCACCGTGACCTGTGCACCAGCAGCCAAAGAGACATTGGATGCACTATTACCCACGGGCACAACAACCTGTGTTCCCCCCACGAGGTCTACTCGAATCCCTGAGCCATCAGATGAGACCACGGTTCCAGGCAAAAGATTTGCAGAGCCAATGAAGCCCGCAACAAATAATGATTCTGGGCGCGAATAAATATCAGCACTTGAACCAATTTGTTCGACGTGCCCCTCACTCATCACTGCAATGCGATCGCTCATTGTGAGTGCCTCACCCTGATCATGAGTCACAAAAACGAATGTGATGCCCACTTCGCGCTGAATGCGCTTTAGTTCAATTTGCATGGCTTCACGTAATTTGAGATCCAAAGCCGCCAAAGGCTCATCGAGCAAAAGAGCTGATGGATAATTCACCAAGGCTCGCGCAAGAGCAACACGTTGTTGTTGTCCACCCGACAACTGCGAAGGGCGCCGATTCGCAAACTCACCCAGACGAACGATGTCGAGCATTTCGGTGACGCGCCTCACCACTTCTGTCTCTTGAATCTTTTTACTTCTTGGACCAAATGCAACATTGTCAAAAACCGTCATGTGCGGAAACAAGGCGTACTGCTGAAAGACCGTATTGACATTGCGCTTATGCGGAGGCACTTCTGAGACGTTGACGCCTTCCAGAAAAACTTGACCGTCGGTGGGTTGTTCAAAACCCGCAATCATTTTGAGTGTTGTGGTCTTGCCACATCCTGAGGGACCAAGAAGAGCGAAGAATTCACCTCGACCAATTGAAAAATTGGCTTCATGGACGGCAACAAAGGAACCGTATTGTTTGCGCACATTATGTAATGCGATGACGGCCTCTTGGTTGTCCATCCCACCTCCCCTTACGGCATATCTCTTCGGTAAAGCACTCCAAGCGTAACACTCAGTGCGGAATCTAGAAGATTCGCTGGGTTAACTCTGAATGTTGGCCATCACGTGCTTGATGCGGGTGTAGTCGTCCAGTGCGTAGGCAGAGAGGTCCTTGCCATATCCCGACTTCTTGTAGCCGCCATGCGGCATTTCAGCCACCAGAGGGATGTGCGTGTTAATCCATACACAGCCAAAATCGAGATACTTCGCCATGCGCATGGCCTTACCAAAGTCCCGAGTCCACACAGACGAGGCCAACCCGTACTCCACTCCATTGGCCCAGCGCAATGCCTCTTCTTCATCAGAGAAACGTTGCACCGTAATGACAGGCCCAAAGATTTCGCTTTGAATCATTTCGTCATCTTGTTTCAAGTCAGCGATCACAGTCGGAGCAAAGAAGTAACCGTCTTGTGCGACCTTCTCGCCACCGGTAATTACGCGGGCATGTGATGGTGTGCGATCGACCAATCCAGCTACGCGTGCTAACTGAGCGGAGTTGTTCAAGGGACCATAGGCGGCATCATCTTGGGATGGTGCACCTGTCTTTGTTCCCGCAGCCTGCTCAGCAAGTGCTGCGATGAACTCAGAGTAAATCTTTGGACCGCACACCACGCGGGTAGCCGCAGTGCAATCTTGTCCCGCGTTGAAATATCCTGCCGCCGCAATACCCGCAGCAGCAGCCTCAATGTCGCCATCGTCAAACACAATGACGGGAGCTTTGCCTCCCAATTCAAGATGAACTCGCTTCAAACTGCGTGCTGCTGTTTCGGCAACTTCCATACCTGCGCGCACCGAACCGGTAATTGAAATCATCGCGGGTGTGTTGTGTTCCACCATTGCGCGGCCAGTTTCGCGATCACCGCAAATCACATTCAAGACACCATCGGGCAAAAATTCTGCCGCGATCTCGGCAAGCAAGGAAGTAGTCGAAGGAGTTGTATCGGATGGCTTGAGCACCACGGTGTTTCCCGCCGCAATTGCTGGCGCAAACTTCCACACCGCCATCATCATCGGATAATTCCAAGGAGCCACTTGAGCACATACGCCCACTGGTTCACGACGAATCATCGATGTCATATTCGCCATGTACTCCGCTGTTGCTTTTCCTTCCAACATGCGTGCTGCGCCAGCAAAGAAACGAATTTGATCCACCATGGGAGGAATTTCTTCGCTCATGGTGAGCGCTATGGGCTTACCTGTGTTTTGCACTTCACGTGCAACAAGTTCGTCTGCGCGAGACTCAATAGCATCTGCAATGCGATACAGGGCCAATGAACGCTCCGACGGAGTGGTTTGACTCCATGACGTAAACGCAGCCGCAGCAGCCGACATTGCATGATCGACATCTTGTTTGCCGCTTAATGCAGCAGTGGCAAAAACCTGACCCGTAGATGGATCAATGAGGTCAGTTGTCTGACCATCGTGGGCATCTACGTAACGACCATTGACAAAGTTTTGAATCGAGGACATAGGTACAAGGATTCCACAGATACGCAAGGAAAACCACCGAAAGTGTGGCTATGCGATAAAAATGACTGCATGGCACAAATCCAAACAGTGGGAGTCCCCCGAGAAATCAAGACCGCAGAAGGGCGAGTGTCGCTCACCCCCGATGGCGTCCGGGAGTTTGAGCGCATGGGCACCGAAGTCTTTGTGGAAACAGGCGCTGGCGAGGGAGCCTCCATCAGCGACAGTGACTACATCGCTGCGGGAGCAACAATTGTGCCCACAGCCGCTGACGCATGGTCACAACAAATGGTGGTGAAGGTAAAAGAACCCAAGACTGAAGAATTTGGCTTTCTCCGCCCGGACCTCACTCTGTTCACATACCTGCATCTTGCGGCGTATCCAGAAGTTGCCAAAGCACTCTTGTCTGCAGGCACAACAGCGTTTGCCTATGAAACAGTACAAACAGCAGATGGCAAACTTCCTTTGTTGGCGCCGATGAGTGAAGTGGCAGGTCGTCTCGCCCCCCAGATGGGTGCGCAGTTTCTTGAGCGCCACCGTGGTGGTCGTGGCGTATTGATGGGTGGTGTACCTGGCGTGATGCCAGCAAAGGTTGTCGTACTTGGTGCGGGCAATGTGGGTTGGAGTGCGGCTCGAATCGCTGCAGGCATGGAAGCAGAAGTCACTGTCATTGATCGCGATCTTGATCGACTGCGCTATCTCGACCAGATCTACACAGGTCGCCTCACCACTATGGCATCAAATCGTGGATCTATAGAGCGCAGTATTGCCGACGCTGATCTTGTGATTGGTGCCGTTCTTGTTGCAGGAGGTCGCGCACCAGTTGTTGTCTCCGAAGACATGGTGAAGTCAATGAAGCCAGGTGCGGTCATTGTCGACGTCGCCGTTGACCAAGGTGGATGTATCGAAACCACCAGAGAGACAACACATACCGATCCCGTCTACAGCATCCATGGAGTCGTGCATTACGCCGTAGGCAACATGCCTGGCGCAGTTCCACACACAAGCACATACGCATTAGCCAATGCCACACTTCCCTACCACGTACAACTTGCACGTCTCGGGGTACAACAGGTTGTGGCCACAGATTCGGCACTCACAGCAGGGCTCAATACATATAGAGGCATGGTCACTCATTATCTCGTGGCTACAGACCTTGGATTGCCGTTCACTTCACCGACCGAGGCACTTTCGGCATAGGTTAGAGACGTGGCCACACACGTTGATTCTCTCGATATTCCCAAGATTCCATTTCTTGTCGGTCAGACCCGCGAAGAGCGCCAAGAGTTCTTGCGCACAACAGCCCAAGGTCATTGGCTTGCAAAGAATGACATCGGCTACAACGTCATCACATATGAGTCAGTCATGGGCGTCTTGCGAGATAAGCGTTGGCATTCCGCCACCGGATTAGTGGCCCAAATTCGCGGTGTGACTGATGAGCAGTTCTTGTCGCGACGTCGGGTTTCGATTCTTAATGCCGAAGGCGATGTGCACGTACGCTTGCGCCGGCTTGTTGCCCCCGCGTTTTCTCCACGCAGTGCTGATCGCCTTCGCCCCTTCATGCAAGAGGTCATCAACTCACTCGTTGATCCCATTGCTGCACGCGGTCACGGTGAATTCATCGCTGAAGTGTGTGAGCCCTACCCGATTCCCATCATCTGTGAACTCCTCGGTGCACCTAAAGACGATTGGCAATTCTTTAGTCGTGTTGCCACCGATGTATTGCGTGTCTTTAGCGAAGACATGGCACAACAGTTGCATGTCATCATCGCCGCACAAGACGAGTTGAATGCCTATTCACGTACTCTCATCGAACAGCGCCGCGCAATTCCGCGCGATGACCTTCTGACAGATCTCATTTCTGCCGAAGAAGCCGGAGACAAACTCACCACCGAAGAACTAGAGATGATGGTTGAGGCAGTGATTGTTGGTGGAACCGACACAACTCGCAATCAACTTGGGCTTGCCGTGGCATTGTTTGCACAACACCCACATCAATGGGAACAACTTGCCAACGATCCTTCTCTTGCACCTCGTGCTGTAGAGGAAACAATGCGCTATATCGGTGCGGTCGGTGGAACAGTGCGTTTTGCTTCCGAAGACATTGAATACAACGACATCTTCTTCCCGAAGGGAACATTCATGTCAGTGTCGATGAGTTCAGGCAACTTCGACACCAACGTGTTTCCTGAGCCAGAAGTCTTTGACATCACACGGCCTCCAGTGGGACAACCACAACTCAGTTTTGGAGCAGGTATTCACTACTGCCTCGGCGCATCACTTGCGCGCGCGGAACTTCAAGAGGCACTCGTTATCTTGTCGCAACGCCTTCCCAAACTCGAGCTTGATGGTGACCCAGAGTACAAACCGTCATCAGTGGGAATTTTTGGCCCTTCGCGACTACCAATTCGTTGCGAACCTGGCCACTAATTCAGTTGTTGATTAGTCACAGCAACTATCACGCCAACCACAAGAAAAACACTTGAAGTGTGCGTGTTCAGCAGTGAGGTCCCCTCCGCATAACGGGCATTCAGGAAACACTCCAAATTTTGTGCGACAAGACTCGTCAGTTACACGTCGACCTGGGATGACAGTGGGAGTGGTGTCGTTGTCCATACATCTCATTATGTCCTGCGTGCACACCTAGGGGACGGATTCCAGCCCCCATCAGCACACCGGTAACAAGTAGCGTCTAGCACGCCCCCTATGTCCTCTGATCCCTCCTCTCCCTCGACGAAAAAACCGCCAAAGCCTGGAACCATTCGGGCAGCGTTGTCCTATCGGGATTTTCGATTGATGTGGCTCTCGAGCGTCACCTCGAGTGTGGGTGTATGGATGCAACAAGTGGTGCTACCTGCATACGTCTATGCACGTACCGACAGTGCATCCATTGTTGCGCTGTTTGTATTTGCACAACTTGGTCCACTTTTATTGCTGTCAATTCCTGCAGGTGTCATGGCAGACAAATTCGAACGTAAGAAGTGGCTCGTTTTCGCACAAAGCATCCAAATGGTTGGATCTATTCTTCTCGGAATATTCACGTCCTTTGATGGTTCGTTACTGATTCTTTTTCTCGCACAACTCACCGTGGGCATCG
>CAEZWE010000048.1_pt1 | contig 12933 bp, 13 predicted proteins | sample 7264891 | NCBI WGS metagenome assembly CAEZWE01 (sample SAMEA6813872, study PRJEB35770) | uncultured Acidimicrobiaceae bacterium | biome: Freshwater; feature: Freshwater reservoir; material: water | place: Czech Republic | collected 2017-07-26 | depth 0.5m m | reverse complement strand
TTCAATGATGACGTTGTCGTTGGGGCTTGCGGTGTAGTCAGGTCGTGCCTGATCATCTTCAACTTCCAAGGACTTTGCAACAGAACCAAGAACAATTTCCACGAAAGAGTCGTACGTACCGGACTCTTCGCCAGGTGCAGTCACTGTCAACTTTGCATCTGGGTAAGGAGCATTAATGACGCCGTTCTTGTCGCCAATCTTTGCTTTCAATTCTGCAGCTGCATCATTTGCATCGCTCCAGCTGTTACGGCCAGTGGCATCTGGTCCGAGCAATACCCACAAGTCAGAGAAGCTCACGCACTCCACGGCATTGTTCTTTACAGAAGTGATTACTGACAAACCGTCGATAGCTACCTTGAGTTCAATGAATTCCACACCGTTGGCTGCACAGGTTTCGATTTCCTCTGCTTTGATCGCACGGGAAGCATTTGAGATATCGGTTTCACCGGCACAGAACTTGGCGAATCCATCACCAGTACCTGGGCCCTCTACTTGAATGGCGACATCAGGGTTGTTGACATTAAATGCTTTTGCAACCGCAGTGGAGATGGGCTCCACAGTGGACGATCCCGAAATAAAGAGGCCGGATGAGTTATCCGAGTTATCGGTGTTATCTGAAGAACTGCTGCCACCACAGGCGGCCAGCGGAAGCGTGAGAGCGGCAACTGCTGCGAGGGACCAGTGCTTTAATTTCATGTGTTTTTCTCCAAAATAGGAAACGATGTGGCGGACTTGCCAACACCTGAAACCTAAATTGGCAACATTGCGATGACCTGAGATTCAGGTGAACTGCAGGTAAACAACGGAATCAAGAAATCTTTACGGGCACGTCATTTCAGGAAGGATTCTTCAGCAGTGCTGCAAATCCGCGGAAAAGAACAGCCGAGAGGGCCTCTCGGGAAGGTGGATTCTCCATGAACTCCATGAGAACGATTCCATACGACAATGCCTCTAGATACACCGCAGCCGCACGAGGGTCCATGTTGGGATCAGCAATCCCTAATTCTTGGGCCCTGGCGACAAGGCCATGGAGTTCGTCAACCACAGAAGTCTCCAGCGCGGTAAATGCTTCGTGAAGTTCTGGATGTGAGACAGCCGACGTCATCACACTTGAACGTACGAGTCGCACCTTGGCACGCTCTGGGTCGGCGATGGCATCGGCAATTGCCTGTATCTGGCCGACGAAATCAACCAGGTCACCGGGGTTGTCCAACGCTTTAGCTAGAGCTGCGAGGTCGAGTCCTGGCTGATTACGCAGTCGTTCAAATTGTGCTGCGCGAATCAATCCATCGCGATCTTTGAAGTGGTGATATATAGCACCGTAGGAGACACCAGTTTCAGCAGCGATGTCTTTGATATTGACACCAGTTTCTCCACTGACTTTGAGTTTCTCAATTGTCGCCTCAATAACGAGGTCAATTTTTTTCAGCGCACGGTCTTGTTCACTGCGCTGCCTGTTCTCCTTAGCTGGGATGAGACGCTCTGGAATGGACACCGTCATTAAGGTATCGGCAACGTGAAGGATTCAGAATGAGCGCTGCACAACATTGGAGGGAATCGTTGCCGACCTGGGCAATTCCCGAGGAAATAATGCAACAGGCACCCGAATCCCCGTGGATACATCCTGTTTCAAAATTCACTCCTGAAGGAAACCTCCATGTCGATACTCCCTCGCGACTTCGCGCTCTTGAGGCATTGCCTCATGGTGGGTCAGTTCTCGATGTGGGATGTGGAGGTGGGCGGGCAGCATTTGGTCTCGTGCCACCTGCGATCCACGTCGTGGGTGTTGATCATCAGCAAGCAATGCTTGACGTCTTTGCGCGCGAAGCAACTGCGCGGCGCATCACACATGAAGTCATCCTTGGTGATTGGCCCGACGTGGCCGAGACAACACCAGAGTGCGATGTGGTGACGTGTCATCACGTGTTTTATAACGTGGCTGATCTTGTGCCCTTTGTGCATGCACTCTCTTCGCACGCTCGGCGACGAGTCGTCGTTGAACTTTCCCAACATCACCCTCTTGCATCACTCTCGCCGATGTGGAAGAAATTCTGGGATCTTGATCGGCCAGTATCGCCCATCGCAGATGATGCGTTAGCGGTAGTGACTTCGCTTGGCTACAACGTCCACTTAGAAAAGTTCACCCAAGAGATTCCACTTCACGAGGTCACCGAGGACGATGTGCGCTTTACGCGCATACGGCTGTGTCTCACAAGCGACAAAGACCCCGAAGTACGTGCCCACATGGCAGAAAACCCCTTGACTCATAGATACAACGCCACCTTGTGGTGGGATGTATAACGAATGCATCGCACTCGCCTGCGACCGTAGAGTCCACTTCTGCATTCACATACACTCACTCACAAGGGGCACACATGCATCTAGAAATTGACCGCACTGACATTTGTCGCATACGCATTGCCGACACACATGCGCCCGCACTCAATGCCGGTGAAGTGTTGTTACACCTTGAGCGATGTGCTCTCACTTCCAACAACATCAGCTATGCCTTAAGCGGAGACTTTTTGGATTACTGGGGCTTCTTTCCTACAGAGCCAGGCTGGGGTCGATTGCCGGTGATGGGATTTGGTGTGGTTGCAGAATCAGCACACCCCGATATTGCAGAAGGAACTCGCTATTTCGGTTTCTTTCCTGCCGGTGATCACCATGTAGTTCTGGCAGAAAAAACCAGCGGTGGATTTGTAGATATTGGTGAACATCGCGCGAAACATGCAATGGCGTATCGCGCATTCGATGAAGTTTCTCCCACATTGGGCGACACAGACAACGCATATCTTTTGTTACGCGGCCTCTTTGTTACGTCGTTTCTTGCAGAAGATTTTCTCTTCGATAATGCAATGTTTGGTGCAGGACAAATAGTGATCTCTAGTGCATCTAGTAAAACGGCCATTGCACTTGCACATTGCATTCGTGCTCGAGGAAACACCCACTGCATTGCTCTTACCTCATCTGCCAATGCATCATTTGTTGACACAGTGAATCTTTACGACGAAGTTGCGAGCTATGACGACATTGAAACACTTGCCGAATGGGCACCCACTGTGTATGTGGACCTTGCCGGAAACAACTCAGTGACTGCCCGTGTGCATAACCACTTCAATGAAGCATTGCAGTATTCAATGACCATTGGCGCAACACACTGGGATCAAGGAGGCAAAAGAGATGCACTTGTGGGTCCTGCGCCACAATTCTTTTTTGCGCCCACCCAGTTAGCAAAGCGCGGCAAGGAGTGGGGCCGTGAAAAACTCAACACACAACTTGAGACATCACTTTCAACTTTTATCCAAGATTCTCAACGATGGATGGAAGTGAGCGAATCACACGGCATCGATGGCGTACAGAAGGTGTACAGCGATCTTGTTGCAGGAAACATCGCACCACAAGCCGGGCACATTTTTATTCCTTAGAACTCAATAGCCAATCAAGGGGGCAACATGAGCAAGTATTCACCAAGTTACGGTCAGGTCAACACCGAATACGCAAAACGCATGTTCACCACGCCACCCGATGATGATGGCCCGGTGTGGATGGTGAACCTCATGAAGTACCGTACCGAGGCAACCTATGCCGATGGCACCAAAGGCGTCTCTGGCAAAGAAGCTGATGATCGATATGCGCCCACAAAGATTTTGCGAGAGATCGGTGCAGAGATTCCCTTCTTTGGAGACGTCATCGCTACTCCTTTCGGGGATGGAACGCAGTGGGATCGAGTAGCAGTGGTGAAATACCCCACACGCCGTTCATTTCTAGAGATGCAAAACCGTAAGGATTTTCAGAAGAAACACGAACATAAAGATGCCGGCATGGAGTTCACCTTTGTGATTGGATGCCAGCCCGTGTCTCCACAACCCGCAATGCGACCCGATACATCAATCTGGTCCACGGTTGAACACCCACCTACCGATGAAGATGGCCCCATCATGGTGGTGCATGTGATTCGCTACGAAGACGGTGACCAAAACACACACATGGAGCAATACCAGAACACCGCCGCTGGTCCCGCTGCCAAAATTGGCGGCGGTGCAGCCGCGTGGTTCAACGTGGAAGGAACCATCATGGGCGATGGTCGCAGTTGGGACGAAGTGCGCTTCAATGCATTTCCCTCGATGAAGTCCTTCATGTCAGAGGTGTTTAACGATCCAGAGCGCCAAGAAGCCGCCAATGAACACCGTGCACGCGCCATCGCCGACACCTACGCCTTGATTGTGCGCCCCACCATCGACACATTCACCACACAAGGCCCTGTGTGATCATGTCGTCAGTTCCATTTCTTCACACACCAGCAAGCAACTTCACACACTTGCAAGATTTCCCCTATGCGCCCCATTTCATTGAGATAGACGGCATGCAGATGCACTACATCGATGAAGGCCCACATGACGCGCCGGTGATGTTGTTGATGCATGGCATGCCCACATGGAGTTATCTCTACCGACACATGATTCCGTTGTTCTTGGAAGCTGGATATCGCTGTATTGCTCCCGATCACATGGGGTTTGGTCGCAGTGACAAGCCGACTGATCCATCGTGGTACAACATCGCTCGTCACACTCACAACATGGCCACATTGATTCAGGAATTGAATTTGAGCAACATCACGATTGTTGTTCAAGATTGGGGTGGGCCCATTGGTCTCGCACAAGTCGCAACAATGCCAGAGCGCTTTTCTCGTCTCACTATTTTGAACACGTGGCTTCATCACGGTGACTATGAGTATTCAGAGGGTATTCAGCGATGGATTTCTTCTTGGGTTCCCGGCGGTGTTTTTGAACAGACCGTTCAAGAAAAATTCACACTGGGTGGACTCATGGCAATGGCAACCGGTCGTGCGACACCAATAGAGACACTTGGTGCGGTTATGCAAGGACAAGCGCCTCGCTACAGCGATGAAGCACTTCCCATTGTGCACGCATATGACGCACCATTCGCAGGACTCGGCAGCGATGCAATCGCAGGCCCACGTCGATTCCCCATGTCGATTCCGTTTCATGACCCAATAGCTGGCAATGCGACAGAACAAGAGATGCACTTTGCTGCCATTAACGCAACACCGCTTCCTGTGCATTTCATCTGGGGAACCGATGACAACGTGTTCACACTGGAATGGGGAAAGAAATGGCACTCACTCATTCCTGGATCAACATTTGATGCAGTAGAAGGTGCGCAACACTTTCTTCAAGACACACATGGTCCAGAAATTGTGCGCATCTTGTTAGGCCACATCAAGAGTAACGCCTAACTCGGCGTAACTCATTTCAAGAACTATCTAGTGCCCAGTGGCTTAAAGAAGCCCTCTGGTGCCACCACGTCATCACGAGTGAGTTCACTTGTAGATGCTTTGCCGAGCCCCATCAGTGAGGAATCAATTCCTCCGCGCAACACGTCGAGAACATTTTCTACACCGGCTTGACCATTTGCTGCCAAGCCCCACAAGTATGCGCGACCAATCATCACGGCACGTGCACCCAATGCAAGTGCTTTCACCACATCACTACCGCGGCGAATACCGCCATCAAGCAAAACTTCAACCTGTGATCCCACTGCATCGGCAACTGCAGGCAGTGCGCGGATAGGCGCGGGTGTGCCATCAAGATTGTTTCCACCGTGGTTAGACACTGACAAAGCGGTTGCACCAAGATCGACAACTCGCTTTGCGTCATCAACGCGACTCACACCTTTCACCATGAAAGGCCCGCCCCACTGTTGGCGCAACCATGCAATGTCTTCCCAGGTGGGAAGAGGTGTTTGCATCCACTCGTAGTAGGCACCAAAAAATGTCGGTGCTTTCTCCCCAGGCTTTTGCATGTTGGGTGCAGTGAGATCTGGGATACGACCGGTCTTTGCAAAGGTCCACAACCAACTCGGCTTCACAATGACTTCAGGTGCAAGTTTGACCATTGCCTTGATGTCGATTTTCTCGGGAATCCATGGGCTTCCCCAATCACGACCATTGGAGAACGACCAGTCAAGAGTGACAATGAGTCCCTTTGCTCCGGCGGCACGTGCGCGCTCCATGCGTTGTACCAATGTGTCTTTGTCGCCACACCAATACATCTGGAAAAAAGTTTTGTCGTTTGCTGCAGCAACATCTTCCACCGACTTGCTGGCAAAAGAACTTAACCCCATGGGAATGCCACGATTTTGCGCGGCACGAGCAATAGCAACTTCGCCTTCGGGATGAACTGCTTGTACACCTGTGGGAGAAATGAGAACAGGCATGGAGATTTCTTGACCCATGACCGAGGTATTCATTGTGCGCGTGTTAGCGAGGCCGGCAATGTGTGGGGCGAACCCCAGTTGATCAAACGATGCCAAGTTGTCGGCGCTGGATAAACCTTTTTCTGATCCCGCAATGAGGGCACCGTAGACCGACTTTGGGAGATACGCCTTTGCGCGACGCTGTGCTTCTGCAACCGTCTCAAACCATTCGTTCGCCATGACCTGACACCTTTTCAGATTGGGGATTTCTCAGTGTACCGAGGCCTATCGCCTCACGGGATTACTAGAGATTCACTGTGCCCCTTACAAGACATCAAGTAATTCCTCGGGCCGACTCACCACCACATGGGCGCCAGCCCCATGCAATTCATCATGGTCTCCAAAGCCCCACAGCACCCCAGCAGTACGCGTACCCACTTCACGTCCCGCATCAATGTCGTGGTGACGATCACCAATCATCCAACACTGGTCAACATCGGGACGATGTCCCACGGATTTCTCCACATTCAACATCGCTTTTTCCAACAGACGCGCCTTGGGTAACGGTGCGTCATCGGCAGGCCCCACCACGGTGATCATGTGATGATCCACTCCTACTATGCGCACGGCGATATCTGCTTGTGTTTGCGGCTTTGCCGTCACCACAGAAAGATGCCAACTCTGAGCCAGCACGTGGAGCACTTCGCTCATCCCGTCGAAGATAGGCGTGCGAGGGAGATGATGCTCGCGATAAATCTGTCGATATTGGTCGATGAAGAAATCCACACGATCAAGACCCACACCACGTGCAGTTAAAAGCTCGGGCATAGTTGTTTGCAATGGTGGCCCAATGATGCGACGCACTTCAACAGATGACAATGCATCTAACCCTGCAGCGGCAAATGCATCATTCATTGATGCTGTAATTCCCGCGCCAGAATCGGCAATCGTTCCGTCAAGGTCGAAAAAAAGAAATCTGCGGTTCGCCACAAAGACACGATAGGTGCGCTGGCTCGCCTAACTTTGTGATGTGTCCACCGCAACCTTGCTGCTTGTTCTCGACATTGTCGGTATTGCTGTATTTGCAGTCTCTGGTGCGCTTGCAGCGGTAGACAAGAAACTCGACATCTTTGGCGTCATCTTCCTCGCTGTAGCCACAGCGCTTGGTGGTGGATTCATCCGAGATGCTTTGCTCGGTGCCACTCCGGCAGCTGCACTCACCGACTGGCGTTATCTAGCTACACCGGCAATTGCTGGACTCGTAGTGTTCTTTGTGCACCCTTCAGTTGCGCGATGGTCACGATTATTTCTGCTCGTAGATGCTGCTGGTCTTGGATTGTTTGCAGTTGCAGGCACACGCAAAGCCATAGATTTTGGAGTGGGACCACTTGGGTCATCAGCAATTGGAATTTTGACAGCCATTGGTGGGGGCATTATTCGCGACATTCTCGTTCGAGAGATACCTCATGTATTGCATCGTGAGATCTATGCCACCGCTGCCCTACTTGCCACGATTGTTGTGGTCATTGGTGATCGACTCAGTCTGAATGATGTTGTGGTGGCGATTCTCGCCATTTGTGTGGCCTTTAGTCTTCGCGTGGTGAGCCGATGGAAGAACTGGGCCGCCCCCACAGCCAAGGCCGTCAACCTTGAATAATCTCCGATATTGGGAATCGTTCTCATTCTCGATATGGTGGGGTTATGAAATTTTCTGCTCGCATCACAAGCCTCGTTGCAACATCAGCCCTCGTATTGGCCGCATGTGGCGGTGAGTCCTCTAGTTCCGACACCAGCGCACCAACTGGCGATGTGCTCACCATCGCTACTTCCTTTTATCCACTCAGCGAAATTGTGGAGAAAGTGACAACTGGAGTGAGCGTGGAAATTGTGAACCTCACTCCCCCTGGTGTGGGCGCACACGATCATGAACTCACCGCAAGCCAACTCGATGATCTCACCTCAGTGGACGCAGTGTTCTATCTCGGCGGCGGGCTTCAACCCAGCGTGGAAAAAGCAGTTGCTCAATTAAACAGCACGATCACAGTGATAGATCTGATGGATCATGCACAAACCATTGATGCAGTGAAAGAAAAAGAAGATGGCCATGATCACAGCAAGGATGAAGCGCACAGCGAAGAAGAAAACCACGACGATCATGCACATGGCGACACAGATCCACATGTATGGCTAGACCCCGCCAACATGGTCTCAATGACACAAGCCGTGGTTGCAGCCTTGACCAACTTGTCACCTGACTCCAAGACCACATTGGATACCAATGCGGCTACCTACATTGCAGAGCTCGAACAACTTGGCACGGCCATAGACACAGCATTTGCAGATTGTGCATCACGTGCCTTGGTGACTTCTCATGATGCGTTTGGCTACTTTGCTGCGCGTGCCCAACTTGACACTGTGCCCATTGCGGGAGTGAACCCAGAAAATGAGCCGTCCGCTAAGGAACTTGAAGCGATTGCAAAAGTTGCACGAGATGCGAAGGCAACTACCGTATTCTTCGAAGCACAGTTACCTGAAGGGCTAGCCAAAACTGTGGCTACTGCGATTGGTGCAGATGTTGATGTCGTGGACCCCATTGAAACCATCTCCTCTGCAGATCTCAATGCCGGAAAGAACTACATCAGCATCCAGACACAAAACATTGAGAGCATTGCTCAAGGTTTACGCTGTTCATAATGACATCTGCAGTTCTCGAGGCCTCCCATGTGGGAGTTACTTACAATGAAGATTTCCGTGCCCTCACGGATGCGTCATTTTCAGTGGGCGCAGGTGAATTGATTGCTGTTGTCGGCCCCAATGGTGCGGGTAAGTCAACATTGTTCAAGGCTCTTGCGGGTTTCGTAGACCACGAAGGCGATGTTGTGGTGCACGGCAAGCATTGTCATCACCTAGAGCGTCAATCCATTGCCTACATCCCCCAACAAACGGATATCGATCTGCGATTTCCTATCACTGTTGCAGAAGTTGTCATCGCAGGCCGGCGCCGTTTCCATGGCCGGCGCATGCGCACTACTCAAGCAGATATCACACATGTCATGACATGTCTTTCACAAGTAGATCTTGGTGGAATGGAGAATCGGTCGCTTGCCACGCTGTCTGGTGGTCAAGTTCAACGGGTGATGTTGGCCCGAGCGCTCGCACAAGAAGCAGATGTCTTACTGCTCGATGAAGCACTCTCAGGTGTTGATGCCGTGCATACCGACGAGCTCATCACCTTGTTTGGAAATCTCGCTGCAACAGGAACCAGCATTTTGGTCTCGACTCATGATCTGTCGCTTGTGCGAAGTCGCTTCACTCGATGTCTCACAGTGAATAAGCGACTTGTCGGTGATGGTCATCCATCTGCAGAACTTGCTGATAACAAACTGGAACAACTGTTCTCCTCAACAACTCAAGAAGAAGTCCTATGAGTTGGCTCCTCGACCCTTTTCAATCGGATTTCTCGCAACGCGCAGGTCTCATTTGCATCATGGTGGGAATCTTGGCTCCCACAGTAGGGACATGGATCTCTCTGCGCCGATTGGCCTACATGGGTGATGCCATGTCGCACAGTGTTCTGGGTGGAGTTGCTCTCGGATTTGGTTGGTTCGGTTCCCAAGCAGTGCTTCCTGGTGCACTAGTGGCTGGCATCTTTATGGCAGTCGTCATTCACTTGCTATCGCAGAACCGCCGCGTCGGACACGATTCCGTCATTGCCGTTGTGGGAAGTGGAATGTTTGCCTTCGGTGTGCTTGCTCTGAGCAAAGTGGATACCACGGTTTCCATCACACATTTTTTGTTTGGGCAACTACTCACTGTCAATACAGCAGACCTTTGGACAACATTGGTTCTCACTCTTCTTGCGCTTGGCTTTGTATGGTATCGATTCGATGATCTCAAGTTCGCAACATTCGATCGCGATCATGCCACTCAAATTGGTATCCGCGTACAACGCCTTGATATGGCGATGCTTGTTCTCCTTGCTATATGTGTAGTGGTGTGTCTGAACACGGTGGGAATTGCACTCACTGTGTCACTACTCATTACTCCCACTGCCACTGCCCGACTCTTCTTTAATAATGTGTCTGCAATTAGTAAAGGTGCAATTGCAATAGGTCTTGTAGAAGTTGTGGGTGGATTCATTGTTGCCTATCACCTAGATCTCGCTCCAGGACCCACAATTACTCTTGGTGCCACCGCGGTCTTCATTGTTGTGTACATCATTCGTTTTGCAACTTCTGATCGCACCTACGTGCACCACACCCACGAACACGCGCACTAGTTCAGTTACTTTTTTCCTTCTTCGTGGGATGTAAATACCGCTTACGTTTTTCCTATTCACATTTAGGAATCACACCACTAGGTTGACCTCATGGCTAGTGATACACCAGGTAAGCGTCGGATCGTCGTCGGAGTAGATGGTTCGCCCAACTCCGCAAAAGCACTTGATTGGGCAATTTCTTTCGCCCATTCAGGCGACACAGTGATTTTGTTAGCGGCATGGAGCCCCATTGTGGTTCCCGCCGAAATGGCGATGTCGTATACCTTTGATGACACTGGCGCAAAGAACGTTCTTGAGGATGAAAACAAGCGTGTTGCTCAAAAAGCTGCAAGCCGTGGTGTGTCCCTTGCAATGCACTTTGAGAATAACGACCCACGCAATGCGCTCCTTTCCACTGCATCTGATCTCATAGTGGTCGGTGCGCGAGGCCATGGTGGCGTGATGGGACTTCTTCTTGGTTCAGTGGCTGATTATGTCTCTCGTCACTCAAAGGTTCCAGTAGTCATTGTTCCTGTCGGAGAGTAAGTACCGTGTGAGGTCATGAACCTCGACGACTTTGACAGCACAGGACTTGATCTCACTACTTTGTTGTTGTGCGACTATGCCAACATCCGTGAAGGAATGTTGAACATTGTCAGTGGCGGAATTACCCGCATTGCCACTTCCACTGGATTCCCCTCACAAATTGATGCCCATCTTGCAATGTCGGTCTATGTCCATCCTCACCGCATTAATGAAACACACAACGGTCGAATCATCTTTCGCTACCCCGACACAGTGGAAGAGATTGCACGAATCGAATTTCAGTTTCATGGAGATGCACAGCTCAATCCTGGTGAAGGTCTGAACTTTCACTTTGCCCTACCCCTGCAAAGCATCACTGCTACAAAGCCAGGGCAAATAGACGTCTCGGTCACAGTCGATGAATCACCTTTGGGACTGATCAGTTTCTGGATGTCGGACGCCTCAGGCGTTTCGCACTAGCGACGACGGCGATGCGCAAACCCATATATCCCAAGGGGAAGCACCTCTGAGGGGGCGATGACAAGTACAAATGTCCCTCAAGTATGTTGATACTTAATCGACATACCCCTGGAGGTGCCCATGTCTCGACGTCATCGCATCATGGCAAGTTGTGTAGTTGCTGTATTGGGAGCATCAATGTTCCTTACCCAGCCGGCCAGCGCAATTGAGGCATCGCAGCCTTTTGTCTCCAAGGCTGCAACCAAGAAAATCAACACGTGCCCTACTTCATTGTTGACAACGGGAACCAAGAACTACATCGTGCGTTTTGCCGATAACGCCACAGAAGCAGACGTCAATCGTTTGGTCACGTTGAAGAATGGACGAGTGCTGCCCAATCGTCGTTTTTCTCGTACCTTCAATGGTGCAGTGGTGGAACTTACTCCCCGAGCTGCACGAGACCTCTGTCTCTTAAATGATGCAAGTTTGCAGTGGGTAGAAGAAGATCAAGCCTTAACCGTTACACCCATCACCGCCTCCGTGCAACAGATGAACACTGTTGCGTCTAATTCGTGGGGACGCGACCGCATCGATCAACGCTCGGGAACCAACAACACCTACAGCTACATCACCGATGGTGCAGGTGTAGATATCTACATCGTTGATACAGGAATCTTGGCAACACATAGCCAATTCGGTGGACGTGTTGCCACAGGATTCTCCACGATTGCAGATGCAATAGGAACAAGCGATTGCAATGGTCATGGCACACACGTTGCAGGAACTGCTGCTGGTTCAACCCTCGGAGTAGCACCTGCAGCAAATCTCATTCCTGTCCGAGTACTCGATTGCAATGGCGGAGGAACGGTCTCTGGTGTCATCGCAGGAATCGAATGGGCAATTGGTCATCACACCACTACTCCAGCGGTCATGAACCTCAGTCTTGGTGCTGGCAAGAGTGATTCGTTAAATGCAGCAATTGATCGTGCATTTCTTGATGGCATCACCGTGGTTGCGGCAGCAGGAAACTCCAACGTGGATGCATGCACCGTGTCGCCCGCCAGCAATGTGAACTCTGCACTTACTGTGGGTGCCACCACCACCACAGATGCACGTGCGTCATATTCAAACTTTGGAGCCTGCCTTGATGTGTTTGCACCGGGCAGCGGCATTACATCTGCCTGGCATACCTCAACCTCTGCAACTAACACCATTAGCGGCACCTCCATGGCTGCGCCACATGTTGCAGGACTTGCTGCGCGCTATCTCTCTGCAGCACGAACCGCAGTACCTAGCCAAGTAATGGACGCAATCAGAAACGAAGCCACGCCCAATGTGGTGACCAGTGCAGGAACATTGTCACCAAATCTCTTGGCCTATGGTGACCCCGCAGTCATCCCAGCGACGCCCCCTGTCATTGCGCCGAGCAATCCCGATGCAGCAACTGGTCCACCAGGATCTGGAACAACGCA
>CAEZWE010000047.1_pt1 | contig 13000 bp, 10 predicted proteins | sample 7264891 | NCBI WGS metagenome assembly CAEZWE01 (sample SAMEA6813872, study PRJEB35770) | uncultured Acidimicrobiaceae bacterium | biome: Freshwater; feature: Freshwater reservoir; material: water | place: Czech Republic | collected 2017-07-26 | depth 0.5m m | reverse complement strand
GCACACAACAACATCACAAATGTCGTAGCAATAGACCCGACCGACCGAAACCTTGACGATCGATACGCACTTCTGTGGTCCAACCCACCCATCAGAATCGGAAAAACTGAGCTTCATGAACTTCTCTACGCCTGGCTAGGTCAACTCGCCGACAAAGCGCCCGCCCATCTAGTTGTCAGTAAGAATCTTGGTGCGGACTCGTTGACAACATGGCTCAATAACCAAGGTTTTCGCGCCGCAAAACGAGCAAGCAGCAAAGGTTTCCGCATCATCGAAGCCCGCCGGGAACAGCGAGAAAACAACTAATAGCGCACGGGGTCTGCATGCACCCGCAGAGAGACACCCAATAATTCCCGCAACTGCGCAATTGCCTCTGAGAGTTGTTCTCTCGTTGGCGCCTTCACAATGGCTGAGTCTTCAAAACGAGCGATATCGATACCGGCGATCTCTGGGATGTCATTCACGGAACGAGGAGCCTTGATAGAGATATGGGCTAGCGCGCCAAAAGGTGGAAAGCCAAACGTTTTTCTCTGTGCCACATCTTGTTTGTTCCAACTCAACAACGCATCGGCAACATCTGGTTGACCGAGCGCAAGCAACAACGGGTGGTTTGGATGTCGAGTCTGCACAATGACTTTGCCTCGATCGCCCACTACGCGCGCTGCTCTGGCCACCAAGGCCAATACTTCACGTGCAGCAGTCATTCTTGGTGCTCCGAGATCACGATCGATGTCGGCACACACCACAACTTCTATGCCCGACACGCGATGCAACACTGCTTCAGTTCCCACAAAAACACTCCCCTGTGTCCAAGTGTCGTCATTATCTGCGCTCACTTCGATGACTTCTCGAGCAGTAGACGCACGAAGCTGAGAGGCCAAATGAGAGATTCCTCCTCGTGGAACCACAAATGATGTTCGCCCACATGACACACACACCAGCCCGTGATCGATATTGCACCGCTGACACACCAAGTGTTGATCCGCATCTTGAGTCAGTAGAGCACTACATGTGCCACAACTCTGCACCTGTCGGCATGCTCGGCACACAATTAATCGTGCTTTCCCTTTGGTATTAAGAACACATGCAACAGACCCACCTGACTGAGAAACTGCCGACAACATCTCTGTAGACAACAAAGAACCTGCCACCGGAACAGATTCCAGATCCACAACTTCAATCTGGGGCCATTGTTTCTCTGGTTTCACCACCACGGTTGCCTCGACCCAACGATGCAGCGAAGAAGCACTTGGGATCGAAGAAGTTGCGATACAAGGAACCCCCTGCTGGCGTGCACGTTCCAGTGCAACGTCCACTGCATTCCATGTCGGTGCACGTTCGTCATGGAGCAATTCATCATGTTCATCAATGACGACAACCGCTGACAACAACGCACACGGAGCAAACACTGTCGATCGGGCACCGATCACCACATCGACCCCAGCACGGGCCGCATCCCATTGCTCAGGGATAACCGCCGTTGTGAAGCCTTTGCGCCTCAATGACGCGGCACCAAGAGTTGCCATCTTGAGAGTGGGACACACCACAAGTACAGGACCACGATGTGCAGCCTCTGCTACCACTGCCAACGCTGATGCAAGCGGCGGTACAACAATGAGCCCACCACCTGTCTCCACGGTATGTGCAACTGCTGCAGTTATTGCAACATCATCAGGTGCGAGGTGTGTTCCTCGATGTGGATGGATGGGGCGAACTCGAACATGTGGCGCCGATGCAGACGACAACACAGCGCGCCAGGAACCCCAAAAATACTGAGATACCCATTTCGTAAGTGGAACTACATCAGGTTCAACTCCATGCCCCGATACCGATACGAGCGGAAGAAGACGGCCATAGCGATCCGAGATGTGGGCAGCATCTTCCACTGAAGCAAGTTCTACAACCCAACCACCAACACGACGTCCATTGAGGTCGATGCGCACTCGCGCACCCACCCACACACGTTCCGCAAATGACTCGGGAACGATGTAATCAAAGACCTTGTCTATTCCCGATACATCGGGAACAACCGATGCAAACAGCAGAGACAATGAATCAGAGTTTGACTGCAGACTTGAAATCTGAAAGGCGCGACAAGGTTTCCCATGTGAAATCGGAATCTTGACGACCAAAGTGTCCATACGCTGCGGTCTTGGCGTAGATCGGACGCTTCAAATCAAGGTCACGCACAATTGCTGCAGGACGAAGGTCGAATACATTGCGTACTGCTGACTCAATGGACTCTTCGCTCACAGTGTTCGTACCAAAGGTCTCCACCAGAATGCTGATGGGTTGTGCCATACCGATTGCATACGCAACCTGAACTTCACACTTCTCTGCTGCGCCACTTGCCACTACGTGCTTTGCAACCCAACGAGCTGCATACGCTGCAGAACGGTCCACCTTGGAAGGATCTTTTCCAGAGAATGCACCACCACCGTGACGGCCCATGCCGCCATAGGTGTCCACAATGATTTTGCGTCCCGTCAATCCGGTGTCTGCGTGTGGCCCACCAAGAACAAACTTGCCCGTGGGGTTGACATAGATCGCAGGATTATCTCCCGCGAATTGTGCAGGGATAGTCGGCAAAATCACTTGCTCAATGAGATCTGGACGAATTTCGGTTTCACGGCTCACGCCATCGCGGTGTTGGGTCGAGATAAGTACGGTCGACAAGCGAACTGGCTTGCCGTCTACATATTCGAAAGTCACCTGTGTCTTGCCGTCTGGACGCAAATATGGCACCAAGCCACTCTTGCGCACTTCGGTGAGACGCTCAGCTAAACGATGCGCCAACCAAATAGGCAATGGCATGAGATCAGGCGTCTCGTTGCAGGCATACCCGAACATCATTCCTTGGTCACCTGCACCTTGGCTATTCAGTGCATCCTTGGCATCCGAACCAGTGCGTTGTTCCTCACTGATGTCCACACCTTGTGCGATGTCGGGACTTTGTGCATCGAGTGCAACCAAGACACCACAAGTATTTCCGTCAAATCCAAAAGCCGCATCGTTGTAACCAATGCGATTAATCGCCTCACGCGCAATCGCAGGAATATCTACATAGGCATCAGTGGTGATTTCACCGGACACAACACACAAACCGGTGGTCAGCAATGTCTCACATGCCACGCGACTGTTGGGGTCTTTTTCCAACAAAGCATCAAGCACTGAGTCAGATACTTGATCTGCCATCTTGTCCGGATGACCTTCGGTCACGCTCTCTGATGTAAACGTGAAATTCCTCACGACAACTCCTTTAGGACGGCAGTCGACGGGCTGACTGCACTTTGACCACGCTATCTAATACAGCAGTGGCGATGGTGCGTTTGTTGGCCAATGCCACCGATTTCATCTCACCCGAGGCAGACAAGATGGTGACGGCATTGGTGTCATGAGTAAACCCCACCCCTGGAGCCGACACATCATTGGCCACAATTAGGTCAAGATTCTTGCGTTCTAATTTGCCACGAGCATTATCCACAAGGTTGGCTGTCTCTGCTGCAAAGCCCACAAGAACTTGATGGGCCGGCTTAGTCGACCCCAAATGCGCCAAAATGTCCGGAGTGGGCTCCAAAGTAATTGCGGGGATCCCTTGATCCTTTTTGATTTTCCCCTCAACAGACAACACGGGCCGAAAATCAGCAACGGCTGCGGCCATAATCACTACGTCGGCAGAGTTTGCTACATGGGCGATCGCATCTTGCATCTGTTGCGCTGTCTCCACGTTCACCACCGAAATACCCGACGAGACAGGAATATCCACTGTAGAAATCAGTGTCACATGCGCCCCGCGGCTATGGGCGTCTTCTGCAATTGCATATCCCTGCTTGCCACTTGAGCGGTTTGCAATCACTCGTACAGCATCGATGGGCTCGCGGGTGCCCCCCGCGGTGATCACCACATGTTGTCCGGCGAGGTCTTTATTGTTGGAGAGAACTTGGTCGATTGCCTGAAGAATGGTTTCTGGATCAGCAAGACGCCCTGTACCAATGTCTCCACCTGCCAGACGACCCGATTGGGGTTCAACGATTATCACGCCACGTGATCTCAAGAGAGCAATGTTGTCAACCACGCTCGGGTGTTCCCACATTTCTGTATGCATTGCTGGACACAACACCACAGGAGCCCGAGTAGCAATCAAAGTTGCAACCAAAAGATCATCAGACAGCCCCATTGCAAAAGCAGCAATCACACGCGCTGTAGCGGGCGCAACCACGATGACGTCAGCGTTCTGTCCCAACCGCGTGTGTGGAATTGGAGATGTGTCATCCCACAAACTTGTGTGCAATGGCTCAGACGCCAACGCCGAAATGGTGACAGGGCCTACAAAACGATGCGCATCTGCGGTCATGATCGGGGCCACATGGGCACCCGCGTCTACAAGACGGCGAAGCACCTCAATGGACTTGTATGCAGCAATGCCCCCGGAAATTCCAAGAACAATGTTTTTACCTTGAACCGATTCCATAACGATGTGATCAGCGAACTCAAGGAACCATCATGTGGTTCTTATTCGGCGTCAGCCTCTTCAGAGTCGACATCTTCAGCATCAACATCAAGCTCGCCAAACAATTCGGCAGCTTCAGCTTCCATCTCGTCATAAGGAAGACGCTCGACCTTGACAATCTTGTCTGCGGCAATTTCCTCAAAAGCGATGGACAACGGCTTGCGAGCCACAGATGACACCTGAGGTGGCACCATGTGACCGAGTCCCTCTCCCAATTGGTTGAAGTAGGAGTTGATCTGACGTGCACGGTAGGAACCAAGGGTCACAAGGCTGAATTTTGAGTCAACGCGATCGAGCAATGTCTCGATGTGTGGGTAAATCATGGAGTCGTTTTGACGTGACATAGAAGACCTCCGAAGTCGCCTCAAGGCTATCGGGATAGGCCTCGTGCGGCACGAATAATGCCCTCAATCTCCCCTACAGCACGCTCTAAATCATCATTTATCACCACAACGTCGGCTATTTCAGCGCCTTGTCGCTCTTCATCTTCGGCTTTCTTCAGACGTTCCACCACATGGTGCTCAGGGTCGCCTCGTCCTTGAAGGCGACGTTGTTGCTCCTCGCGTGACGGCGGACGCACGAAAACCAAAATTGCATCAGGACGAGTGGCCTTGACCTGTTGGGCGCCATGCAATTCGATTTCCAACACAATGTCGCGACCTTCTCCCACATTGGGAACAGGCGACCCATAGAGATTTCCGAGAAATTCTGTCCACTCCAAAAATCCGCCATCAGAAATTCGGTCTTCAAACTGGGCTCGTGTGACAAATACATACGCATCATCGCTTTCGCCTTCGCGTTGCGTACGTGTTGTCCACGATCGACTGAGCCACAAATGTGGATCACGCTCAATCAGTGACTGCACGATGGTGCCCTTACCTGCACCACCAGGACCCGACACGACGATGATGAGTGCCTCGTTCATCACAATTCACCTACAGACTTCAGAATGCGCTCCATCAACTCTGGAGATAAATCCCCGACGCAATCAAATGATGACACTCCCAAGGATGCGAGAAGTTTTCTTCCTGCCACTTTGCCGAGTTGAGGATGCACATCGAGAAGTTTCACCACATAAATGAAACGCTCATCTCCCTCGGAGCGTGAAAAAACAGAAGCGAGACGACCAGCACGAGATTCTTCGATTGCCGCCTGACGCACAGTACGTACCTGTGACATCAGTTCAAGGTCACGAACTCTGTCTTCCATAAAACGATTCTACTTCTGTCACGAGTGGCCACACAGGGACTGACACGACATGTACTCACAAAGCGTGCGCCGCAGAGACGATCTGTGACCATTGTGATGCGCCGCGTCGATGTGCCAACACAGCAGCTTCACGTGCGATTCGCCATGTCGCGGCAGGATCTGCGAACGATGCCGTGCCGACTTGAACAGCGTTGGCCCCGGCCAACATCATCTCAATTGCATCTGATCCCGATCTAATGCCACCCACTCCCACAATGTCAACATGTGGAATTGTGCGTCGAATATCAAATACTGCCCTCACCGCAATGGGATGAATAGCGGGGCCCGACAATCCTCCACCACCATTTCCTAATGTGGGACGACCGGTCTCTACATCAATCTGTAAACCCACCATGGTGTTGATCACGGTGAGTGACTGTGCTCCTGCTGCAACAACAGCTTGAGCTATTTCCACAATGCGATCTGTGTTTGCACTGAGCTTCGCCCACACTGGAACCGGCGATTCAGCATGAACGGCCGCAATGATCTGTGCGGAGAGAACATCATCGTGAGCAATTATTCCAGTACGCCCTTCAAGATTTGGACACGACAAATTCACTTCAATTGCGGCAATGCGATTACCCGCAGCACGCAACTGTGTAGCCGCTGACACATATTCAGAAAGTGTTCTTCCCCAGATACTCGCAATCACTACTGCGCCCGCATCTTGAAGTTTGGGCAGAGATTCTTCAATCCATGTATGCACACCGGGGCCTTGTAAGCCCACCGCATTCATCATTCCTGAACTTGCCATATGCACACGTGGGGCGGGATTACCTTCCCATGCGGTATGGAACAGACTCTTCACGGTTGTGGCACCAAGTTTGTGCAACGGCATGTACGGAGAAAATTCCACATCATGGCCTGCTGTCCCTGATGCAGTCATGAAAGGATTGATGAGATCAACACCGCCCACGCTCACTCCACCTAGTGAGTGCAGCAAGCGAGCTCCGCGACGCAACCGCATCATCGTCCGTGATACTCCTGCAACGAACGCACTTCAATTTCGCTGTTGTGCTGTTCCCATAATCCGTTCACTGCAGCTAAGGCTGCTTCCACTGTGGTCACAGAGGGAACACGATTTGTGTTGGCAGCTTTACGAATTGCTTCTCCGTCCTCGCGCGAACCACGCCCGTGTGGCGTATTCACTACAAACGTGATTTCGTTCTGTGCCACCAAGTCCACGGCGTTCTCTAAGGCCGTTCCTTCAATCTCTGACAACTTGCCGACGACTCGATCAACGGGCTGACCAAACTTGGCCAGATACTCCGCAGTTCCAGTGGTGGCGGCAATTCCTAGACCCAATTCTCGAAGCCGTTTTGCCACAACAAGCCCCGCAGGCTTATCTCCATCATTGAGTGACAAGAACACCATTCCATGCTCGGGAAGAACAGTTCCAGCCGCAGTTTGTGCCTTGACAAATGCCCGACCAAATGTGCGATCAATTCCCATCACTTCACCAGTGGAACGCATCTCTGGCCCGAGTGCAGTATCCACTTCGGGGAAACGATTAAAGGGAAGAACTGCTTCCTTCACCGATACATGACCACCAGAGACAGGTGGAGTCAACAAGCCCTCTGTGCGAAGTTCTGCAAGGGTTGCCCCCAACATGACTCGACTAGCCACCTTGGCAAGCGGAACGCCCGTCGCTTTAGCAACAAATGGCACCGTACGCGATGCTCGTGGATTCGCTTCGATGACATACACCGTGGTTCCCGATACTGCGTACTGCACGTTGATCAAACCACGAACATCCAATGCATTGGCAATAGATGTGGTGTAGGCCTTGATGACTTCAACAACCCATTCGGGCAATGTCTGTGGAGGGATTGCACACGCGGAGTCACCAGAGTGCACACCAGCTTCCTCCACGTGTTCCATCACTCCACCAATGAGAACTTCACCTGTCGCATCACGAATAGCATCGACGTCTACTTCGGTGGCGTCTTCAAGAAAACGATCCACTAGTACCGGACGTTCTGCAGAAAGTCCACCTTCTTTGCCAAGTGTGCCATCACTTGCCATCTGCTGCATGGCACGTGCTAGCGCATCTTGGTCATGAACAATCTGCATTGCTCGACCACCAAGCACATAACTTGGCCGCACCAATACAGGGAAGCCCACACGAGACGCGATGTCGCTCGCTTCAGCAACTGTCACCGCGGTACCACCTGGAGGTTGCGGAATGGACAAAGACGTACACAGTTGATTCCACTTCTCGCGGTCTTCAGCAAGATCAATGGAATGAGGTGAAGTGCCCGCGATGATCGCAGGATCAATGAGTCCCGACAACTTCAGTGGCGTCTGACCACCAAGGCTCACAATTACTTTCGGGGCCACACCACCGGCGGCAAGAGTTTCTGCAGCAATAACGTTGAGAACATCTTCTTGTGTAAGTGGTTCAAAGTACAAACGATCTGACGTGTCGTAGTCAGTTGACACGGTCTCAGGGTTGCAGTTCACCATTACTGTTTCAAAGCCTGCATCACGTAGTGCAAAACTTGCATGAACGCAGCAGTAGTCAAACTCGATTCCTTGTCCAATTCTGTTTGGTCCTGAACCCAAAATGATGACGCGTGGTCGGGTTGACGGACGTACTTCGTTTTCATCTTCATAAGTGGAATAGTGATACGGAGTTTCCGCGGCGAACTCAGCACTGCATGTATCCACTGTCTTATAGGTGGGAATCACGCCAAGACTTTCACGATGTTCACGAACCGATAACTCATCTGTGCCCGCGAGATATGCCAGTTGGCCGTCAGAGAAACCTAATCTCTTGACTCGCCGCATTTCAGAACGAGTAATCGATGAGAGAGGTCGACCAGTTAGTGCATGACGCTCATCGATGATGATCTGCATCTGGTCTAGGAACCATGGATCAATTTTTGTTGCCGCGTGTACTGCATCAATCCCTAATCCCCGATGAAGCGCCTCGCCTACTTCAAATATGCGATCAGGGGTAGCAATGGCTGCCTTGGCAAGTAATGCATCGTTGTCATACTTTGCGTACAGCAGTTCTCCTGCATCACAGTTCAGACCGAGTCGGCCCTGTTCGAGTGAGCGCAAAGCTTTTTGCATGCTCTCTGGGAAGGTACGCCCAATGGCCATTGCCTCCCCCACGCTTTGCATTTGCGTTCCCAACACCCCGGATGTTCCGGGAAGTTTCTCAAAGGCCCAACGTGGAATCTTTGTCACCACATAGTCAATCGTGGGCTCAAAACTTGCAGGAGTCATCTTCGTAATGTCATTGGGTATCTCATCGAGGGTGTAACCCACAGCCAGTTTTGCAGCGATCTTGGCAATGGGGAAACCAGTGGCTTTGGACGCAAGTGCCGAAGATCGCGACACGCGAGGATTCATCTCAATGACAACCATCTCGCCGTTGGCTGGATTCAGTGCGAACTGGACGTTCGATCCACCAGTTTCTACGCCTACGCGACGAATGCACGCCAGAGCCGCATCACGCATTAACTGATACTCCACATCGGAGAGAGTTTGTGCGGGTGCGACCGTAATGGAATCGCCGGTATGCACACCCATAGGGTCAAAATTCTCGATACTGCAGATGATGACGCAGTTATCCGCCTTATCGCGCATCACTTCGAGTTCATACTCTTTCCATCCCACAATGGATGTTTCAATGAGGATTTCTCGAATTGGACTTGCGTCAAGACCAAGTGCTGCAAGTTTTTCAAATTCTTCAATCGTGTTGGCAATACCAGTACCACGACCACCCAAGATGTAGGCAGGACGAATGATGACTGGTAGTCCAATCTCTGTAAGTACTTTGCTTGCCTCTTCCATATTGTGAGCAATGCCACTTTTTGGAACCTTCAAGCCAATTTCAATCATTGCTTTTTTGAACTTGTCACGATCTTCAGCAGTTGATATTGCCTCGGCATTTGCACCAATAAGTTCTGGGGTTCCTGGAACTCCAACTAGGCCTTGTTCATAAAGTGCCATGGCCAGGTTCAAACCTGTCTGTCCACCCAGTGTCGGAAGAACTGCATCGGGTTTCTCGCGTTCAATAATCTTGGCCAAAATCTCGGGCGTGAGTGGCTCGATGTAGGTGCGATCGGCAAAATCAGGGTCGGTCATGATCGTTGCCGGATTTGAGTTGGCAAGAACTACTCGATACCCCTCGGACTTCAACACTCGACAAGCTTGAGTTCCTGAATAGTCAAACTCACATGCTTGCCCAATCACAATTGGCCCGGAGCCAATAATCAAGATGTTGTGAATATCAGTACGGCGCGGCATTAGCGACCCTCCATCAAATTGGCGAACTCTGCAAAGAGATAACGGCTGTCGTGTGGTCCAGGACCAGCCTCCGGGTGATATTGCACACTGAATGCTCGATGGTTCTTTAGTCGCATACCCTCATTGGTGTTGTCGTTCAAGTTCAAATGAGTGATGTCAGCAACTGCGGCAAGAGAATCGGGATCAACACAGAAGTTGTGATTCTGGCTAGTGATTTCCACAGCGCCCGTGCGCAAGTTACGCACTGGGTGATTGCCACCATGATGGCCAAAAGGCAACTTAAAGGTGTGTCCTCCAAATGCACGCGACAGCAGTTGATGTCCGAGACAAATGCCAAATGTCGGCACTCCGCCTTCAACAATTTTGCGAATGTTGTCCGTGGCATCACCCACCATCTCTGGGTCTCCCGGACCGTTAGACAAGAACACACCATGTGGCGACATCGCCATCACTTCTTCTGCAGTTGTGCTGGCAGGAACCACAGTGACGGTGGCAATCTCGGAGAGGCACTGGAGAATCGTTGTCTTGATACCGAAGTCGTATGCAACTACGGAATACTTGCCACTTCCATAGGAGTACTTCTCTGCAGTCGTCACCTGAGAGACCAAATCAATTCCTGCGGTTCCCGCATCGGATTGGGCTGCGGCAAGAAGACTCTTTTCATCGGCAGTTCCAAATGCACCACGTAAAGAACCAGAATCACGAAGAATACGTGTCAAGCGCCGAGTATCAATTCCGGCAATTCCAGGAAGTTCGAATTTCTTGAGCATCTCATCGAGGCTTGTTTCACTTCGCCAGTTACTGTGACGACGTGCCATGTCGCGCACAATCACACCGCGAGCAAAAGTTCGACGCGATTCTGAGTCAAGAGAAGTTGCGCCATAGTTACCAATGTGGGATGTAGTGAAAGTAATGATTTGACCCGCATAAGAAGGGTCGGTCATTACTTCTTGATAACCCGTCAATGTCGTATTGAAGACAACCTCGCCCACCGCAATTCCTTGTGAAGGAATATGACCGATTGCGTCACCCTCAAAGACTGAACCATCTTCCAACACGAGAGCAATCTCAGAAATTTTGCTAGTCACTTTTGTGCCTTTCCTTCGAACACGACGATTTCACCGTCAAAGATTGTGTGATGAACTTTCCCACGCAAAGTCATTCCATCAAATGGAGTGTTGCGACTCAGGCTTGCCAACTCATGTTGCGACACAGTCCATGTTGTTGTGGTATCCCAAATAGCGATGTTGGCGGGCTCATCCGCGGCAATTCGGCGGCCGTGACGATCACCGAGATGACCAATACGCGCCGGATTCCATGACATCAACTCTGCGATGCGTTGTACATCGAGAGGTATTGCTGTACAGAGAACTCCTAATGCGGTCTCCAACCCCAACATGCCCGGGGGTGCTTCATCGAGTGGCATCTCTTTCGTATGTGCAGCATGAGGAGCATGATCTGTCGCGATTGCATCGACAGTCCCATCACGCACGCCTTCATGCAATGCCTCGATATCTGCTGCGGTACGCAATGGCGGGTTGACCTTAAAGAGCGGATTAAAGCCCAACAACATCTCGTCACGCAAAGAAATATGGTGCGGCGTGACTTCAGCAGTAATGGGCAAGCCTTCGTTCTTCGCTGCACGTATCAACTCCACACTTCCTGCAGTCGACAGATGTAGGAAGTGCATGGTGGCCCCTGTTTCACGCACTAAGTCAAGATCTCGCCGCACCATGGCCTCTTCAGCTTCCGCGGGCCAACCAGGAACGCCCATGTGGGAACAGCAACTTCCTTCATGCATCACAGCACGAGATGTCAAAGATGCCACTTCGCAATGTTGAGCCAAAGTAACACCAGCTTCACGCGCCATCACCAGAGCGCGACGCATGAGCATTGCATCTTGTACACCAGTGCCATCATCGGTGAACAAAGTGACACCCTCACGGGCAAGCACTTCGAAAGGCACCAAGGCCTTCCCTAGTCGACCCAATGTGATGGATCCTGATGGCTTGACTTCACAGAGCCCCGCACGCCGACCTTGTGCGGCCACAAATCTCACGGTATCTACGTTGTCTTGGGTGGGATCAGTATTGGGCATCGCAACTACTGCGGTGTAACCACCAAGTGCTGCAGCACGACTCCCCGTCTCAATGGTCTCGGCCTCTTCCTTACCTGGTTCACGCAAGTGCGTATGTAGATCTACAAACCCCGAAGACACGTACATTCCTTGCGCATCAATAACTCTTTCGGCGGTGAGATTGTCACCTACTTCAAGGATGCGTCCATCTTTGATCACTACATCTGCAATAAATATCGCATCTGGATTGACGACCATGCCGCCTTTAAGAACAATTGATTCACTCATTGCTCGACACCTTGGCCAAGTACCGACATAGACCCATTGCCCAGAAGAGTGAAGAGCACCGCCATGCGCACTGACACTCCGTAGGACACTTGCTGCAGAATGCGTGATCCAGAGAATTCTGACGGGTCAATCATGATTTCCACACCGCGGTTCATTGGCCCTGGATGCATCAAAATGGCTCCAACGCCCATCTGATCTACACGCGACTGCGTCAGTGCATATCGCTCGCTGTACTCACGCAGGCTTCCCACATTCCCCGACTCCATACGCTCAAGTTGCATGCGCAACATGTACAGCACATCTACGCGACCCACCACTTCATCAATAGAGCCACTGACCTCGACACCCCAAGACTTAACATCGGCAGGCAACAAATGTGGTGGAGCAACCAGGATCACTGTTGCGCCGAGACGAGTAAAGACATCAATGTTGCTGCGAGCCACTCGTGAGTGTTTGATGTCTCCCACAATCGCAATACTGCGTCCTGCCAGTGAAGCCGGAGATCCGAATTCGCGCGTCACGGTGTAGGCATCCAGAAGAGCCTGCGTGGGGTGCTGATGCCATCCATCACCTGCATTAATGATGGAAGCATTTGTCCATTGAGAAATTTGTTGTGG
>CAEZWE010000046.1_pt1 | contig 13121 bp, 13 predicted proteins | sample 7264891 | NCBI WGS metagenome assembly CAEZWE01 (sample SAMEA6813872, study PRJEB35770) | uncultured Acidimicrobiaceae bacterium | biome: Freshwater; feature: Freshwater reservoir; material: water | place: Czech Republic | collected 2017-07-26 | depth 0.5m m | reverse complement strand
GTCACCGAGGGTCAGCCAGAAGCACCTGGCTATTTCGTCTACAACGCAGTGCTCAATCAAAAAGATCGAGAGACACTCGATGAACATGCAATACCCACAAAGCTGACTCTTACCCAACTGCTCGATGCACGCGACAAAGGTCTTCAAATCATCGACACGCGTGATTCACAGTTTTTCGCTACAGGCCATCTTCGTGGATCAGTGAATGTGGGCTTGGCAGGTCGTTATGCCGAATACGCAGGTTCTGTGATTCGTCCCGATGAAGACATCGTTCTCATTGCAGAGATGGGTTTTGAAGCAGAAGCCAAAGTACGACTCGCGCGTATTGGTTATGACCGCGTGATTGGTTGGTTCCCTGTAGAAGATCTCGTGGATGTACCTTCCGAAGTAGATCGCGCCTCACGCCTGACAGCAGCAGAGTTTGCAGCGGTGCGTCACAACGTTGAAGGTCTACAAGTTGTAGACGTACGTGGTGACGGTGAATACAAGATCAACCATCTCGATGGTGCCCGTCACATTCCTGTGGGTCAATTACGCAAGCGCATTGGTGAACTTGATGCCAGCAAGCCCACTGTGGTGTATTGCGCCGGTGGTTACCGTTCTTCTATCGCAGCAAGCGTGTTACGCGCACATGGCTTTGGCGATGTGAGTGATGTGCTGGGCGGCTTTGAAGCCGTATTGCAACTGAACTAAAAACTAGGCGCGTTTCCACGGCCATCGTGGTGCACGTTTTGCCAAGAAGGCCGCGACACCTTCTCGCACTTCTCCACTGCGATCCATTTCAGTTTCCCAGTGAAGCGTGCTCGCGGGTTTCACGCGTCCTTCTCGCACCACTTCATCAATCATCGCTTTGCTGGCTACTTGTGTGAGCGACGAACGCATCAGCAATACCTCGACATAGTCATGCACGCGTTGCTCCAAGGCATCCACGCTGTGCACCTCATCTACTAAACCAATACGCAGTGCACGCGTCGCATCTATCAAGTCGCCTGAATACATCAGGTGTTTCGTAGCAGCCCCACCCATCAAGCGAGTGGCGCGTTCAAGAGCATTCGTGGGATACACAATTCCTAATTTGGAAGGGGTGATGCCAAACACTGCATCATCTGATGCAAAACGAAGATCACATGCTGTCGCAATAGAGACGCCGCCACCTACACAATTGCCACGAATCATTGCAATCGTAGGACCGGGGAAATTTGCCAGAGCTTCCTCGGCGGCCCAGTTCACTCGCGCATATTCGCCACCGGGTCCATTCGTGAGCTCGGAGATATCTGCACCGGCACAAAAATGTTCGCCTGCGCCACGCACTACCAAAACACGTACATCAGGATTTTTCGCTAATGCCTGAACATGGACATCAATTGCTCCCCACATGCTCATTCGCACCGCGTTGCGCTTATCGGGCCTATTCAAGGTCATCGTGGCAACTGCACCATCAATTTCTACAAGAACGTGTAACCCTGCAAGTTCGCCAGTGTCATCCATCGGCATGATTAGCCGCCAATCTGGCTCATCGAACGATTCGGACGAATGAAGTTCACTTGGTTGATTTGATGACCTGCCCACTTGGTAGCAACTGCATCAATAATCACTTGAGCCATCTCATCATCGGTGCCACCGTTGCGCATAATTGCGCGCAGATCAAATTCGTTGGTTGCAAACAAACATGTGCGGAACTGGCCATCGCTTGTGATGCGCACACGGTCACAGTCTCCGCAAAATGGTTGCGAGACACTCGGAATCACACCCACTGTTCCGTGGCCATCTAGGTAGCGCCAACGATCTGCGGGTGCGGCACCTCGAGCGGGAATTTGCTCCAACGGATACACCTCGCCAATCGCTGCGACAATTTCTTCTTGTGTCACAACTTTTTGGCGTTCCCATTCATTGGTGGCATCCAACGGCATGAATTCAATAAAGCGCACCTCTACTCCAAGGTCCCGACCAAACGTTGCAAGGTCAAGAATTTCATCATCGTTGGTGCCGCGTTCCACCACAGTGTTGACTTTCACCTTGTCAAACCCTGTTGTGACAGCTTCTTGAATACCTGCCAACACATTGTCCAACTCGTCACGTCGTGTCATCGCTAAGAAACGTTCGCGCTGCAAACTATCCAAACTCACATTGATGCGATCTAATCCTGCATTGCGCAACTCGGTAGCGATGTTGCGCAAGGTTGCACCATTGGTGGTGAGTGCAATATCTGGCTTACGGCCATCTTCGAGACGCAACGCAGCAAGGCGCTCAATGAGTTGGGGCAAGTGTGCGCGTACCGTGGGCTCACCACCTGTGAGACGCAAACTGTCCACGCCAAAACGCTCGACACAGATGCGCGCCACTCGTTCAATTTCTTCAAAGGTCAATACCTCTGCGCGATCCAGCCAGTTCAGGCCTTCTTCAGGCATGCAATAGGTGCAACGAAAGTTGCAGCGATCAGTGACCGAAATACGCAAGTCACGCACTGTGCGTCCGTAACGATCAATGAGGTCCACGGGCTTATCCTACGCAGTCCGTCTCAGATGTCTACGAGACATGAGGGCCTGATTCTGGCCCCAAGAACGACACGGTCACTTCATCACCGGCACCCACACCCACACCATCGGGCACCGCCATGATTGCATTAGCCACCGCTGTTGCTGCCAGTTGATGACTTCCTTGCGGACCAGTACGACGCACATGCACACGCCCATCGGTTGCGCCCCAGTAGGCATGCACACGATCAAAGTGGGTCTTGCCATCTGGTTTGCGTGTCACGTCTTCGTCCACAATTGCGTGCACACGCGCACGATAAGGGTGACGTGATCCCATCATGGATTTGAGTGCAGGGCGCGCAAGCAATTCAAAACTCATCAATGACGACACAGGATTGCCAGGTAAGCCGAAAACAGGAATAGCAACACCCGCATCATTGGTCAAAGTGCCGAACGCAAATGGCTTTGCAGGCTTCATTGCAACTTGGAACCATTGCATCGATGCGATCCGGCCTAACACTGCCTTGACGACGTCATAGTCGCCCATACTCACACCACCACTTGTCACCAACGCATCGCAATGTTGCACATTCACCGCATCACGCAGCACTTGCTCTAATACAGATTCGTCATCGCGCACAATGCCAATATCCAACACGTCTGCGCCAGTCTCGGCAATGATGCGCCGCAACATCGTGCGATTCGATTCACGGATCTGACCAGGTTGCAGAGGTGAGCCGTCATCTACTAACTCATCACCGGTCGACAAAATGCCCACGCGTGGTCGCCGATACACCGACACAGTGCCTGCGTTAATGCTTGCCAGCACACCTTCCACCATGGGCGTCACTACAACACCTTGTGTCAACACCGTGACGCCCACTTGCACATCAGAACCCGCACGACGAATGGCATCACCAGATGCTGCTGATTTATGAATCGCAACATGTGAGTTGCCGACACGTTCGGTGTCTTCCACCATTACAACTGCGTCGCAACCTTCTGGAATGGGTGCACCAGTCATGATGCGAATAGCTGTTCCTTCACGTACGGCATCGGTGGCCACTCCACCTGCGGCAAGTTCTCCAATGACATCGAGAGTGACAGGAGTACGGGCGACATCTTGGGCGCGCACTGCATAGCCATCAACTGCGGTGTTATCAAAAGGTGGCACTGGTTCGGTGGCCACTACATCTGCAGCCAGCACCAAACCGTGTGCTTCTGTGGCCGGCAACAACACGATGGGACCTGGTCCGCAATGGCTCAACACCACTTTGCGCACGTCATCCAAAGGAGTCATAGAGCCAAACGGTACCCCCACTTGATGCCTGCCCACCGAGCCCTCACCCAAAATCTCCGATATACCTACATATATGGCTAACTACCTCCCACCGTCAGCGTCTGGCCTCTCCATGGCCTGGACCACATGGGATGGCACGCCATCAAGCAGTGTTGCATTGCGATGGGAAAATGAAGGCTGGACCGCAGAGGTGGGTCTTCATGCCGACAACGCGACTGCAGTCATTCGATTATCTGCATTGTGGAAAGTGCAACAACTACTTCTGTTTCGTGATCTTCCCGACCCAGATCTATGGCTCGCCACCGATGGTCACGGCAGATGGGGAGAAATGAATGGTGCACATCGCACCGAACTCGATGGCTGTGTAGATATTGATTTTGTGAACACACCGTTCACTAATTCAGTGCTCACTCATCGCTTACCGCTTCATGTGGGACACACCGCCGACATCCCGGTCATCACAATCGATGTTGAGACACTTGCGGTGGTGAGTGTGCCGCATCGCTACACGCGCGTGGATACACACACCTGGGAATACACATCTTTGGCCTCAGGCACGCAACAACATGCCGTAGTCGACGAATGTGGTTTTGTCATCAACGAACACGATGTCTTTCGCCGTGTCGTCAACGACGCACAGAGCAATTAACTAGCCCAGTCGCGTCTGCAACCACGCCTTAAGTTGTGGTGCAATCTCTGGACGTGCAAGTGCAGCATCCAAAACTGCTTCCAACCAACCCAATGGCGTCCCTGTGTCCCAACGTTGTGTGGTGGTGAGATGACCGAGTACTGGTGTGCGCAAGGATTGCGACAACAACGCATCCGTTAGCTGTAACTCACCATTGGGATGTGGTTGCAGTTTGTCAATCTCTTCAAAGATGTCAGCAGTGAGCACATAGCGACCCAAAATGATCAGATCACTTGGTGCATCCTCCATTTTTGGTTTCTCAACCACATCAGTGATTTCAAATGGGCCTTCCACGGGTGCGCCAGGTGCAACGCTTACCACTCCATATGCCGACACTTCCTCCATCGGCACGCGTTTCAATTCAATTGCGCTTTGTCCTGTTGCCTCACACGAGGCGATCAACAACGACAACAATCCAGAATCACCACGCAATTCATCGGGCAACAACAATGCAAAGGGTTCATCACCCACTACTTCACGTGCACAGCCCACTGCATGACCCAACCCACGTGGGCTGTCTTGATACGTGATACTCACACGCACATCAGATCCAATCCGTGCGAGACGATCGGCGATGTCGTGGCGGCCCTGGTCACGCAGTTTTGAATTAATTAAGGGATTGGGAGTCACATAGTTTTCAAGGCCTGGTTTGTTGCGGCTCGAGACCAACACAATGTGGTCACAACCTGCCCCAATGGCCTCATCCATGACCAATTGCAAAGCCGGCACATCAAAAATGGGCAACAGCTCTTTGGGCACCGCTTTGGTGACGGGATAGAAACGGGTACCCAGTCCAGCAGCAGGAATAACAGCGGTATGGGCCTTCATGGTTTTCTACGCTAGCCAGATACCCTCTAGCACTCGAAGGATAAGAGTGCCAACCCCCGGAGTGACCGATGCCGACATACGTATACAAGTTCGTAGAAACCGGTGAAACCATTGAAGTGCACCAGGATTTCTCCGACGATGCCCTCACCGAAGCAATGCACCCCACTGATGGGAAGATGCGCCCAGTGAAGAAAGTGTTTCTTCCCGTCGGAATCACCTTCAAAGGTGGTGGCTTCTACAAAACCGACAGTGGCAAATCAGGTTCGTCGACCCCCTCGTCCACAAGTGACACCTCAAGCTCTTCGAGCGATTCAGCTAGCGCTGCAACTCCAGCACCCGCCGCAGACTAAAGCCGTCGCGCACACATGGACCTCAAAAGAGGTACCTCGTGGAGTCCATCATTCAATTCTTCCAATCAGCCCATGCACAGTGGCGTGCACTCATCACACAGCGCTCATCACTACTGCTCACTTCACGCAGAGCGCAAACACTGAGTGTTTTCGGTATCAGCGCACTGTGTGCAGTACTTGCGGGACTGGCATTGCTCTCGGCAACACGCGCGAGAGAACAATGGGCTCAATCACGAGAAGTAATAGTTGCCACTATTGATCTTTCCCCTGGCGATGTGTTGACTACCAGCAACACACAACGCATTTCGCTGCCACAAGCAATCGTCACCTCAGATGCACTCGAAGAACTTCCCGACAATGCATCGGTACGTCTCGCACTGCGCGCACAGACCGTATTGAGCACCGCGCTTATCTCGAGCCGCAACGATGTCGCCGCAATTCCCGCAGGGTGGCGCATAGTGGCTTTACCCAAATCACTTTCCACGCCACCACTTGTGGTGGGTGATGCAGTGGAAATTGTGGGCGGCACCACAGTGATTGCAACCTCTGCTCTCGTGGCCTCTGTTGACCCACTCACTATGGCGGTTCCTGCAGATGTCTCAGCCATGGTCGCAGCGGCCGCCCGGCTGGGCGAGATCTCGGTGGTGGTCTCTAGATAAGTCCTCTCCCACTCGCCACATGCCCTAGAGGTGAGTAATGTTCAGAGTGACGCCGGACACATAGGGGGCTTGTGATGGCATACGGAGCAGACGAACGTCTCGATACTCCACCAGTAACAGATTGGGTGAACGACTGGGACTGGCTCGATGACGGCTGGGGTGAAAACGCCATCGACATCTGGAACAACGTGCGCGAGCAATGCCCTGTGGGCTCCACCGAGCGATACGGACGCGCATTTATGCCCGTGACCATGGAAGCAGTGCGACAGATTGCCAACGACACCGACAATTTCTCATCCATCTGGGTCAATGTGTCGCGTCCCGATGCGCCGCGCTCACCTGCACCACCCATTACTTCTGATCCACCTGATCATCACGGTCATCGTCGACTCATTCTTCCTGCATTTAACCCCAAGGCAGTTGCCAGCATTGAAGAAGAGCTACGCACCTACTGCCGTTCGCTCATCAAAGATCTCGACGGCATGGATGCAGCCGATGCGGCCGTGCAATACACACAGCACATTCCTGTGCATGGCATTTGCGTTCTCACGGGTTTGCCCGAAGAAGACGCCGACCTTTTCCGCGATTGGATTTATAAAAACTTCCAACTTGCACCTAAAGACAACCGCATTCGCTTAGAAGTAATGACCGAGATGACCCAGTACATCGATGGTCTTCTCAAAGATCGTCTGGCATCACCAAAAGATGATTTGCTCACAATGATTGCTAATGCCGAAATTGACGGCAAAGAAGTTGATTGGAACATCAAGATTGGTTACATCCGTTTGCAGATTGTTGCCGGCATCGACACCACATGGAGCGCCATTGGTTCAGGATTGTGGCACTTTGCTCAGCACAACGATGAAGTGCAACGACTCGTTGCAGTAGATAACGATCACATGTTGTGGCAGACCGCCAATGAAGAAGTATTGCGTTACTATGCACCTGTCACCATGGCACGCAAAGTCATCAAAGACACTGAAGTTTCAGGTTGCCCAATGCATGCAGGTGATCAAACACTGGTGACTTTCCCCGCCGCTAACCATGATCCTGAAGCGTTTGAAGATGCACATATTTTCAAACTTGACCGTGAGAACAACCGCCACGTGGCTTTTGGTTTGGGTATTCACCGTTGTGCAGGTTCCAACTTGGCGCGACTCGAGATGCTTGTTGCGTTCCAGGAATGGCTGCGTGCGTTTCCGAACTACAGCTTGGATCCCACACAGAAAACCACGTGGGCAAACGGCCAAGTGCGTGGCCCACGCCAAATTCCGGTGTTGTTGAACCGTTAACTAGTCCACCATTGCCTAGTTAGTCCACAATCGACGGCACAATGCGCGCCGACCAAGGCCGTGCTTTGTCCCAGTGGTGACCCACAACTGTGCCGCGCGCGAGCTGAGCGAGAAAATCTTGTGGACCATCAAAGTCGGGCATCTGCATATAGGCAGCACCTATTGCATGGGGAACATGGGCATCACTGCCCGCTCCCAACACCACGTTGTTGTCGCGTCCAAACTGTGCTGCGCGTGCATTCAGTGACTGCAGAGAGGTCTTTGAGTTAAACGCCTCAATTGCATCCACCAAGCCGGCATCCACAATTTCTACCAACGACGCCTCGGTGAGATTTTTGCGCATGGGATCAAATGGATGCGGCACATACACGATGCCGCCTTGTTCGCGAATCTGTGCAGCCGTTGCATCTGCGCGTGCACCATAGGAAATCTTTTCGGTGAGAAACAATCCAATAATTTCGCCAGTGTGCGTGCGTACTTCTTCACCAATAATCACGCGACACACATCGCGCAATGCATCGGTGAGGCGTTTAGCACCTTCTACGGCGTTGTGATCCGTTACGCACAACACATCAATGCCCGCCTCAGTAACTGCTTCTGCTACTTCATCGAACGTGGTGGTGGAATCCCCCGAGAACATGGTGTGGGTGTGCATGTCCACACGCACAAAACCATCAGGGCACTCATCTGCCAAATGTGGATGACGTTCTATTGCTGCAGCAAGTGGCCGTGCCATGTGGTGTTAGGCCCCACTCATGGTGACCCCAGAAATCACCAACGACACCCCAGTTGCCCGCATGGGTAACCAGTCCAAGTCACAACCAATTGCTTCTACATCGAGCAACATGCGCTGCAAGGTAGAGGCAATAGTGAACTCGCGTACTGGTTCGGCGGTTTTGCCATCGCGAATCATCAAGCCCGATGCGCCAGTCGAGAAATCTCCCGACACGGGATTCACACCACTATGGAGACCTTGCACGCTGTCAATCAGCACACCTTCGGTGATTCCTGCAATGAGTTCTTCTTGTGTTTTGGTACCAGGTGTTAACTGCAATGCCACACACCCGCCGGCGTTGCCCGTGCTCTTGGTGTTCATGCGTCGTGCGCTGTATGCGTCGTGCACAAACATTTTCAACACGCCATTTTCCATCAACACATTGCGTCGTGCAGCCAAACCATCACCATCTGTTTCACGTGCGTAATAGCTACGTGAATCGGTGGGGTCATCTACCAATGTCACCAACGGTGAGGCCACTTGCTCGCCAATGCGATCCGCGAAAATGCTGCGTCCCTTCGAGACACTCTCGCCATTCAATGTGGAGCCAATAATGCCGAGGAACTGTGCAGTGACCATGGGGTCAAGCACCACAGTGGTGACTTTGCTCGCAGGCTTCACTGCGCCCAACAGGCGCGTGGCACGTTCTGCTGCCTTGCGTGCCGCGGCCGGCAAATCAAACACCAGTGGGCTATCACCCAATGCATAGGCCCAACCAGTTTGTGTTTCACCGTTGTCGTCGACCAACACCGACACCGTGGCATAGCAACTGTTGGAGCGACTACTACTTCTGATTCCCAACGTGGTGGCAGATGCTTCTTCGGTGGAACCATCTGAATAGTTCACGTCATCAATGCGAATGCGGGCATCTTCAGCCAACACGAGACGTTCTAGTTCTTTAGCAATCTCGATCTTCTTGTCAGTAGGAAATGCTGCGAGATCGTCATCCCACAATTTTTGTTCCACCACAGCCACACCATCTGGTTCGGCAAGGCCGGCGAATTCATCGGGCGTGCCGAAAGTTGCATTCTCCCGCGCCTCAGCCAACACCTCGCGCCAGGAAGTTTCATCGAATGCACCCGCAGATGATGCACCTGTGCGGCCATCCACAATGACAGTGATGGACACACTCTGGCTTTGCGCCGATACGAAGTGTTCAATTTCTTGGTTGCGCACGCGAATATCTGTTTCGCTGCTACGACCAAGATGTGCCGCTATCTGTTCGCCAGGTTGTGCCTCGGCAACAATGGCATCTGCAATTGCTTGTAGGTCCTCTACTGCGCGACCACTCATGCGGCAGTTCCACCAATGGTCATGGACTTCACACGCAATGTGGGTTGACCATCACCTACTGGCACGCCTTGTCCATCTTTGCCGCAGGTGCCTGGGTTACCCATTGCAAAGTCATTGCCCAAAAGGTCAATATCTGCAAGCACTTGTGGTCCATTACCAATGAGGTTGCCTTCGCGAAGTGGCTCGGTGATTTCACCGTTTTCAATCAAGTACGCCTCAGTCATACCGAACACAAAATCACCAGATGCGGTGTTCACACTGCCGCCACCCAACTTGGCTACATACACACCTTTTTCTGTGGCGCGAATAATGTCATCGGGTTCTTCGGTCCCGTTCAACACAAAGGTGTTTGTCATGCGCACCATGGGTAGGTGTTCATAACTTTGACGGCGTCCATTTCCACTTGGGCGACGACCTTCTTGCACGGAGCGAATGTGATCCCACATGTAGTCGGTGAGAATGCCGTTTTCGATCAATACATTGCGCTGGCTCTTGTGGCCCTCGTCGTCAATGCCAATGGCACCCCACTCGCGTGACATCGTGCCGTCATCTACCAAGGTCACCAATGGTGATGCGACTTGTTGACCCACGCGATTGGCGTACACACTTGCACCACGAGCCACAAGGTCGGCCTCTAGACCATGACCACATGCTTCGTGAAATAACACTCCGCCAGATCCACGCTTAATCACCACAGGCAATGCACCACTTGGTGCGGGGCGTGCGCGCAATTTGGTCACCGCTTGGCGTGCTGCACGCTCGGCGAGTTCTTCCACGCTTTCTTCGTCAAACAATTCAAAACCAATGGTGTGACCCAATGAGTCATATCCGGTTTGCATGCCGGTGTCGCCATTGGCAACTGCGGTCACACGGAAAATGGTGCGCACTTGTTCATCGGTTGCAAACACACCATCTGAGTTCACGACCAAAATGCGGCGCGTGCTATCTGAATAGCCTGCCGAGACTTGCACGATGCTCGCATCCACTCCGCGAGCTGCATCATTAGCAATGGTGAGCAATTCCACTTTGCGAGCCTTAGGCACCGAAGTTGGCGCAATGCGCACATCGTTTACTTTTTGACGCGACATGGACTGCAACGACACTTTGTGTGCGCCACCGGTGCCGGTGGCAGCTGCAGCGGCAGCAGCTTCTGCGGCGGCCATCAAACCTTTCTCGGTGAGATCAGAGGTGTAGGCAAAACCAGTGGTGTCGCCGTGAATCACACGGATACCGGCGCCTGAGTCGCGACTGCTCGAGACTGCTTCCACTTTGCCGTCATCGAGACCGGCCCCCATGGAACGTTTGTCTTCCACAAATATCTCCGAGAATCCAGCTCCTGTCGAGCGCCCCTTGTCGAGGACTCGAGCCAGAACCGAGGTGTCAAATTCATGGGAAAGATCAATGATGCTCACGCACACAATCCTACCGATACCCACCGTGGGCGATCATCGGGAGCACCGAGTGACCATTGTCGAGCCATAGAATCGGGGGCGCATGGACACAGCCACCCCATCTGCGGCGATCCCCGAGGTTCGCGAGCACCGCACTCGGGTGTGGAAAGAGATCCTCATCATGGCCGTGTTCTACGGCATCTACACGTTGACCCGTAACCGTTTCGGATCCTATGAGGTCGGCGAAAACGATATTCCACTGCATGCCTTCAATAACGCCGTCAAGGTCATTCGCGTGGAACGCGCACTTGGGCTCTATCACGAAGAATCCATTCAGCAATGGTTCCTGCAATACGAATGGTTCCTGCAAGCACTGAACACGTTCTATGGAACTGCACACTTCGCAGTCACCATTGGCGTCTTCTTCATTCTGTTCCGCCGTCGCAAAGATGTCTTCCCTCTCTATCGCAATGCATTGGCTGCCATGACCGGGCTTGCCATCATCGGTTTTGCTTTGTTCCCGCTTATGCCGCCACGTCTGTTGGATGAGCCATGCCCACCTCAAGGTTTTGGCGGTGCGTGTATTCAACATGAACTGCGCAACTACAACGGCGCCACCTCATTTGGGTTTGTGGACACGCTGGAAGAATTCGGTGGCCCGTGGGATTTCAGCTCTGGCGCCATGGCGCAGGCATCTAACCAGTACGCCGCTATGCCCTCGCTACATATTGGATGGGCCTCATGGGTAGCCCTTGGCATTTTGCCCCTCGCGCGCAAACGTTGGGTGAAGATTGCAGTGGTGTTGTATCCGGCTCTCACGTTGTTCACCATCGTGGTTACAGGAAATCATTTCTGGATTGATGGCGTGGGTGGACTCATCGTTCTCGGATTCGGATTTCTCATCGGTAAGAAAATGCACGACTGGAATCAAGCACGCCTTGATCGCAAGTTTGAACAACTCAAGACTGGTCACCCATCTGCAGGTGGCGCTGTTTAGAACGAGTGATAACCACCGTCAATAGTGATGACATCGCCGGTGTGATACTTCGATAGATCGCTTGCAAGATACGCAGCGATACCACTGAAATCATTGGGGTCTCCCCAACGACGCATCGGCACACGAGGAAGAACGTTGGCGACAAACTTGTCCCATCCAAGTGCGGGTGCTGTCATTTCGCTTTCAATCCATCCGGGCAAAATCGCATTGCTGCGAATGCCATGTCGCGCATGCTCCACAGCAATTGCGCGCATCATGGAGATGAGTCCTGCTTTAGATGCTCCGTAGTGTTGCCCGCGCTGTTGACCAAAATATGCCGACCCAGATGTAGTGAACACCAATGATCCGCCGTGGCCTTGTGCAACCATGGCGCGCACGGCAACTTGTGCGGTGTAGAACGCACCGTCAAGGTTCACGCGCATCACTCGATGCCATTCATCATCAGTCATCGTGGCAAAACTCTCCGCTTTGCCACCCACACCTGCATTCACAAAACATGCATCCACATGGCCAAAAGCTTCAAGAGTCTGTGCAAAAACTGTCTCTACTTGTTCTTGGTCTCCCACGTCGCACACGTAATCCACCACACGCACACCAAAGGTCTCCAGTTCGGCGCGCGCCGCTTGGTTCTTGTGGGCATTTGTTCCCCAAATTGCAAGATCGGCACCGCACTGGGCTAACCCACGAGCCATCCCCAACCCAATTCCTCCGTTGCCGCCCGTAATCAGGGCAACTTTGCCCGCTAAATCAAACATCTGTGCCATATCTATTGACCGTATCTAATGGCACATCATCAACCATTGTCCACACCCCAAGGGCACCCAATGGCGGCAGTAGCCTTGTCCTTCATGACGCTTTTGGACAGCATTTCAGAACCCGCTGACTTGCGTCCTTTGACGTTGCCCCAACTCGATGAGTTAGCCACTGAGATTCGTGAGTTCATCGTGGGCGCGGTTGCAGAGTCGGGTGGCCACCTTGGCTCCAACTTGGGAGCCGTCGAGCTATCCATTGCCTTGCACAGAGTGTTTGAGTCCCCCACCGATGCAGTGTTGTGGGATACCGGTCACCAGGCAT
>CAEZWE010000045.1_pt1 | contig 13518 bp, 14 predicted proteins | sample 7264891 | NCBI WGS metagenome assembly CAEZWE01 (sample SAMEA6813872, study PRJEB35770) | uncultured Acidimicrobiaceae bacterium | biome: Freshwater; feature: Freshwater reservoir; material: water | place: Czech Republic | collected 2017-07-26 | depth 0.5m m | reverse complement strand
TGACTTGCATTGAGTGCAATGGTGGGTGAAGTACGTAGCGCCACATCGGCAAGTGTTTCGAGGTCGTGGGAAGTTGGACGGAGGTTCTCATCCGCGTGAAGATCGAGTGGAAGATTATGGTCGTGTGCCAGTTGCAAGAGAATGTCGATTGCCTGAGTGGGGTTGTCATCGAGGTGTGGGCAACCACCAACAATGTCTGCACCCGCGGCAATTGCATCGAGTGCGAGTGCGTGGCGCTGTGCACCTTGGGTTCCCGTCAATGGCCACTCCAGCAGCATGGCTACTTGAATGTCAATGAAGTGAGCACACCTACGTTTGGTCTCAAGAAGTGCCAACAAGGGCGTAAGACCACCCTCGAGCGTCACATCTGCGTGGCTACGAATACCAGTCACGCCATTTTGCGACAAAAGAATTGCTGCTTGTGTGGCGCGAGTGACAATGTCATCAAAGGTAATGGTGGAACGTATGGCGTCAAGGCCAATGATGGCACCCATGAGGTCACCCTCGGGGTTGTCCACGCGATCTGCGAGAAATGCCTTATCAAGATGTGCATGGGGTTCGATGAACCCCGACGTCAACAGATAACCGGTGAGGTCAAGCGTGTGAGAAGTGGGACTGGGTTGAAGGGTGCCGCTTTGGGTGACGCGAATGATGCGCCCCGTGACTTGATCGATACCGACGTCAACCAGGTCGCCCGACAAGGTGCGGGCTGATTGAAGGTGAAGTTCGGTCACAAACTCACACGAGAGGCTGAAGGTTGGGCAATGGACGGCGTTCCATCTTCTCGCCCAACTTTGGCATCACTTCTTCGGCTACGAGATGCATCTGTTCGTTCATCTCTTCGCGTGTCACGCCGGGGAAGTCGAAAAAGATGCAGAGATGCTTGAGGTCGAGAAGGTCACGCCAAAAACCGATGTTGTCGACAACATCATCTACAGATCCAATAGCCATGATTTTCTGGTTGACCGAATCTTCCACGGTGGGACAGAAATTGAATGGCACTTTTGAACCATCAGGATTGCGATAACTCGAAAAGCGTCCGTAAGGGGAGAGGAAGCGAGCGAACTCATCGTGTCCGGGTGCGCCTTTCTTCATGGCTGCTTCGCGTGTCTTGCCCACATGAATATTGAGCACCAGACAGCGATCCTCGCCGGGAGCTACTGGTTCACCCATTTCTTCACGAATGGCGCCGTATCGATCCCACTTCTCTTTTTGGCTGTCAGCGTTTTGTAACCAGAACACGGCCTTGTGTCCTGCACGAGGGACATATTCAATTGTCTCTGGTGATGTCACTGGTTGATAGACGTCGATATGTCGCTCTGGTCGTGGAATGAGTGTGAGGTCATCGACATACTTGCCGCGGTCGGGAATCTCATCGGGAGGGAACACAAATTGTTTTCCTCGATAGCTGAAACGTTCATTACGCCATGCAAGTTTGATTACTTCCATTGACTCTTCAAATGTTTGACGATTGATGCGATCGTGTTCTGCGGACATGGAGTTGTCTCCTGATGCCACTACGGTGCCAAGGCTCCATGCCTCTCGTGGCACAGTTCCACGCCCGACACCAAACTCCATGCGGCCACCGGTGATGATGTCGGCGAGTGCAAAGTCTTCTGCGAGGCGCAGTGGGTGCCACTGTGGAATGACGTTGAACATTTGGCCGAGGCGCAGATTTTTTGTCTGCATGGCAAGATGCTGACCGAACAAGACCAAGTTAGGGAGTACTTCGTAACCTTCGAATTGAAAGTGGTGCTCGGTGAGCCACATGGTGTCATAACCGAGTGCATCGGCTGTGCGTGACCATGCAACAAGATTGCGGTAACACTCAATGACATCATCGTTTCCGTATCGACGCTCTGTGGGGTCAATATTGGGGTCTCCTGCGTCTGGCATAGGAACAGTGCAGAAAAAGTTGGTGTCGACTCGCATACACGAGACGCTAGTTCACTTTGGTGACGCGATGTCGGGTCGCTAGATGAACAAGATGTAAAACAATTGTGCGTGGTTGTTGGTCACCAGTGCCCACGTGCGCTGAAAACGTCGCGCAGAGCCATGGTGTCATCGCTCATGATGCCATCCACGCCGAGGTCGAGAAGTCGAGCAATTTCAACTGGGTCATCGACGGTCCAAACATGTACCGCTATTCCAAGACGATGGGCAGTATCGACGAGTCGGCGAGTCGTGACCGGAATGGGGCCTTGTCGCACTGGAATCTGTGCCGCAAGTGCAGGACTAGAGAAGGGAAGCACGCGGGTAGTGGCCCGCGCCAACAATTGAGCCACTTCTTTGGGGCCCATGGATGTGCAAATCTTCGATCCAAACTCTTCTCGCACTGCTTGGAGTCGCTTGTCACTGAAACTGCCAATGCATACTCGATCAAAACAGTTGGTCTTGCGAATGGTGTCGAGGAGGGGTTGCAATGCCTCGTTGGACTTGCAGTCGATATTGAGTCGAGCATCTGGCCATGCGTCCATGATGTCCATCAATGTGGGAATCGGGTCTGTGCCATCAATACGAGCATCTTGAAGTTCAGCCCAGGTAGATGTGGCAATCGATTTCTTCACTCCGCAGGTGCGCTCAAGGTCATTGTCATGAAATGCAACCAAGACGCCATCTGAAGTGGCATGCACATCGGTTTCTAGATATCGATACCCCAGCGAATACGCGTGTTCGAACGCACGCATTGAATTCTCTGGTGCACTTGATGTTCCTCCTCGATGCGCGAATGCGATCGGGCCACTGTGGTCAAGGTAGGGATGGGGAGCCATTAAATGGAACGACCCGCAGCGCTCCAGTATTCATCTTTCAGAATGCGCTTGTAGAGCTTGCCTGTGGGGTGACGTGGAAGTTCTGGTCGGAAGTCCACGCTTCGAGGGCACTTCACGTCCGCCAAATTCTCACGACAATACGCAATGAGTTCCTTCTCCAGCGCTGAAGCTTCTTCGGCGCTAGCGGGCATGGTCACTGGCTGCACGACAGCCTTTACTTCCTCGCCGAAGTCTTCGTTGGGTACGCCAAAGACTGCAACGTCAACAACCTTGGGATGATTCACCAGAATGTTTTCTGATTCCTGTGGGTAGATGTTGACTCCACCAGAAATAATCATGAAAGCTTTGCGATCGGTGAGATACAAGAAACTGTCTTCATCGAGGTAACCCACATCGCCCAACGTGGACCATCCGCGACCTTTGGGGTCACGTGATGACTTCGTCTTTTCGGGATCATTGTGATACTCGAATGAGGCTTCACTTTCGAAAAAGATTGTGCCTGATTCTCCTTGAGGAACTTCATTTCCTTCTTCGTCACAAATGTGCACAACGCCTTGAATCGCAACTCCGACGCTTCCTGGATGAGCAAGCCACATGTCGCTGTTGCAGTACACGAATCCATTGCCCTCGGTGCCGGCGTAGTACTCGTGAATGATGGGCCCCCACCAGTTGATCATGGAGCGCTTGGTCTCCACCGGACAAGGTGCTGCGGCATGAATTGCGGCGACCAAAGTGGATACGTCGTACTTGGTACGTGTTGCTTCGTCCAGCTTGAGCATGCGAATAAACATTGTGGGAACCACTTGAGTGTGTGTGGCCTTGTACTTTTCTGCAAACTTCAAGTAGCTCTCCGCATCGAAATGTTCCATCACAACAGTTGTGCCACCGATTCCGTGGACGGACATATTGAAGCGAAGTGGCGCTGCGTGGTACAGCGGGGCAGGCGAGAGATACACCATGTTTTCGTTGAACTGGAACAAGCCCACCGTAAGGAGTTGGGAGAGCCCCGTGGCAGTACCTAGTGGCGTGCCAGGGAATGGACGTGCGACGCCTTTGGGCATTCCTGTCGTTCCGCTGGAATACAACATGTCCACGCCATCCAGCATGTTCTCCAATGGTTGAGTTGATGCTGCAGCCACAGTGTCTTCATAGGAGTCATAACCATCGACTGTGCCGCTGAGCATTAAACGCACCGAGACATTGGGGATGTCCCCGGCAATTTCAAGTGCTTGGTCCGCTTTGTATTTCGAAGTAATAAATCCTTTTGCTGCGCAGTCATTGAGGATGTAGGTGAGTTCTGCGCGTGTCAGTCGACTTGAGCATGCGGTGTAGACCAAACCGGCATAGTGGCAGCCCCAAATGACTTCGAGATAGCGAGGGTGGTTCTCCATACACAGAGCGATGTGGTCGCCGGGCTCAAGTCCTGCATTGCGCAGAACATTGGAAAGTTGGACGGCACGCTCATGGAGCTGGCCGTAGGTGGTGACCTCGCCAGTCTCGGCTTGGATCACAGCGGGGAAGTCGGGCTTGGACTGGGCAAATACTCCTGGGTACATGGACACAAACTAGTGAATGACACAGGTCATAGTCGCCTTGGGCGAAAACCGGACCTTGCGTGAGGCAAGAAGGTGGCCCGTAGACCTATTATTTGCTCAAGAGGCATCCACTCACAGCATGAATAAGGGGAACCCGCGATGAGAGTTGTTGATACATCCACAATCGATGAAGTACGTATCGCCGAGATGGCTAAAGAGTTGTTGGCAGAATTTCCGCCCAGCAAAGTTTCTGCAATTGAATTCCTAGGTGCACAGTTCGACAAGGGACTTGCTTGGGTGCATTTCCCCGTCGGACATGGCGGCCTTGGTGTATCGCCAAAGTTGCAAAAGACAGTGAACGAGGTTTTGTATGCACAAGGTGCACCGAACCCAGTGATGCGCAACCCAATTGGTCACGGTATGTGCGGTCCCACTGTTGTGGAATGGGGTAGCGAAGCACAAAAGTCGCGTTATCTGCGCCCGTTGTTCACCGGTGAAGAAGTGTGGTGCCAGTTGTTCTCTGAGCCAGGTTCTGGATCTGACTTCGCAGGTCTTTCTGCCAAAGGTGTGAAGGATGGCGAAGAGTGGATCTGTAATGGTCAGAAAGTGTGGACCACACTTGCTCATCTTTCGCGATGGGGCTTGTTGGTGGTACGTACCGATGCTGAGGCTGTGAAGCACGCAGGTCTCACCGCTTTTGTGGTGGACATGCAAGCACCAGGCGTTGAGATTCGCCCATTGCGCCAAATGACCGGCGAGGCAGAATTCAACGAGGTGTACTTCACAGATGTGCGTATTCCAGATGCCGAGATGTTGGGCAAGCCAGGTGACGGTTGGCGCGTGAGTTTGACCACATTGATGAACGAGCGCGTATCAATTGGTGGTGCAATTCCGCAGAAGGGCACCGGTGCAATTGCACACGCAGTGAAGACATGGAAGGCAATTCCGACAGAACTTCAAGATGATGCATCACGTGATGAACTGATGCAGTTGTGGATTCGTGCAGAAGTGCATCGCTTGACAAACATTCGTGCGAACGCACAGCGACGCATGGGAGCTCCAGGACCTGAAGGATCCATCGGCAAAATGGAAAGCGCAAACCTGAATAAGGCCGTGTATGAATTCACGATTGGTTTGATGGGCGCTGAGGGAATGCTGTACGGCTCTTACGAAATGGTGCGTCCAGAGACTGCAATGAGTTTCGACGGAATCCAAAAGGCCTTCTTGCGCTCACGTGCAAACTCCATCGAAGGTGGAACCACCGAAGTGATGAAGAACATCCTTGGCGAGCGCATTCTTGGCTTGCCAGGTGACGTGCGCGTGGACCGCGATGTTGCGTGGAGCAAAGTCCCTCGTAACTAACGCTGTGGGCTTAGCCCACGTGTGACATCAAGATTCCTGCGTATGCCGCAAGAAGAGAAGTGAGCAGCCCTACGGCGCCACCAATTGCCTTTGATGCCTTGGATGTGCCTGCGGAGTGCACGATGGTGGCAACAATTGCAAGTCCTACCAGCAGCATTTTGATTCCAAAGGTTGCCAGGTATGCACTGCTTTGGTCCGAGACGCTGATGCTGCCTAGTCCCCACATTCCCGTGAAGACGACCACAACCATTGCGGGCCATGCAATGCGCGCGAATGATTGAGCAACGACAGGCATGGTTTGGGGTGCGCTTTTACGTAGAGCGGGCACGATTCCGGCCAGCACTATCTGTCCACCTACCCACACGGCAACTGCGAGCACGTGAAGAAAGATGCGGATGGAGTCAATTGTGGGAGAAATCATGACTCAGAGAGTGCCTCAAGAACGGTGCTTGCTGCAAGTAGGCGATCGTCCATGCCGGGAGTTGACATGACAGATGCGCCCGACATTGCAGTGATTGCGGTATCAATTGCAGCTTGAAGATCTCGAATGTTGCGTGGCGGGGGAAAGTACTCGTCTTCGTCGGTGACAAAGATTTCTTCCACACCGTTTTGGGGTGACAAACGTGCGAGCACTTCTTCGACGAGTTCCTCGGGTGCGGATGCGCCGGCAGTTACGCCAATGACTCCATGCAAAGTGTCGGGAAGTTCTTGTGCCGAGTTGATGCGGAACACTTGTGCACATCCTGCTTCACGCGCAAGTTGTTCAAGTGCGCGCGTGTTCGAACTGTTTGCAGAACCAATCACAATAAATGCGTTCACTTTTGGTGCGATTGAAAGAAGAGCTGATTGACGATTAGTTGTTGCAAAACATAAATCGCTTCGCCCGGGAGTCCATACATCGGGGAAACGCCGCTTCACTTCAACAGCGATTTCACTCCATTCGCGATGCGACAACGTTGTTTGGGCAAGCATCGCCACAGGCTTGTCAAATACCGGAAGGGCATTTACTTCTTCAATAGATTCCACTCGCGAAATGGCCTCGGGTGCAACAGCCATTGTTCCCACCGCTTCTTCGTGTCCTTCATGGCCTACATAGACAATATGAAAACCCTTACCGGCGCGAGTCTTGACTTCGTGGTGCACTTTTGTGACGAGCGGACACACCGCGTCGACGACGTAGCTTCCACGTGCACGAGCTGCTGCAACCACTTCTGGCGGTGAACCATGTGCCGACAACATGATGGGAGCACCCTCTGGAACCTCATCAATGGAGTCCACAAAGATCACGCCTTTATCTATGAAACGGTCTACGACAATCTTGTTGTGCACAATCTCGTGGTAGCAGTAGACCGGCTCATCAAAGGAGCGCACCATCCATGCCAATGCTTTGATGGCCATTTCTACGCCCGCACAGAAGCCGCGGGGAGAAGCGAGAAGAACTTTGTCGACAGTCATAGTGACGATGTCAGACTACCTAAGTGGCTCAGCGATAGCCTGTGACGGGTGAAAACGCCCGTGGACTCCTTGCCTGAGATTTCCGAGGTGTTAGAGGCTTCTGCCGGCGCGCGTTGCGGCCTTATGCCAGGCGATCGCATTGTCACAGTGAACGGTGTCATTCCACGAGACATCCTTGAGTGGCACCGTCTTGTCGACGACGATGAAGTTGACCTCCACATTGTGCGGGGTCGCGACTCGATGGACATTCAGGTTCTGAGAGAGCCTGGAGAACCTCTTGGGGTATCTATTTCATCTGCGGTCTTCGATCGAATTCACACGTGTGACAACCATTGTGAATTTTGTTTTATCTATCAATTACCCAAGGGCATGCGACGAAGTCTCTACGTCAAAGACGATGACTATCGGTTGAGTTTTCTCTTCGGTAACTTCACGACTCTTACTCGCTTTACCGAATCGGACCTAGAGCGAGTCATCGATGAAAAACTCTCTCCGCTGTATGTGAGTGTGCATTCGACTGATCCGCAAGTGCGTTCAGAGATGTTGCGCAATGTGCGTGGTGGTCTCAGTTTGCGTTGGATGCGCTTGATGTTGGAAGAAGGCATCGACATCCGCGCCCAGATTGTGGTGTGTCCGGGTGTCAATGATGGGGAAGTATTGGACAACACGTTGGCTGGGCTCTTGGAGTGTTACCCCCAGATTGAATCCATTGCGTTAGTGCCGCTTGGATTGTCTCGTTTCAATACCGAATCGCGTATGCGCGTACACAGCCCTGATGAAGCACGCCAAGTCATCGACATCGTCGAGAAATGGCAAAGCCGGTACGCATCAGTACTGGGTCGACAACCCATTCATTTGGCTGACGAGTTTTATCTTGTTGCTGAGAGGTCCTTGCCTCAGGCAGAAACATATGGGGAATATCCCATGCTCGAAGACGGGGTAGGTCTCGTGCGCTCATTCATGGATGCATTTAGTGGTGATGGCCCCGAAGTGATGGGGCGTCACGATGGATTCTTTGCATCTGTTGATGTGCGTAACCCGACGGACTACACCGGTGCGATGAATCCCACAGCGGATACGTCACTGCGAGCTTTGCGGCCCGTTGCAGTCTCTGTTGCTCCTCGTCCACAGAAGACACAAAAGCCTTCAAAGCCGCTTGCGATCGTGACGGGTTCCTATGGTGCACAGATGTTCACGCGCTTGATGGAGGAGTCCTCTTTGTCGGGTGTGACCGTTGTTGAAGTCGTCAATGATCACTTCGGTGGCAACACCGCGGTGGCTGGTCTGATGACCTATTCCGACATTTCCGCCTCTTTGCGACGTTTTGGAAGTGACTTTGTGTATCTCTTGCCCGATGTTTGTCTCAATGGTGGTGTTTTCTTGGATGGGGCACGGTTGGATGATTTGCAACAAGAATTTGATGTTGAGGTGATTCCCACTAGCGGGAGTGCCCTTCGGCGGCGTATTGAGTCCGCGCAAAAAGAGAGTGCTGATGTCTGAGATCGAACAAGTGGAGACGAATTTCCCGTCGGTGGTTATTGTTGGGCGCCCCAACGTAGGCAAAAGCACATGGTTCAACCGAGTGATTGGTGAGCGCGCAGCCATCGTGGAAGATCGCCCTGGAGTGACTCGCGATCGCCATCGCCGTCTTGCGAATTGGCTGGGCGTTGATTTTTGGATTGTGGACACTGGCGGTTGGATGCCCAGTGGAACAGAGCTTGATGACAAGGTGAGCCGACAAGTTGAAGAAGCAGTGCGTGAGTCACAACTTGTGATTTTCATGGTGGATGCATCTGTAGGTATCACCGACGAAGATGAACTTATTGCCGGATGGCTTCGTCGCAGTGGCGTTGACGTTCTCCTCGTTGCCAATAAGGCCGACAATGAGCGTCGTGAGCAAGAACGTTGGGAGTTCATGTCATTGGGACTTGGTGAACCATTCTCAGTGTCGGCTTTACATGGTCGTCGCTCAGGAGATTTTCTCGATGAAGTGGTGGCACGTATTCCTCATGTGGCCCCACCAGTTGAGCGCGAGATTCCTATTGGCGTGCACGACGTTCCTCGCGTGGCTCTTGTGGGTCGACCCAACGTAGGCAAAAGCACTTTGTTCAATCGTCTTGTGGGTCAAGAGCGTTCCATTGTGCATGACATGCCGGGAACTACTCGTGATGCCATTGACACTTTGGTAGAAACCGAAGACGGTCCACTGATCTTCGTGGACACTGCCGGTATGCGTAAGCGCAGCAAGGTAGATGATTCGGCGGAGTACTACTCATTGGTCCGTGCTCTCAAAGCCATCGACGAGGCAGATGTGGCGATGTTGGTGATTGATTCAACTGTCGGCGTCACAAGCCAGGATCAGCGTCTTGCAGAGCGAGTTGATGTGGCGGGTTGTCCCATTCTTATTGTGTTGAACAAATGGGAATTGTTGGAATCAGAACAGCGCCGCCAAGTCGAGGCAGATCTTGCGCGCATGTTGTACTTCATCGACGATGCACCCGTGTTGAAGTTGTCCGCACTCACAGGAAAGGGTGTACACAAGTTACGCCCTGTCTTGCAAGAGGCAATTGATCAATATCACCGCAAGATTCCAACTCGTGACGTGAATCGCGTGATTGCTGAAGCACAACAACGCCAACCAGCCGGTGGTGGTGCACGCGTACTATTCGCCGTGCAAGGCGCAGCAGATCCTCCTACATTTACGCTTTTCACGAATCGTGAGCTTCCTCAGCCCTACATTCGTTATCTCGAGCGTTCCATTCGTGAAGCGTTTGAGTTTGGCTCCATTCCTTTGAAGTTGCGTGTACGCCGTAAAGGTGACTAGTTATGCCGTGGTGTGAACCTTGTGCTCGTTACTTTGCGCCGTCGGCGATGTCGTCAGAGGGTGAGTGTCCACAATGTGGTCGCACACTGGACTCTTCTCAGTTGGCTACTCGCGTCTCCGCAGACAGCCTTGATCTCAAGAAGATGGCAGGAATGGAAGATGAGAAACTTCCATGGCACTTCAAGTTGTTGGTGTTTTTGCTGGTTGCGTACTTGGGGTGGCGTGTAGTTGATCTGTTTATGTAGGGGTACTGCACGGCTCAACCGATAAGATTGGACACCATTCGGGCTGTAGCGCAGCTTGGTTAGCGCGCTTGTCTGGGGGACAAGAGGTCGTGGGTTCAAATCCCGCCAGCCCGACCATTACGGTAAAGACCATGTGTGGACGTTTTGTCGGTGCCTATCGAGTAGCAGATCTACTTGAAGAATTGGGCGAGGCTGTAGAGGACGCAGGTCTTGTCTTGCGGTTACCCGACACCGAGGAGTATCTCCTTCGTAGCTTCAATGTTGCTCCCACAACTGCGGTTCCCGTACTTATGCAGAGAAATGGTGCAATAGAACTTGAGATTATGCAATGGGGTCTAGTTCCCTCATGGTCGACAGATCCCCGAGTGGGGGCCAAGATGATCAATGCGCGGGCAGAGACGTTGACAGAGAAAGTATCTTTCAAGAATCTTGTGCGCTCACATCGCTGCATTATTCCGATGTCGGGGTTTTATGAATGGCATCGTGAAGGGGAGCGCCCCAAGGTGCCTTTTTATGTGACACGTAGTGATCACAAACTGTTGTTGGCTGCTGGTTTATGGACAATGTCGGCTGTTGTAGACAATGGATATACCTGTGCCATGGTGACTCGTGAGAGTGGAGATGACCTTGCATCAATTCACCATCGTTCTCCTGCTCACTTTCCTGCAGAACAGGCATGCGAATGGTTGAGCTCAGATATGGAATTAGGAGAACTGTGTGACGAATCGGTTCAGCCAAAACTGTCATTTCATGAAGTAAGCACGGATGTGAATAGCGTGCGTAACAATCGAGCCGATCTAATCGTAGAAACCGCGAACGAGGCATTAGAGCCGAAAAGTGAGCACCCACGTCTTTTCTGATGGTGGCTGTTAGTTCAACGCGGCGATGATCTTTTCTGCGTGTTCTTCAAGAATCTCGCGTTCAATCTTTGCTGCAGCGTGTGCAAAGTTGAAATCACTGATGGAGGTAGTGGGGATGAGATGAACATGGCAATGGTTGATCTCATAACCGGCAATCATCATTCCCACGCGCTCACAGGGGAAGGCCTTTGAGAGTGCTTGCGAGATGCGATGACATACGGAAAACATGTGCCGAGATAACTCGGGCGACATGTCGATCCAGTGGTCGACTTCCTCAATTGGGACGACCAACACATGCCCATCGGTGATGGGATTAATGGACATAAATGCAACGCAGTATTCGTCGCGGTACACAAAGGTTCCAGGAATATCTCCCTTGATGATGAGGGAAAAGACTGTGCTCATCCGTTATATCCACCTGAGACTGTGAAGACATCTCCTGTGCAATATGACGACTCAGGGCCTGAGAGGAATCGAATCATCTCTGCGATGTCATTCGGCTCACCCATGTAGCCCTTTGCGATGCGGGTAACGATGCCTGCTTTCACCATTTCACTGAATGGTGTGAGAAGGGGAGTCTCGATATAGCCAGGGCACACGGCATTCACATTGATTCCCAAATGTGCAACTTCTGCCGCCACTGACTTTGTGAGCGTAATCATTCCAGCTTTTGCAACTGAATAGTGCGGGGCCGCCGCTGATGGTTGTTGGCCAAGGATGGATGAGATGTTGATGATGCGTCCACTGCGCTGTGGTTGCATGTGGCGCAGAGCCGCGCGACATCCATAAAACGCTCCATAGAGATGCACGCGCAACATACGGTCCCATGCATCGTTGGTGAGATCAACCAGATAATTCATCGGGTCCATGTCGGCGATGCGACCTTCAAATCGCTTCATTTGATTAGCGATGGTCAGATCCATCTTATTGGAGACATCTTGGGGTGCGATGCCTGCGTTATTGACCATGACATCTAGACGGCCAAGTGAAGCGACGCATTGGTCCACGGCGGCATCGAAGGCGTCAGAGTCGGTGACATCAAAAGGCAGCGCAATTCCTCCGACTTCGTCTGCAATCTTTTGAGCAGCAATTGGATCAAGGTCATTGACCGCAATAAGGGCGCCATCGGCTGCGAGGCGACGTGCAGTGGCGGCACCAAGCCCCGACCCACCTCCTGTGATGAACACAACAGAATCTTGAAGAACTAAAGACATATCAGCACCTTATGTCGTCCACTTCGGTGTATGGAACATCGGGCTACGATTGGTACGTGCCCTTGTCCTCGCTATTGACTATTCCCAATGCAATCACTGTCGTGCGACTAGGACTTTTGCCTGTGTTTGTCTCATTGATGGCAGATGGTCGCGTGGTGGCGGGCAGTTTCTTTTTCGGTGCCTTGGGTTTTACCGATTGGATTGACGGCTATATCGCTCGACGCTTCAATCAAGTCTCGGAGTTCGGAAAAATCATCGATCCTGTGGCGGATCGGCTCGTCTTTTTCGTGGGCATCACTACAGCGATGTACTACGGCTATTTCCCCGTGTGGTTTGGTGTGGTGATTTTGATACGCGAAGTATCCATTGCGCTGGTGATGGTGGTGGGCACCTTGTTAGGTATGGAGCGTTTTGCGGTGACACGCTTAGGGAAATGGGCAACTTTTGCGCTGCTCTGTGCGGTGCCATGGATAACAATTGGAGCCGCTGGTGGTGTATGGGTCGCCTTTGAGGTTTTGGGCTGGCTGGTGGGCATCCCTGGAATCATTGTCTCCTACATCGCGTTTTTTCAGTACTTGCCTACAGTGCGTGCCAACATGTCCTCGAAGCGCCGCCTGTAGCGAGTACCGTTGGGGTGGTGAACATCCCCAAAGACTTGCGTTATACCAAGGATCATGAGTGGGTCCGAGTGACTGGCTCTGTTGTGCGTGTAGGAATTACCGATTATGCCCAAGATGCGCTCGGCGATGTTGTCTTCGTGCAGTTACCCGACGTGGGGAGCGTGCTTTCGGCAGAGCAGGGTCTTGGCGAAATTGAAAGTACCAAGAGCGTGAGCGATGTGTATGCCCCGGTTGCTGGCAAGGTTGTAGCTGTTAACGATGCACTTGTAGATCAACCTGAGTTGCTCAACAGCGATCCTTACGGTGAGGGATGGATTTGCGAGATTGAAGTGGCGCAGATTGATGAAAGTCAATTGTTGTCTGCTGAGGAATATTCATCACTTACTGGATCTGCTTGAAATAGGCCATGACGTACGTGTTTTGCAATAAATGTGGGCATAGAAATCCACCTACGTCTTCTTTTTGTTCTGCCTGCGGTGCCGTTCTGGATTTTGTTGATGATCGCACCATCACATTGACAAAAGTGGACCCCCTACAAGATGCGGCGGGAGCACAAGATGATGTTGTGGTGGACCTTGACGATATTGATGTAGGAACGGCGATCTTGGTGATTCGTGGCGGCGAAGAAGAGG
>CAEZWE010000044.1_pt1 | contig 13909 bp, 13 predicted proteins | sample 7264891 | NCBI WGS metagenome assembly CAEZWE01 (sample SAMEA6813872, study PRJEB35770) | uncultured Acidimicrobiaceae bacterium | biome: Freshwater; feature: Freshwater reservoir; material: water | place: Czech Republic | collected 2017-07-26 | depth 0.5m m | reverse complement strand
CTTCTATTGGGGTTCCAGGACTCAACGGATTCGTCGGTGAGTTCCTCATCTTGATCGGTTCCTTTGAAACGGCACGCTGGTGGACAATTGTTTCGGCAACAGGCGTGATTCTTGCTGCGTTGTATTTGCTGTGGGCATATCAGCGCGTATTCCACGGAGAGCCCGATGAAGAGAATTCAAAGTTCGCAGAAATGAATCTCCGTGAAGGTGCACTCATTGGTGTCTTCATTGTGATTATCGGATTTACAGGTTTGTATCCAAAGCCCATGCTTGATCGCATTGAGCCTTCTGTGAACAAACTGATTGAACATGTGGAATCAAAGTCTGACTACGTTGCTCCCGAGGCGAAATCTTCTGAGCACAGTTCGACCGAAGGAGACGAGTAATGAATCCAACTCAACTCGTAACACCTGAGATTGCCTGGGGCGATCTCGTCACTCTTCTCGCATTGCTTGGCGGCACCTGTGCCTTGTTGCTGTTGGGATCACTTATCCCACGTTGGCCGCGATACGGAAGTCCAGTTCTCACCATTGCAACCGCAGTAGTTGCATTCGTGGCAACTGCAACACAGTGGAACAAGCTGTCCACGCGTGGGGGTTTCACCATTGTGGGTGAGGCAATCACTGTTGATCGGTTCTCGGTGTTTGCCACGATGATCATCTTGGTGTCTGTGGTGTTGGCGTCACTTCTCATGTCGGTACATACAGACCCTGTGAATGGTGATCCACTTGAGCGTTATGCACTGTTGCTGACATCTGCCATTGGCGCCATTGTGATGGTCTCTGCGAATGAACTGATTGTCCTGTTCCTCGCCCTCGAAATTTTGAGCCTCTCGCTGTATCTGATGGCTGCAAGCGATCGTCGTCGCGTGCAAAGCCAAGAAGCAGGCCTCAAATATTTCGTTCTCGGCGGATTTGCATCAGCATTTCTTCTGTATGGAATTGCCATGGTGTACGGCTCAACAGGAACAACAAGTATCAGCGGTATTGGTGATGTACTCGCCGGAGAAGCAGCAAGAGGCAACAACGATGCGTTGTTGTTGATTGGTATCGGCCTGTTGATAGTGGGCTTTGGTTTCAAAGTGTCTGCGGCACCATTCCAGGTTTGGACTCCCGACGTCTATGAAGGTGCTCCCACATCGGTGACTTCCTACATGGCCTCGGCCGGCAAGGTTGCTGCATTTGCGGCTTTGCTCCGCGTATTCCTCGTGTCGCTTGAGACACGAGTGGACGACTGGCGACCCGTGATTTGGGTCTTGGCAATTGTGACGGTTTTTGTGGGTTCCACGATGGCTGTGGTGCAAAGCAACGTCAAACGCATGTTGGCGTACTCATCTATTAGCCACGCTGGATTCATCCTCGTGGGAGTAGAGGCTGCATCGCACAACGGTGGTGATGGTCTGCAATCGTCCATGACCTATTTGGCAATTTACACAGTGTTAGTGATGGGGTCTTTTGCAATTGTGCAAACGATTGCGGGCACTCAAGATTCGGCAACCTCTCTTGATGCTTTCAAAGGACTTGCAAAACGACGTCCTTCATTGGCATTGGCCTTTAGCGTAATTCTGTTTGCCCAAGCAGGCGTTCCCTTCACATCAGGTTTTGTTGCAAAGTTTGGTGTCATCAAGTCCGCAGTCGAAGTCGAGTCCTATGTTGTCGCAGTTGCTGCAATGGTGGGTGCAGTCATTGGTGCCTTCTTGTACCTTCGCATCACAGTCAGCATGTGGCTTGAAGAGCCCGCAAATGATGAAACAGTAAATGTGCCGTGGCCTGTGGGTGTGGTCATTACCGGAAGTGTGATTGCAACACTTGTGGTGGGATTCTTCCCAAGTCTTTTGCTGGATGCCGCACGTCTTGTGCGCTTTGCACCGCTGTAATCATTTATTGCTGCGCGCGTCGCACTAATTCATCAAAGAGTTGTTGCTGTTGTGGATCAACGTGTGCAGTGTCTTCGGGATGCCATTGCACACCCACAATCCAACGAGCAGTGATGTGTTGCACTGCTTCGATAGTGCCGTCTTCATGGGTGCCCACCACTTGTAAATCATCGGCCAGTTGTCGTATTGCCTGATGGTGAAACGAATGCACCGTAGGTCGCGTTGTTCCCGTGGCACGTGCAACATGCGAGTCGTCGAGTAGTTCGACTTCGTGCATTGTGTCGCGATGATCTTCTGTGGTGTCAAGATGTTGAATCAGTGTTCCGCCTAATGCGACGTTGAGCATCTGGTGTCCACGACACACTGCCAACACTGGTTTGTCGAGTGCGATGGCTTCGCGCATGACATTTCGTTCAAATTGATCAAGAGATTCATCGACCCCATACAGGCGAGCAGTCTCTTGTTCGCCGTATGTGAGTGGGCACACATCACCACCCCCAAGAAATACAAATCCATCGCATCGAAGAGCAGCTTGGCGCACCACATCGATGTCAGTTGTGGGTGGGAGAATGACAGCTATCCCTCCGGCTCGTTCGATGGCATCGGCATAGAGTCGACCCGAAGTGACAACGGCAGTGCGATGGCCTGCGGCTTGTTCACTATGGCGACCAGGAATTAAGACAAGCGGTTTCATGATTGGTGCCCTACGGTAGTAGTCATGCGTGCTGCTCTTATTGCCAACGCCGGTGATGCTGATTCGGGTCTTGTGGGCAAAGCGCTTCGTCGTCGGGGCTACAGCTTTGTTGAGTTCATCCGGGAACAACATCAGCAGTGGGGGCCATGGGAGGAACTCGACCTTGTGGTCTCCATGGGATCAGGGTGGAGTACCTATTGGGACCACGTCGCAGATCCCATTCGTGCCGAGCAAAGACTTCTGTCTGGTGCAATCGCCCAGGGCATACCGGTGTTGGGCATCTGTTTTGGGGCGCAGCAACTGTCCACCGTCTTGGGGGGTGAAGTCACAAAAGCACAAAGTCCCGAAATTGGCTGGCATCACGTGACTCCTGTGGCCGAATCGGCCTCTCTGATCCCTAAATCTCTGTACGAAGGGCCCTGGATGCAGTGGCATTACGACAGATTTTCGGTTCCTTCGGGGGCAACTGTGCTGGCGGAGTCTCCAGTTGGGCCTCAAGTCATGGTCTGCGGACGTACTTTGGGGGTGCAATTTCACCCCGAAGCCACAGAAAGCATCGTCAGAACTTGGTCCTCGGGAGATGGGGTGGAGGAGCTTGAGGCAGCCCAAATTTCTTCCGACACACTCCAGATGACCACGGCCGGACATCTCGAGGATGCGGCCAGGAGGTGTGATGACCTCATTGAATGGTTCCTCTCAGATATTGCACAAAAGCACATAGACAGAGGTCTCACGCGTTGAAGTTGGGGTGATTGTGGCCCTCCGTAGTAGTTTCGTTTGCGATGTCTCCGTTCCTACGGTCCTACCTCACAGTTGTCTGGTTTGGTCTTGCTGCGTTTCTCGTGGCAGGCCTACTGCTTGGCATCTCTTCTTTGCTTCGCCCTTCAAAGCCCACGCGAGAAAAGTTGCTCACCTATGAAAGCGGTGTTGACCCAGTCGGTGATGGTTGGTCACAAAGTCAAATTCGTTATTACGTCTTCGCGTTGTTGTTTGTGATCTTCGACGTGGAAGCAGTGTTTATCTTCCCGTGGGCAACACAACTGGAACGATATGGCACCTTTGGTTTGGTGGAGATGGGCGTCTTTGTGGGCGTTCTTCTTCTCGGTTTGGTCTACGCATGGCGCAAAGGCGTCTTGCGTTGGGTCTAGGAAGTTAAGGAACACAACGTTATGGGCCTTGTAGATCGCGGACGGCTTCCCAAACCGCTCACAACATTGTTCAACCTTGGACGCTCGCACAGTATGTGGGTGTACCAGTGGGGCTTGGCATGTTGCGCAATTGAAATGGGTGCCGCATTTGGTTCGCCACGTTATGACGTGATGCGACTTGGTGTCATTCCTTTGCCTGCATCACCACGACAGGCAGACCTTGTAGTGATTTCTGGAACAGTGACCGACAAAATGGCACCGGCCATTAAGCGTTTGTACGAGCAGATGCCAGAACCGAAGTACGTCATCTCTATGGGTAGTTGTGCAAACTGCGGTGGACCGTACTGGGATAGCTACTCAGTGACCAAAGGTGTCGACCAAATCATTCCTGTTGATGTGTATGTACCTGGTTGCCCTCCTCGACCCGAAGCACTGTTAGAGGGAATTGTGATGTTGCAACAGCGCATCAAGAACGAAGACATGGGTGCGCGTTGGCGTGGCGAGGGTACAAAGCCAATGACTGTGGTCGATGGCGAGTCAATTGAGAAGGGTGGTGTTCCCGTTGTCGTCAACAACTGATTCCACTACCGAGGTACCACGCGACGAAGTGCGCGAGACAGAAATTGCGCGCATCAGTGCTGCATTGGGCGATGCTGTTGTTGATTCGTTGGTGAAGCCGCACGATGACATGTGGATTCGTGTGACTGCAGATTCATGGTTGCGTACCGCTGAGACTTTGAAGTCACTTGGGTACAACTATTTCTGTTTCGTATCTGCAATTGACTGGATGCCATCTCCATTTGGCAAAGGCGAGGATGACCCCACCGAACCCGCACCTGAGCGCGACATGTCGATTAAGCAGGGTTACACCGGAGGCGCCACACGTTTTCAAGTGTTGGCACGACTCACACAACCTCACACTTCTCTTGGCATCAACATCAAGGCCGATGTCGATGATGCAACCATGTCGATTCAGTCGTGGACCTCTGTGTTTGCAGGCGCCAATTGGCACGAACGTGAGACATGGGAAATGTTCGGAATAGTTTTCGCTGGACATCCTGATCTTCGCAAGATGTATTTGCCGACAGATTTTGAGGGTTATCCATTGCGCAAGGACTTCCCATTGCTTGCACGCATCGTGAAGCCATGGCCAGGAATTGTCGATGTCGAACCCATGCCCGGTGACGATGAACAAGAGGAAGGCGGAGCGTCATGACCATGATTGGTGACCGTCAACAGTTGGCCTACATCGCGGCACAAGCAGCTGATGCGCGCGTGAACGTTGAACTTGAAACAGAGGGCATGACCCTCAACATCGGACCTCAGCACCCCGCTACTCACGGAACTTTGCGCATCATTGCTCGACTCGATGGTGAGCAAGTTATTTGGGCAGAACCATCTGCTGGTTACATGCACCGTGGTTACGAAAAATTGACTGAAGTGCGTACCTATCCGCAAGTCACCGCGCTCATTAACCGCATCGACTGGTTGGGATCATTCGCTAACGAAGTGCCATTTATCTTGGCTGCAGAAAAATTGATGGGCGTAGAAGCACCACCACGTGCACAACACATCCGCACCATCTTGTTTGAGTTGTCACGTATCGCCAACGTGTCACTGTTTCTTGGTGACCTGGGTGTGCAAATGGGTGCAGTCACTCCAGTGTTCTTTGCATTTAGAGATCGCGAATATGTTCTCAACTTGATTGAGGCTGCAACTGGCGGACGTTTCCATCCAAACTTTGACCGTATCGGTGGATTGAAAGATGATCTGCCTGCAGGTTTCATTGACGAGACACGTACAGTTATGAAAAAGCTGCGCAATTTCTGCGATGAAATTGAAGGCTTGTTGTTTGGCAACGAAATCTTCCAATCACGTACACGTGGCATTGGTGTGATTCCGAAGGATGTTGCGTTGCAGTACGGATTGTCCGGAGCGAACCTGCGCGCGAGTGGCGTGGATTGGGATTTGCGTCGCGATCAAACCATTCCTATGGCATGGGACAAAGTCGACTGGAAAGTGTGGACCCATCCAGACGGTGACTCGTTCGCACGTTGTTGGGTGCGTCTACAAGAAGTTCGCGAGTCAACAAAAATTGTTGACCAACTCCTCGACACCATTCCTTCTGGTCCTGTCATGGCAAAAGTGCCCAAGATCATCAAGGTTCCAGAAGGTGAAGCATGGGTCTCCACCGAGAATCCACTTGGCGAAATGGGCTACTACGTGGTGTCACAAGGTGACCAAGGTCCATTCCGTGTGAAGATTCGCAGTGCATCGTTCAACAACATCTCGATTGTGCCCTGGGCACTAAAGGGTGTGTACGTTCCTGACATCATCACAATCTTGGCGTCGTTGTACTTCATCCTTGGAGATATCGATCGCTGATGAACACTGTAATTATTTCTACAGAGTTGGCGTATTGGGCCCAGTCGCTTCTGCGCGTCTTGGGTGGCCTCGTTGCTGTTCTTCTTCCCGCCGGAACGATTGTGTACATCTTCTTGTTCAAGATGATGTCGTTCATGCAGTCGCGTTTAGGCCCAATGGAAGCTGGTCCTTACGGCTCGATGCAGTTGTTTGCCGAAGTTGGCAAGTGGCTACAAAAAGAAGACATCGTTCCCGCAGCAGCACAGGCAGAGGCGCGTATCTTCAAGATGGCGCCATTGATTGTGTTGGCCAGCACTTTTCTCTTGGTCGTAGTCGTTCCATTTGGACCAGATGCGTGGTTCACAGATTTCGAAACAGGAATCTTTTACGCACTCGCTGTCGGATCGGTTTCGGTCTTGGGAATTCTGATTGCGGGCTGGTCGAGCGCTAATAAGTACTCACTGCTCGGTGGATTGCGCGCAGCAGGTCAGCTCATTGCCTATGAGTTGCCCATGGTGTTGGCAGTTGTGGGTGTGGTGATTCAAGCGGGCACCATGAATTTGCAACAGATTGTTGTCGCACAAAACGCTGGTTCCATCTTCGGCTGGGATGGTGTGGGTAACCCATACATCCTCACCCAGTTTGTTGCGTTCCTCATTTTCATGATTGCTGTGCAAGCGGAATTGACTCAGACACCATTCGACATGCCGATTGCAGAATCTGAGCTTGTCTCTGGCTACATGACGGAGTATTCCGGCTTTAGATTCCTCATCTTCTTCATTGGTGAATTTGCAACTGCGGGCGTCTTTGCAATGATCGCATCAATCTTGTTCCTTGGAGGTTGGGGAGTTCCATTCGCTTGGTTCGGTTGGACTGATATCAACAGCGTGGACAACTGGATGAACGTGGCAGGCCCATTGATCTTGTTCACAAAAATGTTGGTGCTGGTGTTCTTCATCATGTGGATTCGTTTCTCCTCTCCACGATTCCGCGAAGATCAACTTCAGCGATTCGCGTGGAAGATCCTCATTCCTATTTCTCTCATCAACATCATGGTGACGGCAGTGTTTAAGGTGGCGTTCTGATGGCTAAGCCCAAAGTCCCCGGCCTCTTTAAAGGTCTTGGTATCACGTTCGGCACTTTGGTGCGGACCGCAAAAGAAGGTGCTGCAACTGTGCAGTACCCGCACGAAAAAGAGACGCCTCCTATTCGTGCGCGCGGAGTTATTGCATTGCATGAGGGCAACTGCACCTCTTGCATGTTGTGTGCGCGTTCTTGCCCAGACTGGTGCATCTATATCGAAGGCCACAAAGAGTTGGCTCCACCACGCCGTGCCGGCGGTGCACCTCGCAAGGTCAACAAACTCGATCGTTTCGACATTGACTACGCATTGTGCATGTACTGCGGTATCTGCGTAGATGTATGCCCATTTGATGCATTGTTCTGGAGTCCTGAATATGAATACTCAGAGCCGCGCATCACGGACTTGTTGCACGACAAGACCAAGTTGGGTGAGTGGATGGAAACCGTTCCTGAAGCACCTGAACTAGAAGCCGGCGCAGAGAAGAAGGGCAAGAAGTGATGATTGCCTCTGATGTCTTGGTTGCTCAAAATGTGGGCTTTGCGATTATCGCAGCACTGATGATTTTTGGTGCCTTGCGAGTGGTGACCACCAACAACGTGGTGCACGCTGCTTTGTGGCTCGTAGTCGTCTTGGCTGGGGCAGCTGCGCAGTACATCTTGTTGGCTGCCGAATTTGTCGCGGTCACTCAAGTAATGGTGTACATCGGTGCGGTCATGGTGTTGTTCTTGTTTGGAACAATGCTCACGCGCGCACGAATCGGCGCCGAGAAAGATTTGAACAACAAGAATTGGTACATCGGCTTGCCTGTTGCTGGCTTGTTGTTGGTCACCATTTTGATTGCTCTCAAGGACGGCTTTGGTGACGAAAAGATGCCGGCAGATGCTGACTTGTTCACCGTCGCTCAAGTCTCTGACTTAATTTTTGGGCCATACCTTTTGCCATTCTGGGCTCTGTCGTTCTTGTTGTTGGCTGCTGTTATTGGCGCGATTGTTTTGGCGAGAAGGGATTAATCATGTTTGTGAATCAATTCCTCATGCTGGCCGCGATTCTGTTTTGTATTGGCGTGTACGGCGTTATTGTGCGCAAGAACGCCGTACTTGTCTTGATGTCTATTGAGTTGATCTTGAACTCAGTAAATATCAACTTGATTGCTTTCTCTCTACGCAATGGTTCTGCTGATGGTCATACTTTTGCGTTGTATGTCATCGCAGTTGCGGCCGCAGAAGTAGGCGTGGGCTTAGCGATGGTGTTGTTGATGTATCGCAACCGTCGTTCGGTTGGCCTTGATGAACTTTCAGGAATGAAGGGCTGATCCGATGAGTGTTGTTGCAGCCGAAACTGCTGAAGTCGTGTTGTCTTCGGGGTGGTTCTTAGAGAACGCATTCATCATCCCGATTATCCCCGCAGTGGCATTTGCCCTCATCATCTTCTTTGGCAAGCGCATGCCGATGAAGGGAAGCGAATTTGGTATCGCGTCCATGGTGGGTGCATTGGTGATGTCGGTGGGAGCCGGATATCAATGGATCCAACGTGTCAATGGTGCGCCTGAAGAGGCCTACATCGAGCCAATCATCCGCACCTGGACATGGTGGCAAAACGGTGGGATTCCCTTAGGAATTGGTCAACACATTGACGGTCTTTCCATCGTCATCCTGATTGTCGTTGCATTCATCTCCACTCTTGTGCAGATTTATTCAACCGAATATCTCCACGGGGATCGCCGTTACACACACTTCTTTGCGTCGTTGACGTTGTTCTCTGCGGGCATGTTGAACATGGTCGTAGCTGAGAACATGATTCAACTCATCCTTGGCTGGGAACTCATGGGCTTGTGCTCGTTCATGTTGATCGGCCACTGGTGGGAAGACGGAGCAAATAGCCGTGCAGCACTGAAGGCTTTCTTTACAACACGTACTGGCGACATCGGACTTCTCGTAGGTACTTCGGTGTTGTACTTCGCTGCCAATGACTGGACTCAAAAAACATTGGGCGTGTCGGGCTTTAGCATTCGCGGTCTCTCGGCCTGGGCACTATCGGGTGAACCAAGTAGTACTGCCATCACCGTGGGCGCAGTTGCATTGTTTATTGCCGCAATTGGTAAGTCGGGTCAATTCCCATTACACACTTGGCTGCCCGATGCAATGGCCGGCCCAACGCCGGTGAGCTCACTGTTGCACTCTTCCACCATGGTGGTTGCAGGAGTGTTCTTGGTGGCCCGAATCTTCCCTGTGTTCTACGAGGGAATGAACATCTACGGCTCGAACGTCAACTTCATCATTGTCATCGGCGCCATCACAATCGTGATTGCTGCAGCCTTGGCGTTTGTGCAAACCGACATCAAGAAGGTGTTGGCCTATTCCACTGTGTCGCAGTTGGGATACATGATGATGGGACTAGGTGCTGGCGCATGGTTGCCTGCGGTATTCCACATCTTCACTCACGCGTTCTTTAAGGCCTGTTTGTTCTTGGCAGCTGGTTCCATCAGCCACAGTGCATCGCATCACTCATTCGACATGAAGAAAGACATGGGTGGACTGCGCAAATTCATGCCCATCACTTTCGGAACATGGATTGTCTCGACTCTTGCATTGGCTGGTGTGTTCCCATTCTCGGGCTTCTTCTCAAAAGACGAAATCATCGACAACGTGGGATATGCCGGATACACAATCTTTATGTGGGTCGGCCTTCTTGGTGCATTCATGACGGCCGCATACATGACGCGCGCAACGTATCTCACCTTCTTCGGCGCACCGCGTGGAGCCGCAGCCGGTGAACACCATGATGAGCACGACGCACACGGACATGATGCACATGACGATCACGATGCGCACGCAACCCACGATGCTCATGCAGCTCATGATGCGCACGGCCATGATGCACACGCATCACATGGTCCACGTGAGTCTGGACCTCTCATCACAATCCCATTGATTATCTTGGCGACACTTGCGATGGGTTCTGGTTTATTGAATGCCGTTCCTTTTGGTTCTGAATGGGAAAACTTCAAGAAATGGATTGAGCCTCGCGGTCAGGTAGTGAGCGTGACCGGTATCGATCACTCCGCGGGAAGCCACGGTGAGTCGCGCGTGATTCAACCTGAAGCACGCGTGACGGCAGGATATGAATCTGATTGCGGTAAGAAAACACCTACCGATGGTGTGTGTTACGCACCGCAGTTGAAGCACGCCAAATTCAAGTGGTCGAAGGCTGCGCTATCGCTCGCCATTGTGGCTGCGGGAATCATCATCAGTTGGTTTGTGAGCGTGCAGTTGTACACCCGTCGCAACAAGGTCCTCGTGGGTCTTACTCAGCGCAACAAATTGCTGGGTGCGGGGTATGCGTTCTTGGTGAATAAGTACTACCTCGATGTGCTGTACGAAAAAATCATCGTTCGATCCATTGCATATCCGATTTCACGCGGAGCGTATTGGATCAACCAAAACATTCTCGACGGCATTGTTAACGGAGCTGGTACAGGCTCCAAGACAATTGCTGGTTGGGTGTATCGCAATATCGACCAACGTGTGGTCGATGGAGCAGTGAACAAGTCAGGTGATGCAGCACAAGGTGCAGGAAGCATCGTTCGACCTGTTCAGTCCGGAAAAGTCAATCAGTATGGGGCGTTGTTGTTCGGCGCTGCCGCCATCGGCGCCCTCGTACTCGTCATCATCAATACCTGAGGGAGCACATCGGTATGGAAGTCCTAAGCGACAACAACTGGGTCCTGACAGTCGGCACATTCCTGCCGCTTGTCGGCGTTCTCATCATGCTCTTCATTCCGAAGGCAGATGAAGCGTTGGCCAAGGCCGTAGCAATTATCACTGCAGCTGCAACTTTGGCTGTGGGCATCTTCACCTTGGTGAAGTTTGACTACGACAAAGCAGATCAAATGCAATTCGTCGCAGAGGCCGAATGGATCTCTGTGATTAAGTCCTCGTACTTCATTGGCCTGGACGGCATTAGCTTGCCGCTCTATTTCCTCTCCATGGTCATCACCTTGTTGGTAATGATTTATAGCTGGAATCATGTGCCTTCTCCAGGAAACGCAAAAGCATTCTTTGCTCTGATGTTGATTCTTCAGACAGGTATGGCAGGAACCTTCATTGCGCGTGACTTGGTCTTGTTCTTCGTGTTCTTTGAACTCGTTCTTTTGCCGATGTACTTCATGATTGGTGTCTGGGGTGGCGAGAATCGCCAGTACGCATCGCTGAAGTTCTTCTTGTACACGATGTTTGGCTCTGCGTTGATGTTGGTGGCCTTCTTGGCATTGTTCTTCCAAACAGGCGCAGAAAGCTTCTCGATTCCTTACCTCATTGAGGAAGGAATCAACATTCCAAAGAACACCCAAATCTGGATCTTTGCGGGAATGTTCATTGGCTTTGCTGTCAAGGTTCCAATGTTCCCCTTCCATACATGGTTGCCTGATGCACATACGCAGGCACCCACACAAGGTTCGGTCATCTTGGCTGCAATCTTGTTGAAGTTGGGAACGTACGGCTTTGTACGTATTGCTATTCCGATTCTTCCCGAAGCAGCTAAAGAGTGGGCTCCATGGATTGGCTTGTTGGCCGTCATCGGAATCATTTACGGCGCATTGGGATGTTTGGCACAAACAGACATGAAGCGTCTGATTGCGTTTTCGTCTGTAGCTCACATGGGTTATGTGATGTTGGGTATTTCAACATTGACCGAGTTCGGAATGAACGCCGCAATGTTCGGCATGGTTGCACACGGTCTCATTACAGGCATGTTGTTCTTCATCGCCGGCTCGGTGAAGGAGCGCTATCACACTCTGGAAATCAAGAGACTCTCGGGACTTTTGGTGCAGGTACCAAAGCTTGGTTGGATTCTTGGATTCAGCGCAATGGCGTCGCTTGGTTTGCCAGGCCTTGCAGGTTTCTGGGGTGAATTCCCCGCGATCTTGTCGGCATATCAACCAGCCGAAGGACTTCCTGTGGGAGTCTTCCGCACCTATATGGTGATTGCAGCAATCGGCACCGTGTTTGCAGCGGCGTATCTGTTGTGGTTGTACCAGCGCACCGCATTTGGTGAGCCCACCGCAGAATTCTCTAGTGGACATGGACACGATCACGGTCATGGACACGGTGATGACGATGCACACAGCGACATTCACGATGTGAACAAGTTCGAATGGATTGCATGGACACCACTGTTGATTGCCATCGTGGTCTTTGGCGTGTATCCACAATTGATGTTCAAGGTTCTTGACCCCGCAGTGGGCGTAACTCTGAAGGCATTTGGGGGCTAATCCGTGTTGAGTGCAGTTGCTGCCGAGTGGGCAGCGCCAGTAATCGATTACCACGCACTTGCGCCCGAGATTATTCTCGCGGGCGGCATCGTGGTGCTCTTGCTTGTCGATTTATTCGTCTCTGATGCGAAGAAATGGATCTTGGGTCCGCTCGCATCGTTCACGATGCTCGGTGCATTCATTCCGGTTCTCACACTCGCACTCAGTGACGGTGGCGTACGGTCGATGTTTGATGGCCGCTACGTGGTCGATGACTTCAGTCTCATTATCAAAGGCCTTTTCTTGTTGGCGGGCTATGTCGTTATCTTGCTGACGGCTGATCACCTTCGCGAAGGCGATTACTACCAAGGCGAATACTGGTTCTTGTTGATGAGCAGCCTTTTGGGCATGGTGATGATGGCTTCAAGCCGAGATCTCGTTTCCGTGTTTGTGTCCCTTGAGTTCCTCTCCATTCCGGCATACATGCTGGCTGCATGGCGTAAGCGTGACTTGTTGAGCAATGAAGCAGGCATCAAGTACTACTTGTTAGGCGTGTTCGCCTCTGCAGTTCTGTTGTACGGAATGTCGCTTTTGTATGGAATTACAAACTCCACACTTCTCGTTGATATTGGTAAAGAGCTCACTGGAGAGATGACTGCAATTCGAGCAGTGGCAATTCTGTTTGTCATCGTGGGTTTTGCATTCAAGATTTCCGCCGTGCCGTTCCACACATGGGCCCCCGATACCTATCAAGGCGCACCCACCCCAGTGACCGCTTTCTTGTCTGTTGCGTCAAAGGCAGCGGGATTCGTAGCTCTTCTGATTGTGGTGTTCATTGCATTCCCGAATTCATTTGATGTGTGGCATCCAGTGTTCTGGATCTTGTCTGCATTGACGATGACCTTGGGCAATGTCATGGCATTGAAGCAAACAAACATCGTGCGTATGTTGGCCTATTCATCTGTTGCACAAGGTGGATTCATCCTTATGCCATTGGCAGTTGCAGGAACCAATGCCGACGTTGCGAACTCTTCGCTTCGCGCAATCGTGACGTATTTGTTGGTGTACGCAGCAACAAACCTTGGTGTGTTCGCAGTGGTGATTGTGGTGGCTCGCAAGACTCGCAGTGGTGAGATTTCTTCCTATGGTGGATTGTTCTCGTACGCACCTGGAGTTGCTGTTCTCATGACAATCTTCATGGCATCGTTGGCCGGAATTCCGCCACTGGGTGGATGGTTTGCCAAGTTTGCAGCATTTGAAGCATTGATCTCTTCAGAGACCGGATGGGGATATTCACTTGCCATCATCGGCGGTGTGAACTCTGTTGTGGCCTTTGGTTACTACGGCAACATCTTGCGTGAGATGTGGATGAAGCCAGTACCCGATGGCGACACAGCACCTGTTGTTGTTCAACCATCGCTCAGCGTTGCATTGGGAATTACAGGACTTGCCACATTGGTCCTTGGTGTGTTCCCAAGTCTTGTCATTCACTTCG
>CAEZWE010000043.1_pt1 | contig 13988 bp, 14 predicted proteins | sample 7264891 | NCBI WGS metagenome assembly CAEZWE01 (sample SAMEA6813872, study PRJEB35770) | uncultured Acidimicrobiaceae bacterium | biome: Freshwater; feature: Freshwater reservoir; material: water | place: Czech Republic | collected 2017-07-26 | depth 0.5m m | reverse complement strand
TCTTGTCCGGTGTCCAGGTTGGTAACCGAGGCCGTCAACGTAGGAGGAAGCGATGACATCTTGTCGCTTCCCAAAAGACCAGTTGCATCGGCAAGAGAAATGGGAAGACGCACCTTGCCGGGCACCATGCCAGTAGGTGGGAATCGCTTCACCAACTGGTGAGACTTGTTGACCTTGCCAATGCTGTTGCCTGATGGGGAACTCGAACCACCACAGGCGGCAAGAAAAGCGCCTGCTCCAACTGCGGCCGACAGGCCAAAGAACTTGCGACGGCTCAGGTGGGTGGGGGGATTCACGCTCACAATGGTACGCCGTAGGTGCGGTGGCATAGGATGAGACATATGGCTGCACCAGTTCAACCCCCCTATACCCCTGTAGTTCGCGCTGGCGATTGGGTGATCGTGTCGGGTCAATTGGGAATGAAAGATGGTGCGTTAGTGCCAGGTGGCGTTCTCGCCCAGACCGCACAAGCAGTGGTGAACCTCAAAGCACAGTTGGCAACTATGGGTGCCACAGTGAATGACATTGCAAAGACTTTGTGTTTTCTCACCGACATGGACACCTTCCCGCAATTCAACGAGTCATATGCGGCCGGATTTGGATCTGCACGTCCTGCACGTTCAACCATTGGTGTAAAGCAATTGCCCTTTGGCGGTGCGGTAGAGATTGAAGCATGGGCGTATCTGCCAGCAGGTGCAGCAAAGAAGAAAGCTTCGGGTAAGAAAGCCGCTGCCAAAAAGTCCACGGCTAAGAAATCAGCAGCAAAGAAGCCTGCTGCAAAGAAGGCCGTGAAAAAATCAGCAGCTAAGAAGGTTGTTGCGAAGAAATCCGCTCCAAAGAAAACGGCGAAGAAGTCGCCTGCACGAAAGAAGAAGTAAGAACATGACTGGTCCAATTATCATCGTTGCTGTTCTTTTGGTTTTTCCCATCGTGGTGGGATTGTCGACCGCTGCACTTGCTGGCGTTCTCGGTTACTTCTTGAATCGTGATGCTGAAGTGCGTCACGAGGGCAGCGAACTGCTCGAGACAAACATTTAACTTGTCACTCAATGCACGGTCACCACAATGACGGCTGACCTCCTCATTCACAATGCGCTTCTTGTCGCAACGGTTGACGACACACGTCGTGAGATACCTGGCGGCTGGATTGCCGTAACGGATGGTTTCATTACTGCAGTCGGTTCTTCTGTCGACCCGTTACCTGAGGCAAAAGAAATACGCGATGCATCAGGTTGTCTTGTAACACCCGGGCTCATCAATACACATCATCACTTGTACCAAAACTTGACGCGTGCCTATCCACCGATGACGTCGTCACCATTATTTGGTTGGCTGCAAACTTTGTATCCGTTGTGGCGTGTGCTCAATGAAGAGTCGGTGTTTGCGTCTGCATGGGTGGGATTAGCGGAACTGGCACTGTCGGGGTGCACCACTTCAACAGACCACTTATATCTTCACCCACGTGGTGGCGGAGATTTGCTCACTGCAGAAATCACCGCCGCACAAGATCTCGGCATGCGTTTTCATCCCACACGTGGCTCCATGTCACTGTCGCAAAAAGATGGCGGACTGCCCCCCGATGATGTGGTGCAAGAAGATGATGAGATTCTGGCGCAATGTCGCGAAGCCGTAGAGCGTCATCATGATCGATCGTTTGGGGCAATGACACGTGTGGCATTGGCTCCGTGTTCTCCTTTTAGCGTGACGAAAGATTTGATGATTCGCACTGCACAACTCGCTGAAGAACTTGATGTGCGTCTGCATACACATTTTGCAGAGAATTCTGAAGACGATGAATTTTCTCTTGCCACATTCGGCTGTCGCCCTTTTGAATATCTACAAGAAGTGGGTTGGCTCTCCGATCGCACATGGGTGGCGCACTGTGTAATGCCAAATCCCGAAGAGATTGTGCAGTTGGGCCGTGCAGGAATTGGCGCGGCACATTGTCCGAGCAGCAATTTGATTTTGGCTTCAGGTATTTCGCCAATTGTCGATTTACGTCGCGCAGGTGTGCATGTGGGTCTTGGAGTGGATGGTTCATCAAGTGCCGATTCGGCATCATTGTGGCTCGAGGCACGTCAAGCAATGTTGCTTGCCAAACTGCGCAATGGTGCAGATGCTGCTGATGCGCGCATGGCACTTGAGGTGGCAACAATTGGTGGCGCGGGTTGTCTCGGTCGATTAGGTGAGATTGGCCAAATTGCTGTGGGCCAAGTAGGAGACATCGCTATCTGGGATGTCACTGGTGTGCGATTTGCCGGTGCCATTGCAGACCCCATTGAGGCATGGTTGCGTTGCGGACCAGTGTCTGTGCGGGACACCATTGTGCAAGGAAAGTTCGTGGTGCGTGATGCACAGTTGGTGAGTAACAAAGTGGACGAGATGTTGGCTGTGCACACCAAATTGTCACGCCAGATGCAGAAACTGGACTAGTCAATGCTGACAGCGCTGTTCTTAAGTTTTGGCGTGGTGTTTGTGGCCGAGTTCGGCGACAAGAGCCAATTGTTAACACTCACCTTGGCTACTAAATATCGTGCGGTCCCAGTTCTTATTGCCATTACTGGGGCAACGATGGTGTTGCAAGCAATCTCTGTAGGTATCGGAGGTGCACTTGGAGCATCGTTGCCCACCACTTTCATCAATGCACTTGCAGCTGTGGCATTTTTGGGTTTTGCAATCTGGACGTTGAGAGATACTGACGATGAAGAAGACGCAGAAACGTCTCCCACGTTTACTCCCCGACGAGTGATTTTTTCTATCGCCACCATGTTCTTTCTTGCCGAACTGGGCGACAAAACAATGTTGTCATCGATGACATTGGCAACTGACCGTGACCTTTTCGGCACATGGTTGGGTGCCACCTTAGGAATGGTGGCCGCAGATGGATTGGCGTTGTTGTTGGGCAAATATCTTGGCGACAAAATTCCACGAAACGCGATTCGCTATGGCTCGGCGGCAGTCTTTTTCTTGTTTGGGGTGGCAATGTTTGTCGAGGTGCTGCGCTAAAGCCCCACTAGCCTCGAGGCGTGAATCTTTTAGGTGAAGTCGTCGTAACCATGTTGGTGATCTTGGATCCGCCAGGAAACGTTCCCATTTTTCTTGCAGTGACCTCTCGATTGTCAGAGAAAGAACGCCATCGCGCGGCCTATCTGGCAATTGGCACAGCATTTCTCGTGATTTCCATCTTTGCAATTGGTGGACAAACAATTCTCGATTATCTCAAGGTGTCGGTTCCCGCACTACAAGGTGCCGGTGGACTACTTCTGTTATTGGTGGCGTTGCAGTTGTTGCATGGCAAGACTGAAGAAGAAAGTTATGTCGCTGCCTCGCCAGAAGATCGCACGTCGATTGCAATGGTTCCCTTGGGGACTCCGCTTCTTGCCGGACCAGGCACCATCGTGGCAACGATCTTGTTCTTCCAACGTGCAGATGGTGCAGGGGAATGGTTCAGTGTTCTTGGCGGAATTGCTATTGCATTGTCCGTGAGTTTGCTCGCACTTCGTTTCAGTGGCCTTGTTGTAAAACTTGTGCGGCCTGCAGGAGTGATTTTGCTGGCCCGCGTTGCGGGAATGATCCTTGCAGCTGTTGCGGTGCAGATGATCGCAAACTCAGTTATCGCGTTTGCACGCGAAGTGTAATTAGTTGCTCCAGCGGCCTTGGCCGAAGCGATAGCCCACCGAGCGCACTGTCTGAATCAAGTTGGCGTGCTCTTCGCCAAGCTTTGCGCGTAGTCGACGCACGTGTACGTCTACAGTGCGGGCACCGCCGTAGTACTCATAGCCCCATACGCGAGACAACAACATCTCGCGTGTGAAGACTTTGCCTGGGTTTTGTGCCAAAAACTTCAACAGCTCGTATTCCATAAAAGTGAGATCTAAAGCATTGCCATTGAAACTTGCTTGATAGGTCTCGAGGTTTAAGACCAGACCAGAGTGTTCTACGAGATCTGCGCGCGTGGCACCTTCAGCTGAAGAGAACAAGTGACGCAGACGTGCTTCAAGTTCGCGTGGGTGAAACGGGCTCAAACAGAAATCATCAAACAAATCATCACGGAGTTCTAGTTCTGCCAACTGTGCACCCGAAATCAGCAGCAACACCGCATTCACCGGGTTATCGCGCTTGCGTAATGCTCGGGCAAATGCCCATGCAGACTCGGCATCTTCATCACACGAAATGATTGCGCCCATCCATCCACTTTGTGGTTCGAGGCGATGTGCTTCTTCGGCGCCAGAGACGGCCTTCCAGCGATAGCCACCAAGGTCAAGAGTGCGTGCGAGATCAGGCGTAGGTGTCCCAGGGAAAACGACGATCATCTCAGCATTCATTGATGAACTACAGACTCCTCAGATAACGGTTGAGCTCATAGGGAGTCACCTGAGTTTTGTATTCCATCCATTCACGACGCTTGTTGCGCAAGAACCAATCGACGATGTGTTCTCCGAGTGCCTCTACAACAAGTTCAGATTTCTCCATCAACTTCAATGCATCCGAAAGTGACTGCGGCAGTTGAGTCACGCCCAGCTTTGCCAATTCGGCATCACTCATACGGAACAAGTTGGCGTCAGCTTCAGCGGGCAAGGTGTATCCCTCACGAATACCTTTCATGCCTGCAGCCAATAACACGGAAAATGCAAGGTACGGATTACATGCTGGGTCTGGTGAGCGATATTCAATGCGTGTGGCATTGGGGTTGCCGCGCTTGGGAATAGGTACGCGAATGAGTCCGCTGCGGTTATTGCGTGCCCAACTCACATGCACTGGTGCTTCAAATCCGGGAACAAGGCGCTTGTAGGAGTTCACGTATTGGTTTGTGATTGCAGTGATTTCACCTGCGTGATGCAAAAGACCGGCCATGAATGACTTAGCAATGGGGGAGAGATGGTGTGGGTCATCTTCGGAATAGAACGCGTTGGTGTTGTCTTTAAACAAAGACAAGTGCAAGTGCATGCCCGAACCCTGCACGCCTTCGAGTGGCTTGGGCATAAAGGTGGCATGCACATTGTGCATTGCGGCAATCTCTTTCACAATCATGCGGAATGTCATTACAGAGTCCGCCATGGTTAATGCATCTGTGTGGCGTAGATCTATTTCTTGTTGGCTTGGTGCATCTTCATGAAATGAGTACTCGACAGGTATTCCCAACACCTCAAGTGTGCGAATGGTTTCCTTGCGCAAAGACGAGGCAACATCTGTTGTGGTGAGATCAAAAAATCCGCCTTCATCCAACGGAACCGGAGCCTCACCTTTTTTCGGTGTCTCAAAATAGAAATACTCGATGTCAGGTGCAATGAGAAATTCAAAACCATCTGCACGAGCCGCGTCGAGATTGCGACGCAACACTTGTCGTGGGTCTCCACCAAATGTTGTCCCATCAAGATTATGAATGTCGCAGAACACACGTGCTTCTGCAGTCTTTGGATCTACCCAGGGCAATACTTCAAATGTGTTTGGATCGGGAATAGCGAGAACATCAGATTCCTCCGTGCGTGAATAGCCATCAATAGAGGAGCCATCAAAGCTCATGCCGTCATTGAGGGCGTTCTCTAACTCAGCCGGAGTGATGGCAAAACTCTTGAGTGTCCCAAGGACATCGGTGAACCACAAACGAACGAGGCGAACGCCTCGTTCCTCTACAGTTCGCAATACATAGTCACGGTGTTGATCGAGCATCTCGCCCATTCCCTCAGTCTGTCCCCACATAGGGGCACTTGGCTACCTGAAAAGAGAAACGAGGGGCCATTGGCCCCCCGTTTCCGTTGATTATTTGGATTGTGGGCTTAGCCGCACACGGTCTCAAGGATGAGACGTGTGACGAGGTAAGGATCACAGTTGGCGTTTGGACGACGATCCTCGGCGTATCCACGCTGATCGCGCTCTACCTGCCAAGGAATACGCACTGACGCACCACGGTTCGACACTCCATAGGAGTACTGGTTCCAAGGAGCTGTCTCATGCTTGCCGGTGAGACGGCTTTGGATGTCGTGTCCGTAGTTGTTTACATGCTCTAGGACACGTGTTCCCAATTTCTCACATGCTGCAACAACAGCGTCGTAACTCTCGCGCATTGCTCGAGTGGAGAAGTTGGTGTGTGCACCTGCTCCGTTCCAGTCGCCCTTTTCGGGCTTTGCGTCAAAAGAGATCACTACGTTGTAATCCTCAGCGATGCGGTGGAGCAACCAACGTGCGATGTACATGTGGTCAGACACTGACAATGCATCTGCGGGTCCAATCTGGAATTCCCACTGACCAGGCATTACTTCGGCGTTTGTTCCCGAGATACGAAGTCCTGCATCGATGCATGCTTGTGTGTGTGCTTCGATGATTTCACGACCAACCACACGACCTGCGCCAACGCCACAGTAGTAAGGGCCTTGTGGCTTGGGGTATCCACCTACAGGGAAACCATATGGTGTGCCATCGAGGCGCAACATGGTGTATTCCTGTTCGATGCCGTACCACATCTCTTGGTCCTTGTACTTCGCGGCAACTTCTGCACACTGTGCACGAGTATTTGATGGGTGTGGTTGACCAGTCTTTGCGAGAAGAACGTCGCACATCACCAAAACGTTTTTGCCACCACGAATGGGGTCTGGACAATGGAACACGGGACGCAAGATGCAGTCTGATGCATCACCGCTTGCTTGCTCGGTGGAGGAACCGTCAAAGCCCCATTCATCCATGGGCATGTCGGAGATGGCGCCCGCAAAATCGGGGAGGACCTTGGTCTTCGAACGCAGCAAAGGTGTGGGCTGGGTTCCGTCGATCCAGATGTATTCAGCCTGAATGGGCATGATGTATTCCTTTTCCTAGTTGGGGTTGACCCCGTGTTGTGTCCCTACAGGATGTCATAACGCCGTTTCTCTTCCTTTTCCCAAATGTGAACGCTGTGTGAAACGGTGTGAAAAAGCCCTCCAGAGCTGGCGGGAGCCTTATTTAGACAGGGTTTGCGAGGGTAGGTGGTTAGCCTCAGAGCGTGAGCACTTCTCCCCAATCGTCGAAAATCGGGTCAATTCGGGTGGCTGTGTCCCAATTGAACCCACTTGTCGGGGATTTGGCGGGCAATGAAACAAAGATCTTGGCCGACTATCGGCGGGCTCAAGGAGACATCTGCGACGTGGTCGTGTTCCCAGAATTGTCCGTGACGGGATACCCGCCTGAGGACTTATTGCTCAAAGGTGCATTCGTGCGCGACAACATCAACACCTTGCATCGCATCGCAACTGCAACCGGTGAGTGTGCTGCTGTGGTGGGTTTTGTTGATGAGAAAGACGGCAAGCTTTTTAATGCTGCCGCGGTGTGCCGTAACGGTTCTGTCGAGATCGTGTATCACAAACAACTCTTACCGAATTATGCAGTGTTTGACGAAGAACGATATTTCGAGTCAGGTTCTGCTCTTGCCAGCGGAACAACAGCAGGTGTGCATGTCATCAACGATGTCACGGTGGGAATTTCTATCTGTGAGGACATGTGGTTTGCTGATGGACCGGCTCTCACGCAGTCTCGTGCAGGTGCACGTGTGCTGTTGAACTTGAATGGTTCGCCATTTCATCAAGGGAAACATCGCGAGCGCGAGACGATGTTGATTGAGCGTGCACGTGCCACACAGTGCGCCATTGTGTATGTGAATCAAGTAGGTGGCCAAGATGAATTGGTCTTTGATGGCTCCAGTGTGGTGATTTCAGCTGACGGCACTGTTGCTGCTCGTCTCTGTTCATTTGATACCGACTATGCAGTGGTGAACGTGGAGGCAAACGGAAAGGTTGCACCCAGTGCAGTCGTTCCATTTGATGAAGACCTTGATCGCATCTATCGCGCGTTGGTGTTAGGCACACGTGACTATGTCACTAAGAACGGTTTCACCGATGTAGTCATTGGTTTGTCAGGCGGCATTGACTCATCGATTGTGGCTGCCGTTGCAGTAGACGCTTTAGGTGCAGCGCACGTGCATGGCGTCGCAATGCCATCGCGTTATTCCAGTCAGGGCTCACTTGATGACGCTGCTGCATTGGCGAGTGCCTTGGGAATTGATCACCGAGTGATTTCTATCGAGCCCGCATTTTCTGCGTACTTGGAGATGTTGCAACCTTCGTTTACAGATAAAGCCGCCGATCTCACCGAAGAGAATTTGCAGAGTCGCTGCCGCGGGATGACATTGATGGCATTGAGCAACAAATTTGGATGGATGGTGCTCACCACAGGAAACAAGAGCGAGATGGCGGTGGGTTATTTCACTATCTATGGCGACTCCGCCGGTGGATATGCCCTCATCAAAGATGTCTACAAAACCGATGTGTTCGCGTTGAGTCGACGCATCAATGAACGCGCAGGGCGCATCATTATTCCTGAGTCAGTGCTGACAAAGCCGCCGTCTGCAGAGTTGCGCCCCGATCAGCGCGATGATCAAAGTCTTCCGCCGTATGAAGAACTTGACCCAATCCTGCGCCACTACATAGATGATGATCTCACGGTGCCCGAGATTGTCGCGAAGGGATTTGCACGTGAAGTTGTATCGCGTATTGCACGTCTCGTTGATGTCAACGAATACAAACGCCGACAATGTGCACCTGGAGTGCGTGTATCAACAAAAGCTTTTGGCAAAGATCGGCGTATGCCGATTACCCACGGCTATCGAAGTGACCGCGAATAACCAGAGATTGCAAGTGCGGTGAGCACTGCCAACACGGTGGCGGCAACTGCTGGGCCAAGTGGGCCTACCCAGTCATACAGCGAAGTGGCGACACTGCTGAAAATTGCTCGGCCTAATGTGCCTGCGCCCACGGTGAGTCCCAAACCAATTCCACCAGCTGTCGGGACAAGATTGGCTGCAATAGGCAACATGGATACAAGTGCAAATTCAAAGCCTGCGACATAAATGATCAACATAGGAATGGCGAGAAATGCAAACTGATGGCCCACTGTCATCAAGACGCCCGCTATGGCCATAGCAATCACACCGCGCATCACGCTTTTTTCTTTGCCCCATTGATCTGTGACGCGGCTACTACCAATGCTGGATCCCAACTCGAACACGCCGAGCACCACAACAATCACAATCAAACCAAGGCTGGTGAAGCCAAACTCATCCTCGAACCATGGACCAAATGTGATTCCTACGCATTGGCTTGCACCCATCAAAAGAAATGCAGACGCAAAGATGTACAACCCATTGCGTGGAACTTTGCCTCGTTGAATTGATTGCGGAGGCGCATGTGCATCATTGCGGGGCAAACCAGTGGCAATAAGAGCACCAGAGATTGCCATGGCAACAGCACCTAAAAGAAAACCTGCTCGCCAGGAAAACAAAGCTGTGGTGATACCCATGGCTGCAACACCGATGAATAAGGACAACGCCCACGACGTTTCAATGATCCCCACAATGCGTCCACGACGTTCATAGGGAACGTGGTCATTCACCCACACAATGAGTGAAGTATCAAATAACACTTTGGAACTACTCAACAAGAACATGCCTGCTCCAAATATCCAAAGATTTGGTGCTACAGCCAAAATGATGACCGATGTTGTTAAGAGAGACACTCCAAAGAGCATCGACACCAACCGGTTACCACGATCGATGAAACGGCCGATAACGGGCGAAAGTAGGCCTGCAAATTCTCCAATCATGAACGCCACACCTAGTTGGGCAACGGTGACATCAAGTCCGCGTGCGATGACTGCAATAAATGGTGGAGCGAATCGGTAACAGGCATTGGATACCAAACGTGCCCACACAAGCCGGTCAAGATTTTTGAGTACGACCGGTGCATATGACTGGTCTAAATAGCGGGCAAACACGTTTAGAGTTCTTCGCCTAATTCGCCGTGTTCAAAAAGATCCACAACTTCGCCAATTTCAATAGACAGTGAAGGTTGTGGACGCACAACGAAATGGCAACCACCTAAATTTGCAATTCGTGTGTCGGGTACACGATGTGCGCGTCTCATCACACGAATCACACCAGCATGTGCAATGCAGAGAACTTCAGCGCCTTGGTATGTGTGTGCCAGATCTGCAAGTGCAGATGTCACACGCGCAACGATGGAGTCATCATCTTCAAAACCAGGGGGGCGTTTGTGTTCTGCAAGGTACCCAGGCCAGTCACGTTCAATTTGTGCAGGGGTGAGTCCTTGCCATTCACCTACGTCTGTTTCACGCAGACGCACATCGGGCGGTAGGAGTCCGATTCCAAGGTTGTCGGCAATGATCGAAGCAGTGCGATGTGCGCGCAAAAGATCGCTTGACACCACAGCGTCAAACATGCCGAGTTTTTCGGCTGCACGACGTGCTTGCTCATAACCAAGATCAGTGAGTTCAATATCGGCTTGACCTTGCCAACGACCCATGGCATTCCATTCGCTTTGCCCATGGCGCAGCATCAGTATTCGGGTCGCTGAAGTCACCAGACAAGTGTAGTTACTGTGTATGTGCAGTTACTGAGTGATAGCCGCGAGAATTTCATCAAACACCGCATCTGCAAGCGCTCTCATCTCGTCGTCGGTGCGGTCTTGAATGGGATGTGATGTAAACACGCGCTTCATTGTGGGGAAGCCCAATGCAACTGACTGAGCGTCGGCGGCTGTCACAAACTCATCAGAGGCGACAAACACCCCTGGTAGTCCTCGAAGTTCTAAATCTGCGATGTCATGCACACTGCATGTCGTGCAGCTGCCTCAATCGGCAAGTGCTTCAATCACCAATGTGCACTGCGTGGCAATTTCATGCCGTAAATCAACAGGAGCTGGTTTGGTGAATGTGGGTTTGGAGTACCGAAGAACTTTTGCACCGCGGTCGGTCAGTTTTTGTTCGAGGTGGTCGAGAAAAACATTGCCGCGTGGCTTGGAAATATCAAGCAAGCCAATGACATGGCCTTCGACACTGGTGGGTCGTGCTAACAATTCGCGTGTTGCCGGCTTTGACTCGTTGGTCGGATCAAGAATGGTGATGGAAGCCATTGCTGTTCAGTATGTCACGAATCGCGACATCAAGTTCCTACTGTGCGCGTCACAGGATCGCTTCCGATTTTGCCGTTCGCCCATCCTGCAATCACTGAGGAGAAAAGGCCTGCACCACCACCTGCATAGGTCACCAAGAGTCCACCGGGCCGGAACTTGGGCAGCGTTGCAGATTCCAAGTGCGCAGGAATACCTTCGGCCATGCCGTGTGCGCCACGCACAAGGTCAGTGCCAGGGCGAAGAGAACGCTGAGTGATTTCTTCGATCAGTTTTTCGCGCGTCCATCCTTCGTCGGCGAACATGCGGCCGTGGTCTGGGCTAATTGTCAAGATGGCATCAAATCCAAGAATCAGTTTTGGATGATGCACTGTTAATAGACATGCCACATATGAATTCACGAGTTCATCTGCAGTGCGTGCAAGTTGATCCACCACACAACGCGGGCCTTCACCTGCAAACACTGTGACAGCATTTGTTCCTATAGGTACACCGCGCTCTGTGGCAAGCGAAGTAAATGGTGAACGCTCTTCGTCTTCGGCAAAACAAAATGAGATCTTTCCGGGGTTGCCATGAGTTGCACGGTCTACTTCGCCTGGGCGTCCACCACCCACATTGCGAATCGTCAACTGCACTGCACGGCCAATGGTGTTGTTGGCACGATTACCTTGACCAAAGGTGTTGATTCCCGAATTCATTCCAATGGCACGTGTTCCTGGGCCATTGCAGACAATCACCGGCCCCACCGGCATGGTGGTGGCAAGAACTCCATGCATGTTGAATTCGTCGTTGCATACTGCTTCAAGTGCTGCAATCACCCATGGCATGTATTCAGGAAGACAACCAGCCATCACGGCATTGATGGCAATTTTTTCTACGGTGAGTTCCACGAGATCAGGTGGACACAACGCGACAACATCTTGCGGGTGACGAGTAGTGCCGGTCAACATTTTTAGTACGCGTTCGCGAGTGGGTGGAATAACAGGAAGTCCATCTGTCCAGCCACGTGCATACATTGCTTCAAACTCATCTTCTGCCGCAGAAAACTCAATAGTTCGTGCGATGACGGGTGAGTCTGTGAAACGTGCACGCAATGCATCCACACGGTCGGGGTCCACACTCATTGATCCACAACCCGGACGCATCTCAGGAAGATCTTGACCAAGGGTGGTAACTCCAGTGAGCTCGCGCCATTGTTGTTTTGACCAACCAATTGTGCGTTCTACTTCATGCCCGTTTTCTACTTTGATTACGGTTGGAACAGTTTCGATGTCGTGATGCCACGACACCGACAAATCTTCGTCATGGAGTGGAGTCACTGTTGCCGGAAATGCAGGATCATCTTGGGTGTAGACGGTGAGCGGCATTCCCGTTGCGGCAAGTTCACCAATCACTGGTTCCACCATTTGACATGTTGCGCATTCTCGCTTCACAACAATGACGAGGCCATCAGGCAACTGAGGTGCGATGTGTTCCATGGAAGAACGGTACCCTCATTGCGGGGGCGTACGAGTACCTGGTGGGCTTCACTGTCTTCAAAACAGTTGGAACGGGTGAACCCCGTTCGGCGGGTTCGATTCCCGTCCGCCTCCGCCAATCACCACCTGTGGCCGCGAATGCGCATGTCTCCTGCACGACGGGTGAGCCCGTACTTATCTATACATTCGGCTAGGGGCACGGCATGTTTACGTGTGATTCCTAAGGCATCACGAAGTTGTGAGACGGTAAAGCCCTCTGGTGAGACCTGCCACAGTTTTTCAAGTTCTGGTCGCAGCGATTCCAAAGTGTCGCGATGGAATGCCACGGCGTCGTGTTCAAAGACCACTCCTTGTTGTACCAACTGACGCACCACATTGCGATCAAATTGTGCACTCGAAGGTCCAGTGAGTCCATCGTTGCGAATCTGTTGTGCAAGTGGATGCGCGGACAATGCGTCTGCATCGCGACGTCGTGCAATTCCTGCACTCACTACAACGTTTGGAAGCAGGGTGATGAGGTCACGTTCGTGTGGTTGAAGTGGAGCAAGATCAATTTCGCCGCGGGCTTCTAGTTGTTCCGTCAGCTCCTGCAGCGCAGATTCCACAACATGTGGAAGTGCAAACCATTGTCCCACAACTGGCACAAGGGAAGTTCCTGTGAGCAGTTCTGCATCGTCAACAGAAACAAACCCGCGTCCCTTCATGATGGATTCCACAGTGCCATCAGGTTGTGCACGTGAGAGGCGCAAGCGTGGATCTACATCGAGAATTACTCCACCACCGATTGTTGAATTCGTGCTCGTATCTCGCAGTAGGAAACGGTCACCTGGAGTTAATGGAAGTGGTCGCTGCCATCGAAGACGAATTGTTCCTTGTGAGGCGGCTCCAATGTCTTCTGCGGAAATCACCCGCACAGTCGTTGATTGAAAGTCGGTACCGATATGCACCGTGAAACTTCCGCGATGATTCAGAGGACGTATCAGTGTGGGCAGCGTGTGAATAAGAGCATCACACACAGTGGTGGTGCGCCATTTGCCTGGTGCCACGAGTGCATCGCCGCGCATGAGACTCTCGGCGTCTACACCCACAATATTGACTGCACATCGAGATCCGGGTTCGCACGTGTCAACAGTTGTTCCGTGTACTTGAATGTCGCGTACACGGACGGGCTCACCGGTGCGTGCAACGACGAGTTTGTGGTCAATGTGTAATGGTGCGGTGTCAAGCGTGCCTGTCACCACTGTGCCCGCACCTTTCATGGTGAAAATGCGATCAATGAATAGCCGTGATGCATCTGGTCGTGTGGTGCGCTGACTCATACGAGCTACGGCAGTGAGTGCATCAACAAGTGCGGGAAGACCTTCTCCAGTAAGTGTGGATGTCTCGACGATGTCTGTCCAGGTAATGGTGCTTGACGAAATACGTTGTTGAATTTCTGCACTACGTAACTGGCGCTCAGAGGAATCGACGCGGTCGCACTTCGACAATGCAATCACACCATGAGTGATGCCCAACACCTCCAAAATTCCAAGGTGTTCTTCGGTTTGGGGTTTCCATCCTT
>CAEZWE010000042.1_pt1 | contig 14001 bp, 13 predicted proteins | sample 7264891 | NCBI WGS metagenome assembly CAEZWE01 (sample SAMEA6813872, study PRJEB35770) | uncultured Acidimicrobiaceae bacterium | biome: Freshwater; feature: Freshwater reservoir; material: water | place: Czech Republic | collected 2017-07-26 | depth 0.5m m | reverse complement strand
TGGCGGTGGTTGAACATGGACTGATGAAAGTTGAGAAATGCTGCGGGCTGGTTGTCGCGTACGGAGATTGCTAACTGCAGCGCAAGCAGGCCCGAGTCAGAGTCGGGGCGGTCCCAGACATCCACATCGCCTTCCTCCACGTGGGATTGCCCAAGACAGAAAGGAAGGAAAGTAACGTTCCAATCGGCTCCACCACGAAGCCCTTCCACAACATGGTCATGGACTAATCGCGCAAATGGGCAGCGATAATCGAAGGTGAGTCCAAAAGTGCGTGCCATAGACAAGAATGCAACACCTATTTATAGGTGACTATTCCCCCGAACAGGAAACCTATACGGGGATGGCTCTAGCCGATGATGGATGAGATGACGGGAACGGCAATAGAGCCAAGAATTGCCCCGGTCACGATCCCGCCAAGAATGTCTGTGGCGTGATGAATGCGCACCACTACTCGGGACAAGGCAATCAATAGTGCAATGGCAATCCACAACATACCAAGTGGAAAGCCGGTGTAGGAGATGAGAATGAAAACTGCAAACGTTGCCGACGATGCGTGACCTGAGGGGAAACTCGACGTGCGAGGTGTGCGTATGTCGAAACGGTGATCACCTGATGTTGTGGGCCGCTCACGTCGGAACACACGCTTGATGCCTTGATTGACAATCAGGCTTTCCACTCCAAGTGCGACAGATAATGCCACTGCTTGCCAGAGGCGTTCAGTGGATCCAACTGCACGAGTGAAGCCGATGATGTGCCAGACAATACTGAAATCACCTACTGTGCTTGCAATTCCAAAACATGCGACAAAAAACTTGCGTTGTCGCAGTGGTTCGAGAAGTGCATCTCCCCAGACATCGATGCGGTTCATGGCAATTGCAGAGCCACGTTCTGTGTCAATGTGGCCAACATGTCAGGGCGCTCTAATGGGCCGAAGTGGCCAAGTTCGTCGTACTGAATGTAGGTGGCGTGTGGAATCTGCTCTGCAACATTGCGCGCAAATGAAGATGGTTGAAACGGTGCCGGTGCACCAGAGACAACCCAAACAGGAGTTGTAATTGAGGGCAAGTCATCCCATGCGCCACTAGTCCCGCCCGTTTCGTACGTGCGTGCTTCATGTTCGGGAAGACACTTCAATGCAATGTCACCCTCGTCGGTGACGGCAAATCCATGTCGCACGTACGCCTCGCGTGCCAAAGGATGAAATGTCGACATCGGTGGCTTTGATGAATAATTCTCTATGGCGTCGTCAAAGGATGGGAAACGTGCACGTCTTTTGCGCGCGCCGCCTGCAAGTGGGTTCTCTGGTCGAGGTGGAGCGTTGGGTGGAGGCGGAGGGAACACAATCGGTTCAAACACAATGAGGGCCGAAAAAAGCGAAGGCTCTCTATGTGCGGCCATCAACAATGACGCACCACCCATGGAATGACCCACACCAATAATTTTTTGTTCATCCACCATGGAGAAGAGATAACGCGCAGCAGCTAGCGCATCGTCTCCGTACATTTTCCATTCAATGGTGGCAGGGTCGATGCGTTCGGCATCGCCGTACCCGCGATGGTCAAAGCCCATTACTCGATGTTGTTCACCTAGTTCTTGTGCCAAAGGTGCAAAACAATGCGCATGAAAGCCTGTTGCGTGCGACAACAGAACCGGTGATCCCTGACCACCGAAATCATGCATCGCAATCGAGATTCCATCAAGGGATGAAATCACCTTTGCATCGTTGCACGCAATGTGTTGTGTCATGGTCGAGGGCGAACAATCACCACAGAATGGCTTTAGGCATCCTTGAGCGCATTGAAGAATAAACCTGTTTCTTCTGGTACGCCAGATGGGATGACGTAGCCATCAGTGTTGCGAATTTGGCTCCAGTTGTCGCGCACATCCTCCAAGGTAAGACCTGGCTTAAAGAAGCCTTGAGTCTCTCCAATAAAGACTCGCGCCACGCGTCCGCCACCCACTGAATAAATCTCTCCAGACACATCACAATCTTCGTGTGCAAGCCAGGCAACAATTGGAGTAACGAGTGATGGGTCGAGCTTGTCGCCAAGTGCTCCCATGAGATTTTCTGTCATGCGGGTCAATGCAAGTGGTGCAATGGCGTTGGCGCGGATGTTGTACTTTGCGCCCTCTGCTGCAAGCACTCGAGTGAAGCCCACCAGTCCCATTTTTGCCGCGCCGTAGTTTGCTTGGCCGAAGTTTCCAAAGATTCCTGCCGCAGATGATGTGGAGATGATGCGTCCATACCCTTGCTCACGCATACGAATCCATGCGGGGCGTGTGACGTTGAATGCGCCCTTGAGGTGCACTTCAATAACCGAGTCCACAAGATCTGGAGTCATGTTATGAAAGGTCTTGTCGCGCAGAATGCCTGCGTTGTTGATCACAATGTCCACCCGACCGTAGGCATCAATTGCTGTTTGGATGATTGCCTCACCACCATCGGGAGTTGAGACGCTGTCGTGGTTGGCCACGGCTTCGCCACCCGCTGCGCGAATTTCATCAACAACTTTTTGTGCAGCGCTTGCATCTGCGCCCGTGCCTTCCACGTTGCCTCCGAGGTCATTGACCACGACTAGGGCGCCACGTTCAGCCAGGAGAAGGGCGTGTTGCCTTCCTAGACCGCCACCAGCTCCGGTGATTACTGCAACTTTTCCGTCATATGTCAACTTGCTCATGGCTTCTACCGTAGTCGTGGAGGCCTACTGTGACCACATGGACGAATTGCTGCCTCCTGAGAATGACCCGCGCCGTCAACAAGTGCGCCAATGGATTGCGGAACATCCGGCCCCAACACACAAAGAGTTGGCTGAATCGGGTTATGTGGCTCCGCACTGGCCAGCACCTTATGGGCTGGGTGCTGACCCTGTACATCAATTGATTATTGACGATGAACTCGCGCGCGCCGGAATAGCGCGGCCTTCGAATCAGATAGGGATCGGCTGGGCTGCCCCCACGATTATTTATGCAGGAACACAAGAACAAAAAGATCGCTACGTCATGCCCGCGTTATCTGCAGAAGAAATCTGGTGCCAGTTGTTTTCTGAGCCAGGCGCAGGAAGCGACCTCGCCTCATTGTCGACGCGAGCGGTGCGGGACGGTGATGAGTGGGTGATCAATGGACAGAAGGTCTGGACTACAGGGGCGCACTATTCAAAGTTTGGAATTTTGATTGCACGAACAAACCCTGATGCGCCGAAGCACAAAGGCATCACCTACTTCATTTGTCCGATGGATTCTCCAGGAATTGAGATACGCACAATTCGTAACATCGCTGGTGCAGAGAGTTTTAATGAAGTCTTCTTTACCGATGTACGACTTCCACATGACTGTGTAGTGGGTCAAGTAGATGAGGGCTGGCGACTTGCCAAGGTCACGCTGGGTAATGAACGAGTATCACTGTCGACGGGAGGAGTGCTCTGGGGTAACGGCCCCACCGCGCTCGACGTTGTTGCTGAAGCTCAGAAATTAGGGGTATCGGATTCCGTGATGCGACAGCGCATTGCAAAGATCTACATCGAACATGTGGTCTTAGAAATAATTCGTATGCGTACTTTGACCGCACGCATGCGGGGAACACAACCAGGACCCGAGGCCAGTATTAGAAAAATCATGGCTGACGAACACGGCCAAAAAGTCATGGAAGTTGCCCGCGATGTGATTGGAGCCGATGCAATGTTGATCGGGCTCGACGATGCCATTGGGGGAAAGAACATTCGCTCGAAGAGTTGGTACAGCGGCTATATGTTTTCGCGCGCTCTCACTATTGGTGGTGGAACTGGGGAAGTGCAACGCAACATCTTGGGCGAACGTGTTCTTGGCTTGCCTAGTGAACCAGACCCCACCAAGGGTCTAACGTGGAGCCAATCGCAGAGATGACGGGGGGTCACTATGTCGGTGTCATCAGATCGTATGCAGGTTGATCTTTTAGATCCTGAGTTGTATCAATCCAATCCGCACGATGTGTGGTCATGGATGCGGGCTAATGAACCTGTGTACCGCGACGAGAAGAACGGGTTATGGGGCATTACGCGACATGCCGATGTGATGGATGTTGAACGTCGCTCCACAGTGTTTTCCTCCAATGGCGTGTATCGAGCAGTGCTCTCACCGGGCGAGAGCAACATGATTGCCCAAGACGACCCTCGTCATCGTCAGCAACGAATGTTGGTGCAACCACAATTAACCCGTTCTGGTGTTGCACAGCGCACAGATGAAGTTCGACAATTAGTCGCCGAGCTTGTTGATGAGGTGATTGCCCGTGGTGAGTGCGACATTGTGGAGACATTGGCTGCGCAATTGCCGGCACGATTAACTTCTCGTTTACTGGGCTTTCCCGAGGAAATGTGGCCGCAATTGAAATCGTGGAGTGAGCGATTAATGCGCACCGACATGCGTGATCGAGATCCCGAAGTGATGTCAGAGTTCATTGCAGCAAACCAAGAATTTGTGGGCGCAATGATTCCTGTCCTCAGGGAAGTTTCTGGTTGTCCGCGTCATGACTTTATGTCGATTTGGGCAAATGCACTGATTGATGGTCAACCATTTCCTCCTGAATCCATCGTGCATGAAGTGGGCCTGTTCATTGCAGGAGGCGCTGAAACCACTCGTACTGCAATTAGCCACGGCGTCAGGGTCTTTTGTGATCATCTTGATCAGTGGAACATGATGGCTGCACAACCTGCACTCGTAGAGCCTGCGGTCGAAGAAGTTCTTCGCTGGGTAACTCCTTTGAACAACTTTTTCCGTATGGCACTCACCGACGACGAAGTGGGTGGGCAAAAGATTTCTGCGGGTGACCGAGTAGTGATGTTGTACCCCTCGGCAAATAGAGATGAAAAAGTCTTCACCTCTCCGTTCTCCTTTGACATCACCCGATCTCCGAATCCTCATTTATCGTTTGGTTTTGGAACGCACTTGTGTGTCGGGGCAAATTTGGCACGGTTGGTATTGGAAACAGTATTCGCCGAGATGTCTGCTCGAATTCGTCATCTTGAACCCATCTCCGAGCCCGATGTTGAAGCAAATATTTTTGCGCGTGCTGTGAAATCTTTTCATGTGCGAGTTGTGCCTCGGTAGCACTGTTCAATCTCATTGACCCTTTTCCCCGTTAGCGTGGAGACCATGCGTACTTCACGATGGTTATCTCTTTCGGTTGTTGCAGCGCTCGGAATCACGGGGTGTGCCTCCGATTCTGAGTCCTTGTTGCCGGCCGATGCCGATGTTGCAGCAAAGGAAACTTGCATGTCGGTGAAGGAAATCACCGGACGTGCGCCAAAGCTTGTCTCCACCGTGGCGCCGATTACCAATCTGATTGCGATGGTGGTGGGCGATCTTGGACCCACCGTTGATGGTCTTGTTCCAGAGGGAACAAACTCTCATACCTTCGAGCCTCCTCCAAGTGCTGCAGCAGTAGTGGAAGATGCAGATGTGGTGTTCGTGAATGGTCTTGGTCTTGAAGATCCTTCTATTGAGTTGGCGAAAGACAATGCAGCCAACGCCATCATTTGTGAATTGGGAACAGCAGTGTTGCCCGGCGACGAATGGGTCTATGACTTTTCATTCCCCAAAGAGGGCGGCAAACCCAATCCGCACTTGTGGACCAACCCACCAATGGTGCAGCAATATGTTGACCTCATTCGTGATGTTGTGGTCGCTCTCGATCCGTCAAACACCGATGGCTACAACGCCAACCACGCCAAGATCTCTCGAGTGATTACTGATCTTGATGCAGCCATGACAACAGCAGCACAAACTGTGCCTGAGGCAAGCCGAAAATTACTCACCTATCACGATGCATACGCATATTTTGCACTTCGTTACGACTTTGAGGTTGTGGGCGCAATTCAGCCCTCATCTTTTGAGGAGCCCTCACCAAAAGAAATCGCAGAACTCATTGACCAAGTGAAGTCCTTGGGTGTGAAGGCTGTCTTTGGAAGCGAAGTCTTTCCTTCGCCAGTGCTTGCGCAAATTGGTGATGAGACTGGTGTGCGATATATCGATGTTCTTCGCGACGATGATTTGTTGGGCGAGCCTGGCGATGAGCAACACAGTTGGGCAGATCTTATGAAGTTCAATTTCACCACCATGGTGGAAGCGCTCGGTGGAGATGTATCGGCATTGGAGGCAGTGGACACGAATGCAGGCGTCATGGACAAGGCGTTCTATCCGCAGTGAGCGGAGGAATTCTTGTTGAATGTGCGCACATAACGTGCGCATATGGGTCAACTGTTGCAGTTCGCGACGCCCATGTCACTTTCAGAAGTGGCGATTTCGTAGGAATTGTGGGCCCATCTGGGTCGGGCAAAACGACACTATTGAAGGCCATTCTCGGAACAGCCACACCTCAACAGGGCCATGTCACCAAGAAGCCTGGATTGCGTATGGGATATGTCCCACAAGTGGAGTCAGTGGATTGGAATTTTCCAGTAACAGTGCTTGAAGTGGTGGCAATGACACGAACGAGTCGTCGTTATTTCCCCAGAATCACTCCCGATGAACGCCGAGATGCATTAGATGTTCTCGAAAGACTTGGCCTTGCAGGATTACATGATCGCCACATACGTGAACTCTCAGGTGGTCAACAACAAAGAGTGTTCGTTGCACGCGCGCTTTTTCATCGCCCTGAATTATTGGTACTCGATGAGCCAACATCGGGAGTCGATGTTCGTACTCGTCACGAAGTTCTGCACTTGCTAGCTGATCTTCATGATGATGGAGTTTCCATCGTTCTTTCCACGCATGATCTCAATGGACTTGCCGCCCACTTGCCACGATTGATTTGTATGAATGTGGATGTCATCGCCGATGGTCCACCACTTGAGGTCTTGAATTCAGAAGTGTTAGAGAATACCTATGGTGCTCCGATGGAAGTGCTTGTGCATGGCGGCATGCCTTTGGTGCTGGAACATGGTGCAGATGATGTCTCGCGACGACTTGGCGGCACACGATGAGTTCAGCTTCGTTAGTTATTGCCGGTGTGTTTGATCCATATCAATACCAGTTCTTCACCAATGGCGTAGTAGTTGCCACAATCGCTGGCGCCTTGTGCGGACTATTGGGAGTTTTTGTGGTCTTGCGCGGAATGAGCTACATCGGCCATGGTCTTTCGCACGCCGTCTTTGGTGGAGCGGCAGCATCAGCGGTGATGCAGTTGAACTACTTCGTTGGCGCAGGAATTTGGGGCGTTGCCTCCGGTGTCATCATTGGTCGCATTGCCCGTCGTCGCTTAATTGGCGCCGACGCCGCGATTGGTGTCGTCACAACTGCATCGTTTGCACTCGGTCTTGCATTGCTCAATCGTTTTGGTCAGGCAAAGAAGAGCATTGAAGCGGTGTTGTTTGGCAGTGTGCTGGGCGTACGTACAGCAGACATTGTCGCGGTTGCACTCGTCACTGTGTTGACTGTGGTTGTTGTGGTGATGCTGTATCGACGTTTGTTGTTTGCCACCTTTGACCCAGATGTTGCTCAGGTCTCAGGTGTGAAAGTGGCTTGGATTGAAGCACTCTTAATGGTTCTGTTATCGCTCACCATTTTGGTGACAATGCGCGTGATCGGAACTTTACTGATTTCTGCACTTTTGGTGATTCCTGCATCGGTGGCGCGTATGACGACCAACTCTTTTGCGCGCATGTTATGGATTTCGCCCATTGTGGGTGCATTGTCAGGATTTCTAGGAATGAACCTTTCGTATCACCTTGATACATCGGCGAGCGCCACCATCATCTTGGTCGCAACTGCGATGTTTATCACCGTGTACACGGTCAGTGGTATTCGTGGGCGTTCTCGCATAGCTCACGTCCATCACGTGTAGTTCACTACTTTTCGTCAAGAACCCATTCCACACCAGCGGGTGTGTCACGTACCTCAATGCCAAGGTTTGCAAATGCATCGCGGATGACATCGGAGAGATCAAATCTTTTCTCCGCACGTACGGTGGCTCGTACGGCAAGCATTGCCTCTACATATGGTCCAACTACTTCGCGTGGATCTTTGAGTCCACCAGAGGATGCATCACCAAGTTGGCTAATCATCGAACGCAGTGCTGCTCGTGCGCGATCGCCGATATCACCTTGCAAGGTATCGCTTGACCAATCCACGATGGCCTGTTCTAAGTCCAGACAAGCACGCAATGCAGAATCCGCATCGCGAGATGCTATTGCATGACCAAATGCTTGATTGAGTCGCGTCAGTGTTCCTTCAAATGTGTCGTCGGCAGCATCGGTGTGGTCTTCGTCAGGTCCACTGAGTGTGGTTACCTGAGAAGTAAGAGCTTGTGAAGAGTTTCCAGAACCAAAGTGTGTCCACGGGTTCTGCAGTACGGCAATATCAATAGATTCACCACTCTTGATGGAATGCGACACAGAGCGAAGCCGAAGAGTAACTGTTCCGTTTCCTACCACTCGAGCAGTTCCTGCGTCACTATCAATGATCAGTCCTGTATGTTCGTCAACTCCCAGCACAAAGGTGTCATCGTCGAGGAGTGATTCAAACAAGCGAAGACGTGTCTCTCCGAGATAACAGAATCTCGTGTCATGATTACCGCCTTCGGCGTTGTCATAGTGAGGAATAACCGTGGCATTGATGCCAAGTGTCGAGAGCAGATCCAGTCCGTTGAGGCGCTCCACATCTTGGCCCACTTTGTAGATCTCATAGACCGGAACCGTGGCGCGCCCCAAAGTAAGGGCTGCAGCGGATGCGAATGTGACGATGCCGCCATGGCGAATCTTGTCTTCAATGATGGAGGCAACATTTGTGCCACTCCATTGCCGCAGGGCATACGTGGGAGAGCCTGGTCCCGCAAAGATGTAGTGGGAATCGGTGAGTGCACGAAGTCCACGTTCAATGAGTACAGGATCTGCGGGCAGGTGAGTGTCGTGCATGCGCACAAGACCCGCCACGGCGATATCGATATTCACCGAAGTGCGAAAATAGGCAACTGCTCGTGCAGCAAGCTCAGGAGCGTTTTCTTGAAAACCATAAGGAGTGTCCAAAAGAACTGCGCGTGGAGGTGACGGTAGTTGAGCAACTAACGCACGATGCGTGGAGACCATGGTGGGAGTTGTTTCTCCTGAACCCATGATGGTGAGTATGCGTGGAAGGCTCATCTGAAAAATCCTGTGGATATGGCGTGATCGACCACCGCGGCAAATCGATCCGGAAATTGGGCATGAAGGTCATGGTCTGCAGGCTCGAACCATTCGACGCGAGCCTTCGGTAGTTGCGAAAGAGCGTCTGCAATCTGTTGACGTTTCACAGCAGTGTGTTCATCGTGTGCTTTGGAGGCCGGAGTAAAAAGTACGGGAACTTTGATGTGTGGCCATTTCTCTGCGGGTCGATCTTCCCAGAGGTGACGGAGAATTGTCATGTGTCGTTCCATGGTGAGGTGCGGTGCAATCGTTCCGTCGGAACGCTTCTCCATGTTATGCATCTGTCCGTCTATGGCTTCTTCGGTCCAATCTGGATGTGCTGCGCGAATGTATGAACGTAGACGCTCGTATTGCATACCTACAAGATGGGGAGGTCGAAGTGTTCTTTCACACTCGTCCCATTCGGCAAAAGAATGTGAAAGATCAATAGTGCCGCCGTCGACGGCAACAATTCCACGAATGAGATCAGGGAATTGAGATGCAAGTTCCACCACGATGTTGCCACCCCATGATTGTCCAACGACGAGTGGACGATTCCATCGGGGTTGTGTTGCCGCGCGGGTCTTGATGACATGGGCTACATCGGCAGCGATCTCGGGGACTGAGTAACCATGATCAGGCTTATCGCTGTGGCCATGTCCACGAAGATCAAGTGCAATGACGGAATGGCCAATCTGGGTAAGACATCGAGCAGGGCCATCCCAGAGGCGCGCGTTTGAGGCAAGACCATGAAGTAGGACCACAGGAATTCCCGTTGGCGCAGTGGTTTGTGACCAATCCACCACTCGAAGATTTGTTCCGTCTGGTGCCGAGACCAATGATGACACCCAGGGAGAACTCACAGACCCATTGTCGCGCCTCTGGTGCAAAATCGCACTAGGAATCGCATGTGCCCCTTGTTTCGTCATAGGGTCTAGGGCAGACCAATCAAGGGGGAATCATGAAGTTGTCTATGGGAATCAACTATTCGGGCGGATTCAAAGAAGCAGTTGACCGTGTGGTGCAGTTGGAAAAAGCCGGACTTGACCAAGTGTGGATTGCCGAGGCCTACAGCTTCGATGCGATTTCTCAAGTGGGTTACCTCGCCGCCAAGACAGAGCGCGTGGAGATTGGCACAGGAATTGTGAATGTCTATTCACGCACTGCTGCACTCATGGCAATGACAGCTGCAGGATGTGACTATGTCAGCGATGGTCGATTCATCTTGGGTCTTGGCGCATCTGGACCACAGGTCATTGAAGGTTTCCATGGTGTGCCCTATGACAAGCCCATGCAACGCATTAAGGAATACATCGAAGTGTGTCGCAAGGTATGGGCACGCGAAGAAGCATTGCAATATGACGGCAAGACCGTGCAGATTCCGTTGCCCGCGGGCCAAGGCACTGGATTAGGCAGGCCACTCAAGATCATTAATCACCCTGTACGCAAAGACATTCCTATTTGGTGGGCGTCATTGAAAGACAAGAGCGTTGAGGCAACTGCAGAGATGGCAGATGGTTGGTTGCCCATCATGTTTTATCCAGAGAAGTATCACAATGTCTGGGGAACCCAATTAAAGGCTGGTCTCGCAAAGCGTGATCCCAATCGTGCACGGTTGGATATTTCGGCAGGTGGCATGTTGGCCATTGATGAATCTTTAACCGGAGATGCGCAGACCAAGATCTTGGACATGGCACGTCCGAACATGGCGTTGTATGTAGGTGGCATGGGTGCTCGCGGGAAGAATTTCTATAATGACGTGTGTCGTGATTACGGATTTGAAAAAGAAGCTGTAGAGATTCAAGATTTGTACCTCGAAGGTAAAAAAGATGAAGCCGCAGCGGCGATACCTGGAGAATGGATCATGAACGCCAACTTGGTGGGTTCACCTGGATTTATCAAAGAGCGTGTGGCTGCATACAAAGAAGCAGGGGTCACTGTGTTGTCAGTGAACCCCATTGGCCCAGATCCCGTGGGGCAGATGGAAAAACTCCGCGCAATCGTGGATGGCTGATCGTGTCGGTGCTGACAGTTGACCACGTTGTTCCCGGCTGGGAGCCGGTGCGCGACGCTCTTCTAGAAGGTTTCCACAACGGCGAAGATCACGGTGCAGGCGTTGCGGTGTATCACCGCGGTGCATGTGTTGTAGATGTGATGGGCGGTTGGCGAGATCGTGAACACACGATTCCGTATGGCCCAGATGCACTGCAGACGGTTTTTTCCACGACTAAAGGCATCATGTCAATTGCAGTAGCCATGTGTGTGCAGCGTGGGTTAATTGATTATTCAGAAAAAGTTGCGAAGTATTGGCCCGAGTTCGCACAAGCAGGCAAACAAGACGTGACTGTGGCGCAATTGCTTGCGCATCGTGCAGGTCTGTACACCTTGCGTGATCAAGTGAGCCTTGAAGATGCGTTGAACTGGGACACGATGGTGACGCGTCTTGCGGCCACCGAACCGTTGCTTCCCTTAGATTCCGTGCACGCCTATCACGCCATCACCTTTGGTTGGTTGGCTGGTGAGTTGGTGCGACGGGTGGATGGACGCAGCGTGTCGGAGTTTGTGCGCGATGAGATTGCTCGTCCTTTGGGGGCAGAGTTCTTTATTGGTCTTCCAGAAGAGTTGGAGCCTCGAGTTGCGCGTTTGATGGCGCATCCTCTTCCAAGTTTCCCCCTCGAGATTGCAAAAATTATGCTTGATCGTGGTGGTCCAGGAACAAAAGGCGAGGCCGCTTTGTCGCTGAATGGAGCTTTTGCTCCTGGCGCTTTCAATAAGCCCGAAGTGCATCGCGCACAAGTGCCTGGTGCGAATGGCATTGGAAACGCCCGGGCATTAGCAAAAATATACGGAGCGTGCGTCGGCCAAGTAGACGGTGTGCAACTGTTGACTCCTGCAACTGTTGCTCAAGCAACAGTGAGCATGACCCCAGTCGACGAAGTAGATGCGGTCTTGTTGTCGCAAACAGATTTTGCAATGGGTTTTATGCGTCACAATGAGCATTACAGATTCACTGGCCCTGAAGCATTTGGTCATACCGGTGCGGGTGGTTCTGCATCATTTGCAGACCCCAGTCGCCATCTTGGCTTTTCATATGTGATGAACACGATGATGACGGTGTATGACGAAGATCCTCGTCGCGCCCGTCTTATTGCGGCTGCGAAGCATTGCGCAGATGCTGCCTCAGCGAGCGCGTAGAAGTTAGATATGTAATTGCTGCACATGCAGCAAGACATGAAAACAACACGATGGTGCTACGCACACCTATGGATTCAGATACCAATCCTGCGGCGATGCTTGTAAGGCTCAACATCAAGGTGACGAGGGCAAAATCTCCCGCCAGAACTCTTCCGCGTAATTCGTCGGGTGCTTCCATCTGTAGGCCAAGTGTGGACAATGTCCATTGTGCGCCTCCACCTAAATGAGCCAACGCAACAAAGACCACCGCGACGGCAAGGGTGGGACTGAGGCCCACTCCAAGGTATGCAACAGAAAAACCAAGACCAGCCCAACCGCATACGCGCAAAAGTTTGGCCATGTCGCGTTGCACTAAACGTGCGGCAAGAATAGGACCAAGACCTGATCCCACGCCACGTGCGCCGAGCAGTGCGCCACGCCCTGCATCGCCAGATCCGAATGCATCCGAGGCAAGAACAGCAAGTTGGCTCACAATTCCTGCTCCCACAGCAAAAGTTGTTTTGGATGCTAGAAGAGCCAAGATCACCTTGTTATGACGAGCAAGAGTGATGGCTTCGCCCATATCTGCCAGCGGTCGAACCCGACGAGAAGAAACTTGTGTTCTTTCTGCTTGCATCGGGCGTCTGATGCGTGAGACAAGAAAAGCCGCAATCACAAATGTCAGCGCATCTGCGATGAACGACGCATTGCGACCAAATGCCGAGGAGAAGATTCCACCGAGTCCCGCACCTACAGCCAACATGATTCCCCATGTGCTACCAAAAAGTGAGTTTGCGTAGCGAAGGTCTTGGTCGTTGTCCACCAAATTAGGAATTGCCGCACCTGATGACGGCCCAATAAAGGCCGCTAGAGCCGAGATGGTGCTTTGGCAGACAAAGGCAAGCCACACGGTGTGTTTATCGACGAGCAAAAACCCAAGTGCTGCAATTGCTTGAGCAATCGAGACAACAAAGATGATCCTTCGTCGATCAAATCGATCGGCAAATGAACCTGCGACAGGGGACATGAGAAAAGAAGGCAAAGTGAGTGAGACCAGCACGAGAGAGACCAGAAACTTCGATCCAGTGAGATCATCAATAAGGCCAGCTAAGGCGACAAATGTGAACCAATCACCGAGGTAGGACACCACTTGGGCGCCAAAAAGAAATCGAATGTCGCGATTACGACGAAGAAGACTAAACAAAATCAGCGCATCGCATCGAGGCGCTCCAGAGTCTGGATTGCCTCGGTCATAATCTCTGCAACTACTTGTCGTGCAGGCTTAATCTCATCGATTGCACCCACAGATTGACCAATTGCCATGAACGCGCGGTTCGTGTCGAGTTCCACTTCTGGGCCCACGCCTAAGTGATGAATGCCTGCTTGGATTGTGGCAATTGCTTGACCAGGGAAACCTTGCAGTTCTTCTGGGTGTTCTTCGAAATGTTGTGTCCACTCAGTACGTGCAACGCGACATGTTTTTCCCGTGTAGGCCTTGCTGATGACGGTGTCATCTTCGGCCATCTCTAACATTTTTTCTTTGTAGCCACGACCTGTGTGTGCTTCGTGTGTGGCGATGAACTTGGTGCCAATCCACACACCTTCTGCACCAAGTGCAAGCGAGGCGATAAGTCCGCGTCCGTCAAAAATTCCGCCCGCAGCAACAACGGGAACTTTTCCTTCAACCGCATCGACTACT
>CAEZWE010000041.1_pt1 | contig 14183 bp, 15 predicted proteins | sample 7264891 | NCBI WGS metagenome assembly CAEZWE01 (sample SAMEA6813872, study PRJEB35770) | uncultured Acidimicrobiaceae bacterium | biome: Freshwater; feature: Freshwater reservoir; material: water | place: Czech Republic | collected 2017-07-26 | depth 0.5m m | reverse complement strand
CTTTGGCAACCGATGTCCGCGACACTCTCATCACCTTGAATCACCCTGATGTCGACACTGCACTCATGGTTGGTCATTCGCTTGGTGGCGTCGTCGTTAGCGCATCTGGCGCACTATTTCCATGCGGCGCAATTATGAATATCGACCAGCCGCTTCGACTGTCTACATTCAAAGAAGGCCTATCGCAACTTGAGCCACTCTTGAAAGGTGGCCCTCAATCATTCGCTACTGCAATCTCTCTCTTGTTTGAATCAATGATGGGTGCACTACCTGCGAATGAGGTGGATCGCGTTACCGAACTTCGTCGCGCGACGCAGAACGTTGTCCTTGGAATTTGGGGAACAGTGTTTGAATCCTCGGCTGAAGAACTCGATGCGCAAGTGGATGCACTAGTTGCGGGAATCACCGTTCCGTATTTTTCTTTGCACGGAGTTGATCCCGGCGCCGAATACACCTCATGGCTCCATAACGCTGTTCCAAGTGCAACGGTAGAAGTATGGGACAACCTCGGCCATTATCCACATTTGGTCGATCCAGGAACATTCCTTCGGTTAGTCAACGACTTGAGCACAAACAAATAAGAAATTTGGTGGAGCTGAGGGGAATTGAACCCCTGACCTCTTGCATGCCATGCAAGCGCTCTGCCAACTGAGCTACAGCCCCTAGAAAGTAAGCCTGTCTAGGTTCTGCGGAAAATCCTATCGCCAGGAAACCCCACAAGGACATGCTCAGATTCTCCCCCAAAGACCGCAAATTTTCGACTCCTACTCCAGGAAACTGACTTCAATCAGCTGGTCATCAATCTGTGCCCAAATCAAACCGCTTTCTTCATCAACGTGATCAACCACAGTTGTGGTGGTTGTAGTCGGCACGCTCTCGTCAGCAGGCACAGAGTTAGTTCCGATAGTTGTGAGCAGCACTACTGCTGTGCAGGCCACAATGGTGCGTCGCATTGACATATTCGGGACAGTAACAACGCTCATCAATAGGGTGCAGATTTAGCTCCGTTAACGAAGTGCCAAACCACAACCAAGTCAGTTACCCCATTTTTTCTACTTGCAGGGCCGCCGAAGGGAACCCATTTTTCCAAGGGGCATTAAAGTCTTAAACTTCATCCACGCTCTCAAAGGAGACTTGATATGAAGTTCAATCGTTTAGGCGCATTCACGCTCGGTGTTGTCATCACTGCCGTGTCGGTCAGCGCAGTGTCATTTGCTAACGCTGCTGGCGACAAACAATTGAATGCCTGTGCAAACAAGAAAACGGGCGTCATACGCTACATCCCCAAAGGGTCATGCAATAAGAAAACAGAAACAACACTGTCGTGGAATCAGATGGGCCCTCAAGGACTTCCTGGCTCTGCAGGAATCAAGGGTGACGCGGGTATAGATGGAAGGAATTATGCGGTAAAGATTTCAGAATTAAGGACTTGCGGCGATGATGGCGCAACCTTGTGTGCCGTAGGCGTCAAAGGACCCGGTGGTGGATTGATTTTCTTTGTGGATTACGACAATCAATATCCAGATTTCGATTATTTGGAAGCTGCCCCATCTAACGCAGAATTTGTTGATGGCAGCGATGAGGGTACGGCTCCAGATACGAGAGGTCCGTGGGCTATCGGCCTCCCGATAGTTTGTCGACCCGAATCTGAAGAACCTTGCTCAACTGATTCTATTTTTTCAGGAACAAGAGAAGACGAAGTCATCGCAGAAGTTAATGCCCGAGGGATTTTTGCTGGGAAAGCCACTTCACAACTAATTATCTCTAAACATCCCGGCCAACAGAAAAATGGCTACGCCGCTGGAGTTGCTGATGAATACGTCAGCCCTGTTTTTAGAGGCGAGACCAAATCTGATTGGTTTTTGCCATCAGCAGGAGCGATGGCATTGATACAAGTCAATTTAATTGAAAACGGGCTGGGCAATTTTTCCATCACGAGCGATGGCTATTGGACTTCGTCGCCCATGGGTGCTTTCCCACAAATGGCGTTCTCCTGGGATACATATCAGGGCCAAAGAAATTTGGTACCTGTGTCTGAATTCAATCCCGTACGGCCCATGCGAGCTTTTTAGCTAACCACCTGCACCGAAAATTCACTTTTCTACTTGACTTCGAAAAGACTCCAAAATCGACGTGTCCACAAGCCTGCCCATTTCATAAAGGACAGGCTCACATTCGACAGGACTGAAAACACAAAGGCAGGAAACCCGCGCCAGTTAAGGAAATGCGGCGAAGTGAGAGTGATTACCACTGACCTCTTGCATGCCATGCAAGCGCTCTGTCAACTGAGCTACAGCCCCAAAGACTGGGTGCACCGTCACCACGGAATGGGTGTCAAGTCCTTATACAAGCGCTCGATTTCATAGAAACGCCGTGCCTCGTCGGCAAAGACATGGACCACCACATCGCCGTAGTCCACCAAGACCCATTGCTTCTCGCGCACTCCCTCGGAGCGCAGAGGCCCACGACCTACGGTCTCGCGCACTTCTCCGAGCATTGAATCAACAATCGCACCCACTTGGCGCACGTTTGATGCTGATGCGATCACGAAGTATTCAGTGATTCCCACAATCTCTCCGACATGGAGAACGAGAATGTCGGATCCCTTTTTGTCATCAATAATGCGCGCTGCCAAGACAGCGAGATCGAGCGAATCGTTGGTAGGCGCAGAAGTCACTGTGCCACCGTAGTCGTGGACCCACCACCCGCACCAAGAAACGCCACAAACTCATTTCCTAGCACAATGCGTACATTCACACCATCGATACGTTCGAGAGTCTCTACTGGCTCAATGGGCCCAATGAGACCTGCATAGGTTTCCACTTCGGCACGTGCGATGGAATCGTTGACATAAGCAATTGTTTTTTCGGCCGGTGCTTCTGAGATCTGCCGCACAAGCACCACGTTTGCACCAGCGTAGGCCAGTCGTGTGACGGCCTCTTGGGCATAGGTGCTGTTGTTGAACGGCACATCAATCATCACTGTCAAGTTGTTAGAGACAAGACGCATGGCTGATGGTGCCGCACTTGCCATCACCATCAACACTTCTCCACCATCGAGACTGTAGAGATCAAGAGCACTGGGGTTTCGTTGCGTATCAGTAATTCGTGTGGCAATGAATTGCCACACGTCAATGCGTCCCTGAAGCATTCCCGCCAAGTATTCCTGCACGGAAGAGGGTGGCTCGGTATCGGAATTATCTTCCGTCACCGTGGTCGGCGCGGCTTCTTCTGATGGATCAACAACTGTGCCCGCACCCGCACGACTTACTGCAGTCCACAAAGATTTAATTGCGGCAAGACGAGTTGATTCTTCAACGCCTATTCGAGATGCCACAAGCCCAGCTGCAATTTTTTCCGGTGTCACAGTGGTAGCACCTGCGTCCACTACCACCACTTCAGTGCCAACCGCATCAACATCAATCACAGGCTGAGCAAGTGTGATGGATTGCGTGCCAATTCCTTGTAGCTCAATTGCAAATTCAGCAGCGCTGTGTACTGACGATGAATCGACCGTGATGTTTAAAAGATCTTCAACATCGGTACGTAATGCGTCGATACCGCCAGTAGCGAATGCATCGCCCAATCGACGCGGTGCAACATCTGGACCCACATCTGCTGCAGCCCCCACCGGGGCAGAAATAATCGTGCCACCTTGTCCACTTGGTGCAAGAGCAAAGAGTGCAAGAGCAGCAACTTCATTACGTGCATTTGTCAACGCGACAAGATGTGTAGGGGTTGAAGGAATGCGAATGACATCAGATGTCTCCACGTTTTGGCCGCTCGAGTCATTGAGAAGCATGTTGGTTCCCAATACCAACCCACTAGGCAACGACACCATCGTGAGCGCAGACGTGATTACTGCAGCAATGAGACGGCGACGGCGACGTGCGGGAATTGCAGTCATTGCGCACCTACATACACACCGCGTGTGGAAATGAACTGCACAACAGCATCGGTGGTGAGATGCGCGAACGGCTCGCCTCGTGATGCCAAGTTACGAATCTGGCTACTTGACACATCTACGGGATTCATCTCTACATATATGGAATCAGATGGCAGAACAGATTTCGGTAATGCTCCCCCTGGGCGCGTCACCACCACCACGGTCGCGAGGTCAAAAATGACATCTGGTCTCTGCCAGGTGGCAGCCATAGTTGCGGCTGAGTCTTGGCCCACGATGAGAAAGAGGTCTGCATCGGGTCGCTCACGATGGATCTCTTCCAAGGTGTCGGCGGTGTAGCTGGGCCCGCCTCGGCGAATTTCCCGATCATCCACCGTGAAACCACTCTGTCCTTCGAGCAGCTGCTCCACCATGTCTCGGCGGACAGCGGCCGGAGTGACGACCCGTTGGTCCGATTTTTGCCAGGGATCGTTGGCCACTACAAAGAGCACTTCCTCAAGCCCCACTTGGGAAGCCGCCGCCTGAGCAGCACGAAGATGCCCAAGATGAGGAGGGTCAAACGTGCCTCCAAAGAGGCCTACTTTTGTCGGCAACGACACAGGCACGTGGCGAGTGTAGAACGAGCCATCGCAGAACAGTCTGCACTTGGCAAGAAAGGACAAAATTGGGTCTAGGCAAGGCCTTGACGCCGTGTTATTGTCATCAATCCCCCCTTCAAGAAGGTTTCCTTTTTGACTTACCCCCAGATTGTGTCCATTGCCACCACGTCAATGGGAACAACAAACACGAAAACACGGTTGAACACAGCATCATGAACGACTCAATTGGTCTCTATCTCAACGACATCGGCAAAGTCGCATTGTTGACCGCCGAAGATGAGCGCGAACTGTCCAAAGCTATCGAGGCAGGCCGTGACGCCGCCGCACGTCTTGAGGCGGGCGAGCGCGGAGCAGCTCTTCGCCGCGACCTTCGTAATGCAGCCATTGCCAAGGATCGCTTCATCCGCTCAAACCTCCGTTTGGTGGTCTCGATTGCACGTCGCTACCCGTTGCCACAAGGCATGGACCTTCTCGACCTCATCCAAGAAGGCAACTTGGGTCTCGAGCATGCTGTTGACAAGTTCGACTGGCGCCGTGGATTTAAGTTCTCCACCTATGCAACTTTCTGGATCCGCCAAGCAATTGGTCGTGCGCTTGACCAGAAGGCCAGCTTGATTCGTATCCCAGGTGATCGTTCCGCAAGTTTGCGCGCAGCTCTGCGTCAAGCCTCTGGCGATGGCGAGACCCTCGATGCAGGCAATGCTGAATTGCACCGTCTCACCACCCCTGTGTCCTTGGACAAAACAGTGGGCGACGACGGCGACGCCACATTGGGCGACTTGATGGACAACGGCCAAGGCACTCCAGAAGATGCAGTGATGGCCTTGGTGGACACTGAACTGCTCGATGAATTGTTGGGAACTCTCGACGATCGTGCCCGCTATGCAGTGGAAGCTCGCTTTGGACTCCTCGACGGTGAGCGCAAGAGCTTCCGTGAAGTAGGCGAAGACTTGGGCGTGACGGCAGAAGCTGCACGTCGCCTGGTGAGTCGTGCAGTTGAAGGACTGCGCGATGACGCCGAGCGCATCTTGGCCGTCTGATCTCCACCTTCCCCCCTTCTCAACGCCTATTTCCTGGTTTCAGGAAATAGGCGTTGCGTTTTACCCCCTCGACACGCAAGGCTGTAAGGAATATGGCACGTAGTTGGACTCCCGATTCATGGCAGGCATTCCCCGCCATGCAGCAACCTGATTGGCCCGACACCGCAGCACTCGACGCTGCGCTGAAGCACATTGCCTCTTATCCCCCTTTGGTATTCGCAGGTGAGGCGCGCTCGTTGCAGAACTCACTGGCAAAAGTTGCTGCCGGTAATGCATTCTTGCTGCAAGCAGGTGATTGTGCCGAGAGTTTCGAGGAGTTCAGTGCCAACAACATCCGCGAGAAACTTCGTGTCATCTTGCAGATGGCAGTGGTGCTCACCTATTCCATGGGAGTACCTGTGGTGAAAGTGGGTCGCATGGCGGGTCAATTCGCCAAGCCTCGCTCGTCGGCAACCGAAATCATCGGCGATCTTGAACTGCCCTCATTCCGAGGACACATCGTCAATGATCAACTCGCCACTACGGCGGCACGCATTCCCAACCCTGAGCGCCTTGTACAGGCATACCACCAGTCAGCAAGCACACTGAACTTGTTGCGTGCATTCACCAAAGGTGGCTTTGCCGATCTCAATCGCGTGAACACCTGGACACAAGAGTTTGTTGCCAGCAGCCCAGAAGGTCAGCGCTATGTGGAGCTCTCCAATGAAATTGAGCGCGCATTACGTTTCATGCGAGCCTGCGGCGTCGACACAGAAAACTACTCCGCACTTCATGAAGTCGATGTCTACACAAGCCATGAAGCACTCATTCTTGGTTACGAAGAAGCACTGACACGTCAAGATTCACTCACTGGTCAGTGGTACGACTGTTCTGCACATATGTTGTGGATTGGCGAGCGCACACGTCAACTCGATGGTGCACATATTGAATTCTTGCGTGGCGTAGGAAATCCACTTGGATGCAAAATTGGACCTACTACTACTCCTGAGTTTGTTCTTGAGTTGTGCGAGGTGTTGAACCCGGCTGCAATTCCTGGTCGTCTTACATTGATCAGCCGCATGGGTGCAGACAAAGTAGAAGATTCACTGCGTCCGCTATTGCGTGCGGTAAAAGATGCAGGACATCCAGTGGTATGGGCATGTGACCCTATGCATGGCAACACCACTACTGCGCCTAATGGTCGCAAGACTCGCCACTTTGAAGACATCGTGAATGAGATTGCAGGATTTGTGCGCGCACATAATGCAGAAGGAACATGGCCAGGTGGCATCCATGTAGAGCTCACCGGCGATGATGTCACCGAGTGCACAGGTGGCGCCGATGATCTCACCAATGATGACCTTGATGATCGCTACCAAACCATTTGCGATCCTCGCCTCAATGGACGACAAGGACTCGACTTGGCGTTTCGTGTTGCTGAATTGATTCGCACACAAAACTGAGATGTCTCTTCTTGATGCGGCGTGGCAACGCGCAGATGCCTGGCCCGTTGAAGAATCATCGATAGTTGTTGTCACGCGTGATGGCGCTTTTACCCATGGTGACATTCAACGCCGCCAACGCATTGCCTCTGTAAGCAAACCATTAGTTGCACATGCAGTACTCATCGCCACAGAAGAAGGCAGCATCACTTTGGATGACCCCGTTGGTCAAACAGGCTGCACGGTGCGACATCTGCTTGCTCATGCGGGTGGTTACCCCTTTGAAGGAGCACAGCCAGCAGGGCGACCAGGAACAAAACGCATGTATTCCAACACGGGGTATGAAATGTTGGCTCATCATGTGGAGCAATGCACCTCAATGCCATTTGAGGACTACTTCCATGAAGCAGTGTGTGTGCCATTAGAGATGCACAACACGGCACTGCAAGGTTCCGCTGCCAAAGATGTGTGGTCCACAATTAGTGATCTCACCAAGTTCTTGTACGAACTTCGCTCCCCTCGCCTCATCTCACAAGAGACATATCTTGCGGCAGTCATGCCGGTGTTTGAAAATCTCTCTGGCGTGGTGCCCGCGGTGGGCACATTCGATCCGTGCCCGTGGGGAATGGGATGTGAAATTCGCGGCCACAAAACACCTCATTGGACAGGCACAAAAAATTCCGCAGCTACTTTTGGCCACTTTGGTGGAATAGGAACTTTTCTGTGGGTGGACCCTGTTGCCGATGTTGCATGTGCGATGTTGGCAGAACGCGAATTTGATGAGTGGGGACTCTCTCTATGGCCTGCGTTCAGCGATGAAGTCCTCACTGCTGTTGGTCGTTAGAGATGCATTTACGCAGCGGTGAACGCATTTGTGTTCGCACAGTGGACGATGAAGGAATTCCCATTGTGCGCTACGGAACTGTTGCATCCGATAATCGCACCAACGGCCCAGTTGCAGTGTTGTTCGACGATCTCTCTGGTGGCGATCTTGTAGACGCTTCAGAAGTTGAGCGCATTGACTACGACACCATTGAATTACATCTGCACGGCGAGGATCTTCTCAGCGACAGTGTTTTGCGAGCTGGCCTTCCCACCATGTGGCGTGCCGAGGCAAATCTTGCAGGGCTTACAGTAGAGGCAATGTTTCCCCTTGGAGACAACAACGCAGGAATTGCCGATGGTGACACATGGGTTCTTGCAGAATTCAACATTGCAGGAACAACCCACATCGTGAGAGCCACGAGATCTGCATCAAGCCCCACTACGGTGATAGTTCGCGCCGATCGAGCTAACCGGTGGGATGGATTCTTTTAACTCATGACAGATACAACTACGCCTCGCGGTATTGCAAAATTCACGATGGGTATTGGCCCATTGCTGTTCTGCGCTTTTGCCGTCACTGTGTCGAACAGCATGATTTTTTCTGCGTTATCTGATCTGCAAGATGAATTCGGCTTCAGCGATGCGGGCTTAGGTTTTATTGCAGCAGCTGGATTCATGGCTTCTTTTGTGGTGCAACTTTTCGTGGCACCCTATGCCGATCGCGGCAAACCAAAGCGGTTCGTTCTTGCAGCATTGATTCTCGCCGCACTCGGATCTGTTCTGTTTGCTTTTGGTACCACGTTGTGGACATTGGTGATTGCTCGCGCCATCACTGGTGCATCGTTGGGCACAAGTGGCCCCACTATTCGAGCCATTGCAGGAAGCATTGACAAAAATCGTTCTGCAGAACGACTCGGTCGACTTCGCGGCATTGAACTTGCAGGATTCACAGGTGGGCCATTAATTGGTGCATTACTGATTGAACCATTCGGCCTTAAAGGCGCTTTTCTCATCTTTGGTGCCGTGGCTCTTGCAGCATTCCTGCTCGTTCTTCCTCGCCAACTCCCCAATCTTCCACCCAGCCTTGATCCAAAAAAACTGAGTTTTGGATTGTTGCGTATCCGCCCACTACGCGCCGCAGTGCTCGCATCTCTCACGCTCTTTATCCCAGTGGGCGTCTATGACTCATTGTGGGATCGCTACATCACCGACAGCGGTGGCACCAACTTCATGGTGGGACTTACATTTCTTCTCTACACCATTCCATTTGTTGTGCTGGGTGCTGCCGGTGGTCGCCTTGCCGACACACGTGGTGCGGCGCGCATGACTGTGATTGGAATCTTCCTCACCGTTCCACTGGTGTTTGTATATGGACTTTTGCAATCAGCATGGCTGCTCGTTGCTTTCGCTGTGGTGGAAGGCGTGATTGGTGCATTGTCTATTCCTGCTGCACAATCACTCATTGCCCAAACCGCTCCCGAGGGCCGAGCAACTGCTGCACAAGGACTCGCCGGAAGTGGAGATCTTTTGGCCGCCACTTTGGTATCGCTGATTGCGCCTGCGCTGTATGGATCTAGCGAGGACTATGGCTCCATCATTGTGTTTGGTTTTGTGGCTGCATTGATGGCCATATGCGGAACAGCGGTGGCCCTCATGTTGAGAACCACCGCTGTGACCACTGCGGAATAACTCCGCATACGTTGTTGTGCTGATTTAGCTCAAGCGCTCGACAATCATTGCCATGCCTTGGCCGCCACCGACACACATGGACTCCATGCCGTACTGCTTGTCTTCCCACTGCAGACCATTGATCAATGTGGTCATGATGCGTGCACCTGTCATACCAAATGGGTGACCAAGTGCGATACCGCCACCATGGATGTTCAACTTCTCCATGGGAATTCCGAGGTGCTTGGCAGAAGGCAACACTTGTGCTGCGAATGCTTCGTTGATTTCCACCAGGTCAATCTGGTCGATGGTCATGCCTGCACGCTTGAGTGCTTGACGACATGCCTCGATAGGTCCAAGACCCATGATTTCTGGATTCAATCCCGACACTCCCGAAGACACGATGCGTGCCAATGGAGTGAGACCCAATTGCTTTGCTTTGGTATCGGACATCACCATGACTGCAGCTGCACCGTCATTGAGTGGGCATGCATTTCCGGCGGTGACTTTTCCGTCAGGGCGAAACACTGGCTTCAACTGTGACGTTGCCTCGTAGGTGGTGCCGGCGCGGGGGCCGTCATCTTTGCTGACGATGGTTCCGTCTGGGAGCACCAGTGGGGTGATCTCGCGCTCGAAGAAACCATTTTCCTGATGTGCCACAGCAAGATTGTGTGAACGCACACCGAAATGGTCCATGTCCTCACGGCTCACGTTTTCCATTTCCACAACGTTCTCTGCTGTTTGACCCATGGCGATGTAGGCATCAGGCAAACCAGCAGCTGGAGCCCATGTTCCTTGACCGCCAGCGGCGCGTGCTTTGGTGCGTGCACCAGCATCTTTAAAGATTGCATTGGGAGCAGAGTCGCTTGCACCTGATGCATAACGGCTTACTGCCTCAACGCCTGCGGCAATAAAACAATCGCCTTCTCCTGCACGAATGGCATGTGCTGCCATGCGGATGGTCTGCAATGAGGAAGAGCAGTAACGGTTGACAGTCACGCCTGGCACATTGTCGAGTCCCGCAAGAATTGCCACCATACGACCAATGTTGAAGCCACCTTCGCCTGCGGGCTGACCAATTCCCATGATCAGGTCTTCCACATCGTCGGCCTTCACTTGTGGCACTTTGGCCATCAATGCCTTCACGATTTGTGCCGACATGTCGTCGGGGCGCAAATCAACTAAGGAACCCTTATTGGCTCGACCGATGGGGCTACGTGCGGTTGCAACAATCACTGCTTCGGGCATGAATCTGTCTCCCTGTTTGGCGTTCCGCTTGTCGGAACAGACACCCCGACAGTAGTCAAAAACTCCCGAGAACTACTCCTCCGAGGATTTCTCGCGCTTTTCTGCCGCGGCCAGAACCCGCTCCATCTCCTCTAATTGAAGAGAATCGGTCATCCCGAGCAACTTGGCATAGAAACGGATTCCCGATGTTGCCCCATTGACTCGAACCGGGATGCGGTCGCCCAGGTCAGCCCCATATTCCTTGGGAATGTCCACCAACCGGATGCCCGCTGCGTGGAGGTCTTCCTCGGTGGCAGCCAGTTCGCCCCCGTTCATCATGTACAAATCCGCATCGACGAAGAAAGTGAACTCAGCCATGGCTCACACGGTATCTGGCACCTAGTGTTGGGGCATGAATCTTCCCCAAGTGCCGTTGTCTGAGATTGACCTATCTGATCCTGAGTTCTGGACCAAACCTCGAGAATGGCGATACGGCGCCTTCAAGACACTGCGTGATGAGTCACCGTTCCATTTCTTTGAAGAGCGTCTTATTGAAGACTCCCCCATTCCTCCGGGTCGTGGATACCGCGCACTTGTGCGACATGACGACATCTGGCATGTGAGTCGTAACGCTGCGCAATTCTGCAGTGGTCAAGGATCCAACATTGGCGACCTACCAGTGGAGATCAATGAATTCTTCGGATCGATGATCAACATGGACGATCCAAAACATTTCCGTCTTCGCTCCATCGTCTCGCGCGGATTTACACCAAAAGAAATTGGTGCACTAGAAGAATCAGTGCGTGTGCGATCTGCATCGGTGATTGACCGTATGTTTGAACGATTCCCTGAACGAGAGTGTGACTTCGTGCGTGAAGTTGCTGCATTGATGCCACTGCAAATCATTTGCGACATGATGGGAATTCCAGAGTCCGATGAAGAAATGATCTTTAACTGGACAAACACCATCTTGGGTGTAGGCGATCCCGAATACGTTGGCTCTTTTGAAGATCTCGTACGTGTGGGCGGAGAGATTTTTGCCTACGCACTTGCATTGGGCGAAGATCGATTAAAGAACCCAAAGGACGACATCGCTTCGGTGATGATGAACGCCGTGGTTGATGGCGAGCGACTCACCGCACAAGAATTTGGTTCGTTCTTTATTCTTTTGGTGGTTGCAGGTAACGAAACAACTCGTACCGCAATTGCCCACGGCATGCGCGAACTCACTCTGCACCGCGACCAACGCGAGTTGTGGTTCAACGATTTCGAGACACACACCAAGACTGCAGTGGAAGAAATCGTGCGTTATGCCACTCCAGTGATTCACTTCCGTCGTACAGCAACACAAGACACCGAAATCAACGGCCAGCCCATTAAAGAGGGCGAAAAAGTTGTGATGTTCTATCAGTCAGGTAACCGTGACGAGCGCGTTTTTGCCGATGCTGATTCTTTTAACATTCAACGCCCATCGCTTCCTGCTCAAGTGGGATTCGGCGCTGGTGGCCCGCACTTCTGTCTTGGTGCCAACCTCGCCCGTCGCGAAATTGCTGTGATGTTTGATGAAATTCGCCGCCGTGTTCCTCAATTGGAAATCACCAGCGAACCTGCGTACTTGCAGAGCTCCTTCATTAACGGCATCAAGCGCATGCGTTGCGCGTGGTAGTTCACTTCGAGAACTAATCCACCACCATCTGAATATCTGCAACCACAGCAGCGTGGTCGCTGGGGTACACCCCAGCGACAGACTCCACGCCGGCTAACCATGTACGTAATGGGTTACCAAGCGGACGCGGACGTGGCCACGACACAAACACGTAATCAAGTCGACGGTTCGGCCATGCAGAATCTTCGATGTAGGGATTGTCTCGTCGCCATGTCAATCCTGCATCTTCGCCGGCAACTTCCCATAAATCTGTAAACACCAATCCATCAATGGCGGGTTCACGACGACCTGTCATCATGCGAATCTCATCAGAGTCGGGCACTGCATTGAAATCACCTGCAAGTACGACAGGCATTTCTACTTGTGGATCTACGCGCAGTTGATCGACGATGCCACACAACGCTTCACATTGTGCAACTCGTGTTGCCGAACCATCAAATGCATGATCAAGGTGTGTACACACTGTCCATAGTCGACCAAAAGGTGTTTCTACTTGGGCAACGATTGCACGTCTATAACTTGGAGCACCTGTGACATCGGGAAGACGATGTACTTGCCACGACACAATGGGCCACCGCGACAAAATCGCATTACCCAGCGACACACCGTTGTCGTACCACGGACCTTCGGTACGCACCACATTCATGTTCAATTCGTCAGCGAGCCATTGCGCCTGATCCAGGCCACCTTCTTGGGCCCATACTTCTTGCAAGAACACAATGTCGGGTGCTTCATCTTGCAGCACGGACAAAATTGCCCCTTGGCGCTCACGCCAGGGTCCAAACTGCCACCACAGATTCCATGTCAGTACACGTGCCTGCATGCGCACACGGTATCTCCCCGTGGACAAGACTGTGACGATGTCGGACAACCCCGTGCCTCGATACGCCGGTGTATTTGGCGGCGGCGGACTCTTTGGCATTGGATACGGCCTGGGAGTGGTGGATGGACTGCGCACTCGTGGCATTGATCTTCATGGCTCACCCATGTTGGGCACATCAGCCGGCTCCTGGGTAGCTGCAGCCACTGCATTGCAGGTCGGTTTTGACACTTTGGTGTCTCTACCCGTTCCCACATTTCCTAACCCACGTGCCGGAGTATTGGCCGAGACGGCAGCGCTTGCCTTCGGTGAACGTACAGACCCACTTGTGAGCGTGGTGGTGACACAGGTACCACGACTTCGTCGTACCGTCCTCAATGGCGCAGACATCCCCCTCGCCCAACTGGTTGCTGCATCATCGGCGGTGCCTGGGCTTTTGGCACCGCAACGCATCAATGGCACTCGCTACGTAGATGGTGGTGTGCGATCAGCGGTGAGCGTGGACTTAGCTTCGCCTGCGGACACATTGATCATTATTGCGCCGTTAGCTGGTGCCATGTTCGGCCCTTTTGGTCGATTCGTCGACCACAGAACTGATCAACAACAAAAGTTGTGGCATGAACAACATGGCGGAAGATTTATTGAATTCTCCCCCAAAGCAACTACTGCAGATGTCGCCTCACTTCCTCATCATCTCTTTGATCAACGCCGTGCGGTGGAGGCCTATCACCGCGGGTTTGATGAAGCGACGTCAATGCCCTTGGCTCTCTAGGGCTTACAGTACGCAATCATGACTTCCTAACAATTAGGGTGACCTCTAAGTTCTTAGGGGGAACCATGAAAAAAATGTTGTTGCGACCCGCACTTGCTGTCGCCGCTTTATCACTTGTGTCGTTGAGTGCCTGTGGCACTGGAACAGAGACTCAATCAGGACCACAAGTTGATCTTGATGCAGTGATGACGCAAGTAGATGCAGAGATTGCCAAATTTCTTACTGATTCTGGGACACCAGGG
>CAEZWE010000040.1_pt1 | contig 15007 bp, 15 predicted proteins | sample 7264891 | NCBI WGS metagenome assembly CAEZWE01 (sample SAMEA6813872, study PRJEB35770) | uncultured Acidimicrobiaceae bacterium | biome: Freshwater; feature: Freshwater reservoir; material: water | place: Czech Republic | collected 2017-07-26 | depth 0.5m m | reverse complement strand
CAAACACTGGATAACGAGCGCACTGCTCGCTTGTCTGAGGTGAATGCACGGATTGCAACGGCCCGCGCCGAAGCAGATGCAGCGAACAACGCTGCACGAGCTGCAGGTCAGTCACAAGTTGCAACAGCTGTGGCCACTGTGGTGGTGCAAGCTGCAGAACTCGCCTCCGGTACACGACCTGAGCAATCGGTTGTGGACCAAGTGGTGAAACAAGTTATGGAAAGTGCAGGCAAATGATGAGCATCATCTCCACACTTCTCGCAGCCGGTGACCCTTCACAGTCGCCGCATTGGTTTATTCCAAAGCGATTCGAACTCATATACGGTGGTCTTGCATCTGTCATCATCATCAGCGCACTTGCAAAGTTCGCCGGCCCGATGGCGAAGAAGGCCTTGACCGACCGCACTGAGAAAATTCAGAACGAGATTGATTCAGCACGCAATGCGAAAGCTTCTGCAGAGCAAGAGGCAGTGCAGATTCGCACTGCGCTTGGCGACATCGACAAGGAGCGCTCGCGCATCCTGGCCGAAGCAGATCAGCAAGCCGCTGCACTTCTCGCTGAAGGTCGCGTGCGCATCGACGCCGAAATGAAAGACATTGAAGCAAAAGCAATGTCTGATATCGCAAACGCATCATCGCGCGTCGGTGATGAATTGCGTGCAGAAATTGTTCGCTTGTCTGCTATCGCAACCGATCGCGTGGTGCGCACAGCACTTGATGATCGTGCACAGCAGAACTTGATTGAGGACTTCATCTCGAAGGTGGGTGTGTCGCGATGAGTATCGATACATACGTTGACTCCATCATGAACATTGCCGAAGCAGAGGGTGTACAAGTACGTATTGAGGAAGAGTTCTCAAGCGTTGTGCGCACCATCGACTCCAACAATGAACTTCGTTCCAAATTGACCGATGAGCTGATTCCTAGTGCAGCACGTCAACAAATTGTGGAGACATTGCTTGAAGGCAAGGCACATCGACTCACCGCTCAGTTCATCTCTTTGGTGATTGGCACAGGTCATGCACGCGACTTGCGCGACATTGCCGAGCGCATCAGCTCGCGCGTAGCCCACGGGGCTGGTCGCGAAGTTGCCGAAGTGCGCAGCGCAGTTGCATTGTCCGATGACCAGCAACGCCGTTTGGCCGAGGCCCTTTCTAAGGCAACTGGTTCACAGGTGAACCTCAAGGTTGTCGTTGATCCCACCGTTGTTGGCGGCATTGTTGCCACAGTCGGCGACAAGGTCATCGATGGCTCAGTACGCAACAGACTCGACCAGCTCAAGAGCCGGTTCTAAATAATTGTGAAAGAAAAAGGAAGACATGGCTGACATCACACTTTCCGCCAGTGACATTGCTGCAGCGATTACAGGTGGCCTCACTGGCTACTCGCAATCGTTAGAAGCTCGCACTGTAGGCCGCGTTGCTGAAGTAGGTGACGGTATTGCTCGCGTATCGGGTTTGCCCGACTGCGCAGTGAACGAGTTGCTCGAATTTGAAGACGGAACCGTTGGTTTGGCGCTGAACCTCGACGAAGACCAAATTGGTGTCGTTGTGCTCGGCGATGCTGACGCAATTGAAGAAGGTCAGCCTGTGAAGGCAACCGGACGCATCTTGTCTGTTCCCGTGGGTGACGCAATGCTTGGTCGCGTTGTCAACGCACTTGGTCAACCCATCGATGGCAAAGGCGACATTGTGGGCGCTATTGACCGTCGCGTGGAAATCCAGGCTCCTGGAATCATGGGTCGCAAGCCTGTGCATGAGCCACTGCAAACCGGCATTAAGTCGATCGATGCAATGACACCCATCGGCCGTGGTCAGCGCGAGCTGATCATTGGTGACCGCAAGACCGGCAAGACAACAGTCGCAATTGACACCATCATCAACCAGCGTGGTCTTGGTGTGAAGTGCATCTATGTTGCTATCGGTCAGAAAGGTTCCACCATTGCACAGACAGTGGAGACCCTTCGTCAGTACGGCGCACTTGAGTACACAGTTGTTGTTGCAGCGCCTGCGTCTGAGCCAGCACCGTTTAAGTATCTCGCTCCATACTCAGGTTGCGCCATGGGCCAGCACTGGATGGAAAACAGCGAGCACGCTCTCATTGTGTATGACGACTTGTCAAAGCAAGCAGAGGCGTACCGCCAGATGTCGTTGCTGTTGCGTCGTCCACCAGGCCGTGAGGCGTACCCCGGTGACGTGTTCTACCTACACAGCCGCCTTCTCGAGCGCGCTGCAAAGTTGAGCGACGAGCGTGGCGCAGGATCACTCACTGCGTTGCCTGTCATTGAAACCAAAGCAGGCGACGTGTCGGCATACATTCCCACCAACGTGATTTCAATCACTGACGGTCAGGTCTACTTGCAAGACAACTTGTTCAAGTCTGGTGTGCGTCCTGCAGTAGACGTAGGTGTGTCCGTGTCACGAGTAGGTGGCGCAGCACAAACAAAGGCCATGAAGAGCGTGTCAGGAACACTCAAGCTTGATCTTGCTCAGTTCCGTGAGCTTGAAGCATTCGCTACGTTTGGTTCCGAACTTGACGCCGTGTCGAAAGCACAGCTTGAGCGTGGATACCGCTTGGTGGAATTGTTGAAGCAAGGCCTCAACTCGCCAATGCCAGTAGAAGAACAAGTTGTGTCCATCTTTGCGGGAACAAAGGGTTACCTTGACTCCATTCCTGCTCCTGATGTGCAGCGCTTCGAAAAAGAACTTCTCGACTATGTCCGTGCACGTCACGGTGCAATGCTCGCTGAATTGCGCACAAATCCAAAGGCAGATGTGCCTGCGGACTTGGGTGACATCGTGTCTACATTCAAGGCACAGTTCAAGCCAACCGTTGCTAAAGGCGCTGGCGCCGATCCCACTGCAACCAATGCTGATGCACTTGGTGAAGCAGAGAGCAACAAGACCCTCGCAACGGAGTGATGTAAGTGGCTGGCGGTCAAGAACGCATTTTGCGCGGACGTATTCGTTCCGTGCAGGCGACGAAGAAAATCACGCGCGCAATGGAGCTCATTGCTGCATCGCGCATCGTCAAGGCACAACAGCGCGTAAGCGCCGCTGTGCCCTACAGCGAGTTGATTACCGAAGTCGTACGCGATCTTTCTGCAGCTGGCGCCGGAAGCGAGTCACCATTGTTGGCTGGTCGTGACCAAGTCAAGAAGGTGTGTTACGTCGTACTGACCGCGGATCGCGGATTGTGTGGCGGTTACAACTCGGGCGTCATGCGCGCAACTGAAGGCGAAATCAAGCAGGATGCCCTTTCGGGTCGTGATCATGTCATTGTGCCTGTCGGTCGTAAAGCAGAGGGTTACTTCCGCTTCCGCGGCTACAACATGGCACAGTCTTTCACTGGCTTCACCGACAGCCCTACGTATGCCATTGCAAAAGAAATCGGCGAGTACGTCACTGGTTTGTTTACGAGCGGCGAAGTCGATCGTGTCGAATTGGTCTATACCCGATTCGTGTCTGCAGGTAACCAGGAAGTTGTGCAACGTCCGCTTGTGCCACTGGATACAAAAGTGGCAGAAGGTGGCGACGGCAAGAGCGAAGCTGGCCATGATTACGAATTTGAGCCCACTCCAGAGTTGATCTTGGAGACATTGCTTCCTCGTTATGTAGAAGCACGTGTGTATGCAGCATTGTTGAATGCTGCAGCATCTGAACACGCATTCCGTCAACGCGCCATGAAGGCTGCAACAGACAATGCTGAAGAGTTAATTAAGAACCTTTCACGAATTATGAACCGAGCCCGCCAGGACTCAATCACCACCGAGATTATGGAAATCGTCGGTGGTGCCGAAGCCATGGCATCAGGCAATTAAGAGCGACAACACAGGAGAAATCCACATGAGCATGACCCAAACCAACAACCTCGGCCGAGTAGTAGCAATTGCTGGTCCGGTTATTGACGTTGAATTCCCTCGCGGCTACTTGCCCGAGTTGAACTCAGCGATCGAATTTGAAATCGAGACACAGGGCGAAAAGACCGTGGTGCTCGCAGAAGTTGCACAGCAACTCGGCGACAGCCGCGTGCGCGCCGTGTGCTTGAAGCCAACCGACGGTCTTCGCCGCGGTACTCCTGTGCGCGACACAGGACACGGCATTCAGGTGCCAGTGGGTAACCGCACACTCGGTCACGTATGGAACGTATGGGGCGAAGTGCTCGACGGTAACAACGCTGATTTCAACGACATTGAGCGCTGGGACATTCACCGTCCCGCACCAGCGTTCGACACACTCGAGCCATCAAAGCGCATGTTCGAAACAGGCATCAAGGTCATCGACTTGCTCACCCCATACCTCGCGGGTGGAAAGATTGGTCTGTTCGGTGGCGCAGGAGTGGGTAAGACCGTTCTCATTACCGAGATGATCAACCGCGTAGCTTCCAAGCACGGTGGTGTGTCGGTGTTTGCTGGCGTGGGCGAGCGCACACGTGAAGGTACCGACCTCCGTTTGGAAATGGAAGAGTCTGGCGTGTTTGAAAAAGCAGCCTTGGTGTTCGGCCAGATGGACGAACCACCTGGCGTGCGTCTTCGTGTTGCATTGTCCGCACTCACCATGGCTGAGTATTTCCGTGACGTACAGAACCAGGACGTGTTGTTGTTCATCGACAACATCTTCCGTTTCGTACAGGCCGGATCAGAGGTGTCCACACTTCTTGGACGTATGCCATCTGCTGTGGGATACCAGCCCACATTGGCCGACGAAATGGGTCAATTGCAGGAGCGCATTACTTCAACACGTGGTCGTTCGATTACGTCACTGCAGGCCGTGTACGTGCCTGCTGACGACTACACCGACCCTGCGCCGTTCACCACGTTTACCTTCCTTGATGCAACAACAGAACTCTCACGTTCTATTGCATCGTTGGGTATCTATCCCGCTGTGGACCCATTGGCATCAACCTCCACGATTCTCACTCCAGAGACTGTGGGTGATCGTCACTACGCAGTTGCACGTCGCGTGCAGGAAATCTTGCAGCGCTACAAGGAACTCCAAGACATCATCGCAATTCTTGGTTTGGATGAACTCTCCGAAGAAGACCGCCTCATCGTGTCACGTGCACGTAAGGTACAGCGCTTCTTGTCGCAGCCGTTCTATGTTGCGGAAGTCTTCACCGGTGTGAAGGGCGAATACGTTCCTGTTGCAGAAACAGTGGAGTCATTCGAGTCCTTGATCAACGGTGAGTTGGACGAAGTTCCCGAGCAGGCCTTCTTGAACGTGGGTTCTGTTGAGCAAGTACTTGCCAAGGCAAAGGCTCTGCAGGAGAACGCATAATGGCAGAAGCCAGCGGCACCATGCGGGTGGAAGTTGTCTCGCCCGAGCGCATTTTGTTCTCGGGCGAAGCCAAGCAAGTCATCACGCGTACGTTGGAGGGAGGCGAAGTTGCCTTCCTCCCAGGCCATGCTGCGTTTCTTGGTGCGTTAACGGAAAACCACACTCGCATCTACTTGGTAGATGGTTCGATCCAGAACTTGGCAGTTCACCTCGGATTCGTTGAGGTGGGAGCTGATCACGTCACAATTTTGTCTGACTCTGCAGAGCTAGAACAAGACATTGATGTGGCGCGTGCGAAAGCAGCCAAAGAGCGCGCAGAAACTCAAATGCGTACAGAGCATTCCACTGAAGTGGAAGCAGATTTGCGCCGTGCACATGCACGTTTGTCCGCAGCCGGCGGGCTCAATTCATCACACTAATTTTTGCGCCTTCTTGGCGCTCCCAATTAGTTGTAGTCAATTGCGGAGAATGCACTGATCTTGTCGAGACGGTGCTGTGCATCAATCAGTCGTACTGTTCCGCTTCGTGAGCGCATCACCAAGCTTTGTGTAGTGACAATTCCTGGTGCGTATCGCACACCATTGAGCAGTTCACCATCGGTGACTCCTGTGGCGGCAAAGAAGCAGTTGTCGCCTTGTACGAGGTCGTTAGTGGTCAAGATGCGACTGACGTCGTATCCCTGGGCAATGGCTTGGTCTCGCTCTGCGTCATTGCGTGGCCACAGGCGGCCTTGAATCTCGCCCCCCATGCACTTGAGAGCAGCAGCAGCCACAACGCCTTCTGGGGTGCCACCGATGCCGAACATCACATCGACGCCTGCATCAGGCCATGCGGTGGCGATTGCAGAAAAGATGTCGCCGTCTGAAATCAATTTGATACGTGCACCTGATGCGCGCACTTCTTCAATCAAGTCAATATGGCGATCTCGTTCCAGAATCATCACTGTGAGGTCGCGCACGCTTTCACCTTTGGCTTTGGCAATCCACTTGAGGTTTTGGGTAGGGGATGCAGTGATATCGATAGATCCCACTGCGTCGGGGCCTACGGCAATTTTCTCCATGTAAAAACATGGGCCGGGATCAAACATCGTGCCGCGTTCAGATACAGCAATCACCGCGATGGCGTTGCCTTTTCCAGATGCGGTGAGTGATGTGCCGTCAATGGGATCAACAGCAACGTCTGTGTCGGGCTTGGAGCCATCGCCAACAACTTCACCGTTGAACAACATGGGCGCGTCGTCTTTTTCGCCTTCGCCAATGACCACAATGCCCGACATAGGCACGGTGGACAACACGGTGCGCATGGCATCAACTGCGGCACCATCGGCGCCCAGTTTGTCTCCACGGCCCACCCAGCGCGATGCGGCCATGGCGGCAGCTTCGGTGGTCCGGACAAGTTCGAGGGCAAGGTTGCGGTCGGGGCGTTCAGTCGGCATGTCCCCAACCTAGTGGGCTCACTAGCCTGAGATGATGTCTGTTGTACCCGTTCAGTTGTGTCTTGCGGGTAAGGAAGTGACCGATGTGCGCGTGCGCCCAGGGGGTCAATGGGTATCGGGTGTGGTCTCTGAGCCGGGTCTCCACGGCGCAGTGAGTCGCCTGTGCATGTGGTCGGTCGCACATCACGATGTGGTCGTAGATCTTCTTGTGGACCCCCTGCCCATGGCTGGGCGGGGCCTGTCGGGGGGAGTGCATTGTTGGGATCTAGAAGGTCGACGTGTCTTCATCACAACCGCCAAAGAGGGCATCGTAGAAGTGGCACTCGTAGATGATGTGCCCGCGCGGCAACACAGCTTGGCTTTTGATCCCACAAGGAATTGGTCTACTCCGGCGATCGATTACACGCAGTCGAGTGTGTATGCAATTGCCGATTGGTGTGAGATGTGGAAGTGCACACTCGACGGTGGTGAGGCGCAATTGGTGTATCGCACTGATGGATTTGCCATTGATGCAACAGCGGGCGCAGACGGCATGTGTGTGACATGGAATCGTCCACATATGCCATGGACACAGAGCACTATCTATCCAGAACCCGCAATCACCGAAGTGTCCATGCAACAACCGCGTTTCTCTACTCACGGAAACAGTTTTGGTTTCATCAATGATGTTTCTGGTGTTGCCAATGTGCATATCTCCGCCGATCGTGTCGTTGCACATGATGTAATGATTGACGATGAATGCGAACATGGCGGGTCCACATGGGGTCCAGGACAGCGCACATGGTGCTTCAATTCAGATGGAACCAAAGTTGCCTACACGCGCAATGAAAAAGGCTTTGGTGCATTGTGGGTCTATGACCGTTTCACCACTCAGCGCACCAAAGTTGACAAGGGAATCTTTGGATGTGTGTCGTGGGAAAACGACACGTTGGCAGCGTTACGCACCGGTGCGCGCACGCCTACCCAAGTTGTTGCCTATGACATGTCGCCACAAAAGTTTGGTGAACGCACCGTTGTGGTGCAACCAGGTGCTGAGCATTGGTTAACGCCTGAGATCGAAGAAGAACTTGTTGAGCCCTCTCTGCATGAGGCAGCCAATGGTGATGTCGTTGTGCCGTATCGCCTCTATCGGGCAAAGAAGCCCAATTGGGGTGTCATCGTGTGGGTGCACGGTGGCCCAGTAGATCAATGGCAAGTGACGTTTCGCCCGAAGTTTTCCTATTGGCTTTCGCGCGGTTGGTCGATTGTGGTGGTGGATCATCGTGGCACCACAGGACATGGTCGCTCCTTCCAGCAACAACTCGAAGGCCACTGGGGCATTCACGACGCAGAAGACACGGTGGCTGTCGTGCGTCAGGTACAACGCGCTTTTGGTTTTCGCAGTGAGCGCACAGTGCTCATGGGTTCAAGTGCAGGAGGGCTCAGTGTGTTGAATGCATTGGGGACGTCTCGCACGTTGGCAGCTGGTGCTGTAGTGAGTTTTCCCGTGGTGGATCTTGTCGATTTGATGCAAGGCGCCGACCCTTTTGAGACCCATTACATGCCTCGCCTTATCGGTGCGCGAGACATGGAGGACCCATTGTTGCGGGAACGCTCGCCACTGTCGCGAGCTCATGTGATTGCAGGCACACCGTTGCTCGTCTTTCATGGAGACAATGACACCTTGGTGCCGCTGTCACATTCCGAGCAGCTACGCGATGTAGTGAATGCAGCAGGTGGTGCTGTGCGTCTTGAGGTGATGCACGGTGAAGGTCATGGCTTCCGTGACCCACTACATATCATTCGTGAATATTCGATGACCGAGGAATTCCTCGACGAGTTGATGGGGTAACACCTCGATAGCGTCAAGTTCATGCTGTTAGCCGAGCTTGAGATTTTTCACTCTCGGCCCATTGCACCTACACGCAGATTGTCGTTGGGGCATATGTATTTGCCCATAGACCCAGCTCCTGGATTTGGTGGACTTTTGCTGGGCGCAATTGTTGCCGAGCATATGCGTGAGGTAGACGAAGATCTTCATGTCGACATCCAACGATTGCTCACAGAAATAGAACGAGGTTCGCGAGTAGTGCAGCCGCGATTGCGGCATCGCTTTCAAGTGGACCGACACGGACTTTCCTACAGCACGCATCGTCTTGTGGGTGTGGGTGACACAGTCGAGTTTGAACTGACAAGTCATGGAACAGCGCTACAGCAAGTTCTCGGTGCGGTCTATGCCCTGGAGCGTCTCGAAGATTCAGTACGCCAACAGATGATTCCTGTGATTCGTCGTGCATCAACTTGGCGCGGCCCAATCGGTCCGTCGTTTATTGCCTACATTGCCGGCTCGAATGTGTCGTCAGTGTCTGCACTGGCTGATCCTCGTGCATGGGCATTGGATGTTTTGGGTTTCCCCGGAGGAACAATCACTATTTCTAAGCGCGACATCATGTCGCGTTATCGCGAAAGTTTGCGTCGTGTACACCCTGATCACGGTGGCGATGAGCGTCATGCAAGCAAAGCCATCAACGACATCACAGAGGCGCGCCGGGTGTTGTTGGAGACATTGTGAGCGCTGTTCGAGGAGTTGTTCTTTTCCCAGGAGCGGGGTCGTCATCTACGCATGCGTCACTGATGGCCATTGAAGAATCGTTGACGCCACTACCTGTTCTGCGATGTGATTTTCCTTATCGACTCGCCGGGAAATCTTTTCCTGACAAAACGCCGGTTCTTGTGGACAGTGTGCGCACTCATGTGCGCGCCTTTGCTGCATCCTTGGGTGTCTCCACATCATCGTTAGTGATTGGTGGGCGATCAATGGGTGGGCGCATGTGTTCGATGGCCGTTGCCGATACCGACGACCCCTTAGATGTTGTAGGAGTGGTGTTGATCTCGTATCCATTGCATCCACCAAAGAAACCAGAAAATCTTCGTGTGGAACATCTGCCGAAAGTGACAACACCAGTGCTGTGCATTAGTGGAACCAAAGACAACTTCGGTACCCCTGAGGAACTGAACGATGCATTTTCAGTAGTGCCTGCACATGTGCAGTGGGCGTGGATAGAAAATGGGCGACACGAACTTGCAGGCAAGGACCATGAGGTAGCAGGCATAGTGAAAGAGTGGGTCTCAGGCCTTACTGAGACGCTGGCGACGAAGTGATTTCTTCCAAACTCAAGTGTGCTGTTTCGGGGTAACGGAACCACACAATCAATGAGGCCACAACTGGCCCTAGAACAAGCCACATCATCACGGAACCGTATGAGATGTCGTTGTCGAGAAAAAGTCCGCCCCCAATGAGGCCAAAACTTCCTCCCACAAGAGCCGACGTCATGATGATTCCACCCGCAAGACTGCGCACACTTGTGGGGAACAGTTCGCCACGGTACACCGCCATTGCGGGGAAAGACATGCCAAAGGCAATGCCGCCTGCGATAGCGGTGCACCACATCACAATTCCAGATGTGGTGAACGACAATGCCAAGAGCAATGCACCAAGTGGCACCATGGTTGCGCCAAGAAGTCGCCGGCCTTTTTCATCGGCAAGACGTCCGCCCACAAGTAGACCCAGTGATGCAGGTGATGACGTTGCGATAGTGAAAATGGCGATCAATGTTGCCGAATAGTCGCGTTGTTCTTTGAGATACCGATTTTGAAATATTGATGCAGTGGCGATGTAGAGGTTTGTAAGGAATACCACTGAACAAATGCGACCGATGTTTCGGCGCAACGCTTTTTTGGCTGCAGCATGCATGTCTGCTGTGATGTCAATCCTTGGAATGAATCTTTTCGATTCAGGAAGATGCTTGGTGATGATGAATGCAGTGATTGTCCAGATCAATGTCACCACATACACAAAGCGCCATGCACTTGGACCAAGGTCTGCAAGAGGAAGCGAGGCAACTGCAATTCCTGCACCGAGTCCACTAAGCACCGCCAACAATCCCGTGGCATACGCTCGCGCATTGCGCGGCATCTCTTCGATGGCGACAACTGCAATCAAGATGTCCAAAGTGAGACCAAGAGGTCGCCCTATCGTTTGTGTGGCAACAAGAAATTCAAATGATGGTGCTACTGCGCCGAGGGCAGAGACAAGTGGGGCGCACCACGCCACGGTGATGATGAGTGGACGTCGGCCATGTCGATCGGCAAGCGCAACAAGGGGAAGGCTAATGATGATGCCCCAGCGCACTATGGCGGCGCCTATGCCTTGACCTGTGCGCCCCACATCAAACTCATCGGCGGCGTAGGCCACTGTTTGGGTGAACAAGGTGTTGACAAAGGCCGAGGACATCGATGCCAGTGCCATCAACAACAGGATGCGTCGATGATGCGCCGTAAGAGGCTCGGCGGGCAAAGCCCATTGGGGCATGCGATTGAGGCGAGTCCTCCCATTCATGGTCACGGCGGGAGCATACTGATAGCCATGCCTTTTGACCCGACGAACAGCCACGATGTCATCGTGGCCTCACATAGTGGGCCATTGTTTGGTGAAGTTGTGGTCCCCGGGGCGAAGAACTCGGTACTGAAGTTGATGGCGGCCACCTTGCTGGCCGATGGCACATATCGACTCACAAATGTTCCTGTGATTGATGACGTAGACATCATGGCTGATTTGTTGGAGGCCCTCGGTCTGCGTATCACCAAGATCGCTGCACCACGCGGTGAGGTGGGTCAACATCTCGAAATTGTGAACTCCGGTGCAATTCGCCCAGTGGCACCGTTTGAGCTAGCAGACCGAATTCGTGCATCGGTCAACGTTGTAGGTCCGCTATTGGGTCGCTTCGGAGAAATCGATATTGCACTCCCTGGTGGAGATGACTTTGGCGGTCGACCCATTGATATGCACTTACGCGGACTCGAGGCGATGGGTGCAGTTTTTGATGTCACCAGTGATGGCATTGTGGGACGCTGCCAACGACTACGCGGTGCAGATATTGAATTTGATTTTCCCAGTGTGGGTGCCACAGAAAACATGCTGATGGCTTCTGTAGTGGCAGAGGGAACTACTACTTTGCGTAATGCTGCACGTGAACCAGAGATTGTCGATCTGTGCGAGATGCTGAAAAAGATGGGGTGCCGTATTGAAGGCGTGGGCACATCGAATCTCGTGATTCATGGTGTTCTTCCGTCCACGTTGCAATCAGTCACGCATTGCGTGGTCACTGATCGTGTGCAAGCAGCAACGTATGTGGCCGCTGTTGCGATGTGTGGTGGATCCATTCGTATCGAACGTGCAGTAGCCGAACACATGGGAATGATGTTGTCGCGCTTTACCGATATGGGAATTTCGTTTCAGATTGATCCAGCGGGAATTGTTGCTACTGCTCCTCAACGTTTGTCATCCATTGATGTCGCAACACTTCCGTATCCTGGCGTGGCAACCGACTACAAGCCATTGGTCGTTGCGATGTTGTCCATTGCACAAGGTGTGGGCATCGTGACAGAGAATCTGTATCCAGGTCGTTTTCGTTATGTAGAAGAGTTGCGCAAGTTAGGTGCCGATATATCTATCGATGGACATCATGCTGTTGTGCGTGGAGTTGACCATCTTCGTGGTGCAAGTGTTGTGGCCCCCGATATCCGAGCTGGTGCTGCACTAGTGGTTGCAGGATTAGCCGCACAAGGGATGACAGAGATCAGCGATGTGTTCCATATCGATCGTGGCTATGACGACATCGTGGGTCGCCTCGCCGGCCTGGGCGCGTCGGTTACTCGGATTCGTCCGGAGAACTAGCGGGAGGCCCTCCAAGTTTTTTTGCACGGCTATTGGCCAGCCGTAGAAGTGCAAAAATCAGCGCGATGGGTACAGCAACGTAGAGAAACTCGTCCCATCCGCCTTGGTGGGCGAACATGTGTCTCATCGTAGGCGCGACAGCGTCTCAGGTGGGTATCGTTCTAGGGGAATTGGAGGCAGAGATGTCCATGCGTCAGCAAGTCGAAGAGACAATTGAAGTCATCAGGCCCGCATTGCAGGCCGACGGCGGCGACATCATCCTTCGCGAAGTTGATGAATCAAGTGGTGTGGTCACAGTCACACTGACGGGTGCGTGCACAACATGTCCCGCATCTGATCAAACTCTCAAAGCCGGTATCGAGCGCATCATGAAAGACCGCATCGATGGTGTGACCGAGGTTGTGCAGGTCGCCTAAGTGAGCCGCCGCAATCAGAACCCCAGCGAACTGTTTGATGCCGCATGTGCAGGTGATCGTGCAGCGCTTGCACGAGTTCTCTCACTCCTAGAGCGTGGCGACACTGTCGCACGCGAAGTGGGCCGATTGGCGTATCAGCGAAGTGGATCTGGCTACACCGTAGGAATCACGGGCGCACCTGGTGCCGGCAAGAGCACATTAACGAGCGCGCTTATTCGACATATTCGACAACAAGACATTGAGATTGCAGTCTTAGCAATTGACCCTTCTTCGCCGTTTACAGGCGGTGCCATTTTGGGTGACCGCGTACGCATGCAAGATCACGCAACAGATCCCGGTGTGTTTATTCGCTCCATGGCCACACGTGGCCATCTAGGTGGGTTGTCGCTGTCTACTCCTGAGGCGATTCGTATGTTGGATGCAGTAGGCCGTCAATGGATTTTGGTGGAGACGGTGGGCGTCGGACAGGTTGAGGTGGAAATTGCAGGGAAAGCCGACACCACTGTGGTGGTGTTGAATCCTGGTTGGGGAGATTCTGTGCAGGCCAATAAAGCGGGCCTCATGGAGATTGCCGACATCTTTGTGATTAACAAAGCAGATCGCAAAGGCGTGGAAGAAACGCGACGCGATGTGGAACAGATGTTGGAGTTAAGCGATTTAGATCACGATGCGTGGCGTCCACCTATTATTGCCACAGTGGGCAACACTGGTGAAGGCGTATCCACGCTGTGGGATGCCATTGCCGAACATCGTGCAGTTATTGAATCCAGTGGTGAACTTCTGCGTCGTCGTCAATTTCGATTGCGTGAGGAATTGCGCGAAATTGTTGCGCGTCGCTTAGAGCAGCGTGCACGAGAAATCTGCACAGGAGAGCGCTGGGATACTCTGCAACAAGGTGTACTGGATCGCACTATTGATCCATGGTCAGCAGCAGATGAGATGTTACGCGGAGTGGAGGCATAGATATGTCGGACAATGACATTGTTCTTTTGGAACGACGAGATAGTGGTGCAGCAGTGATCACGTTGAATTCACCCAAAGTAAATGCACTCTCCACCGCACTTTTGGGTCGACTACATGCGATTGCACAAGAGCTCACCGCTACACCTGCAGGTGCTGTGGTCATCACGGGTGGCCCGCGCATATTTGCAGCGGGTGCAGATATCTCGGAGTTCTCAGGACCAGAACAAGCACGCATTATCGGGGGAGCATTTCACAGTGCACTCAATGCTGTAGACGCATTGCCATGTTTCACCATTGCAGCCATTAGCGGCTTTGCACTTGGTGGAGGGTGCGAACTTGCGTTGGCGTGCGACTATCGCATTGGTTCCACCAAGGCAGTGTTTGGTCAGCCAGAGATTTTGTTGGGCATCATTCCCGGCGGCGGTGGAACCCAAAGGCTCCCACGTCTCATCGGGGCGGGACGTGCAAAAGAAATGATGGTCACAGGGCGACAAGTAGCAGCCGAGGAAGCACTGCGCATGGGGCTCGTCGATGAGATCGTGGAGCCAGATGCACTCATGGAGCGCACATTGTCGTTGGCAGACACTGTCGCCAGCGGTGCATCATTGGCTGCGCGTGCAATCTCAGAAGTAGTGGATGCAGGAATGGCCACCGATCTCGCTACTGCATTGTCATTGGAGATTGATGCCTTTGAGAAAATTTTCCGTACCAAGGACAGCCAGATTGGTGTTGCAAGTTTTCTAGAAAACGGGCCTGGTAAAGCGCGCTTCATCGGCGAATAATCATGAATATGTTTCGCGAACCGCAGTCGCGACGTTTTGTCTCTGCATCTTTGGTGATTGGAGTCGCCTTTATTGCCTTTGGTGCATCGTTTGGTGTGTTGGCTGTATCGGCGGGCGCATCTGTTGCTCAAGCAACTGCCATGTCGCTACTCATATTCACGGGTGCGTCACAAATGTCGGCTGTTTCGGTCATTGCGGCAGGCGGAAGCGTGGGTAGCGCGTTTGGGGGAGCGCTGTTGTTGGCGGGACGCAATGCGGTGTACGGCCTCGCAATGGCGCCGGTGTTGCGCGGACATTCACGTGTTGCGCAATGGTGGGGCGCCCAATGGGTGATTGATGAAACAACTGCCATGGTGACTGCAGAAGCCGACCCCGAAGATCGTCGTCGTGCTTTTTGGATTTCTGGAACCATCTTGTAT
>CAEZWE010000039.1_pt1 | contig 15660 bp, 16 predicted proteins | sample 7264891 | NCBI WGS metagenome assembly CAEZWE01 (sample SAMEA6813872, study PRJEB35770) | uncultured Acidimicrobiaceae bacterium | biome: Freshwater; feature: Freshwater reservoir; material: water | place: Czech Republic | collected 2017-07-26 | depth 0.5m m | reverse complement strand
CTTATCTGCCACTTTGACCAATTCTGCTGCCGATACCCCTGTATGACTTGCAACTTGGCCCGCGTATAGTCGACGAACGTTTGCATCGGGGTGTTCGTTAATCAACTCCATTGCCTTGTTGGCAACACGTGCGCGTACTTCAGGCGAACGAAGTGGATGCGCATCGAAAAGACGTGAAAGTCGGAACCCAAGAAACGGCATCGCTTCGGCAACAGCAGTTTCTAAAGCTTGCGGATTCTTCTGAGCTAATTCACCCGGGTCTTGACCCTCGGGAAACTGGGCAACTGAAACGGAGATGTCATATTTGCTTTCCCATGCATAGAACTTCTCTGCAGCACCCTGCCCAGCCGAGTCAGCATCAAAAGCCAACACAATGTTGCGCGCATACCGTTTCATCAATCGCACATGTTCTTCTGTTAATGCAGTGCCACAAGTAGCTACAGCAATAGGTAAACCACTCTTGTGGAAACCAATGACGTCGGTGTAGCCCTCACACACAATGACGCGGTCTTGTTTCACCACGTTCCCTTTAGCCCAATTCATTCCATACAAGGTGCGTGACTTTGTATAGACAGGGGTTTCAGAGGAGTTCTTGTATTTTGCGGGATCTGTAGATCCAGGAAGTATGCGGCCACCAAAGGCAACCGCTGCTCCTGTTTCATCAAAGATGGGAAACATCACACGTGCCCGAAATGAATCCTGCATACGCCCGGCTTTGTTCACAAATCCAAGTCCTGCCTCACGCAACATCTCAGCTGGTGCATCAAGTGCACGCGATAACGCATCCCATTCATCGGGTGCCCAACCAATTTTGAACTGACGAGCTACATCTCCCGCCAAATCACGCGCACGGAGATACTCGCGTGCCGCCCGTGCGTCTGGGCCTTCCAAGAGACGTGCGTGATACCAATCCACGGCACGTTCCATGAGTTGCTGAAGATCTTTCCGATGTTTCCGTTCACCGCTTCCCGCACCTGAGGTGTAGTGCAATTCAATCCCGAACTTGCCCGCAAGTTTCTCAACCGCACCTATGAAGTCAAGATGCTCCATGGCTTGCACGAAGTTAAAGACGTCGCCCTTGGCGCCGCAACCAAAACACATGTACCGACCGGTGTCATCGTTGACATTGAACGAAGGAGTGCGTTCGGAGTGAAATGGACACAGCCCCACTTGACTTCTACCTGCGCGACGCAGTTGTGCATAAGGAGAGATGACGTCTGACAATGTCGCAACTGCACGCACCTTTTGGATGTCGTCCTCCGCGATTGCCATAGACACACACTAGTGCGCCAAAACTGGTGGGTTGCCAGAGAGGGGACGAAGTTACTTGGTGTCTACTTTGTCCCCGCCGATTACCGCCTGTGCCGCCGACAGACGAGCGATGGGGACGCGATAGGGAGAACAACTGACATAGTCAAGTCCCACACGATAGAAGAATGCAATGGATTCGGGGTCTCCACCATGTTCACCACATACGCCCAACTTGAGAGACTTCTTTGCTTTTCTTCCTCGTTGAACGGCCATTTGCACCAACTCGCCCACACCTGTTTGATCCACGCTCTCAAAAGGATTACGTTTCAACAGCCCGGCCTCCAGGTACAAAGGCATCATGCGACTCTCCACATCATCGCGAGAGAAGCCAAACGTCATCTGTGTGAGATCATTTGTGCCAAAGCTAAAGAAATCTGCAGCCTCGGCCATTTCATCAGCGCGAATTGCTGCACGTGGCGTTTCAATCATTGTGCCAATGGAGACCTTCGGTCTCTTTGATGGCTTGGCGCCTTTTTTCGCACTTGGTAATGGGCGTGAGTTGATGTCCGAGAGAACATCTTCCACCCAACTACGGGCTAGAGCCAATTCTTCACGAGTCACCGTCAATGGAATCATCACTTCCACGATGGGCTGCAAGCCCTTTGCGGAAACTTCATCAGCTGCTTCCATCAGAGCGCGCACTTGCATGGCATACAAACCTGGCTTCACCACACCAAGGCGCACGCCTCGCGTGCCCAGCATGGGGTTCACTTCGCTCCACTCGTGAGCAGCATTGAGCAGAGTTTCTTCTTGCATGGATAAACCAGATGTTGCTTTTTGAATTTCCAATTCGCTGACATGTGGAAGAAATTCATGCAGAGGCGGATCCAACAGTCGCACAGTGACCGGCAAACCTGACATTTCTGTCAACAGCGCCACAAAATCTTCTTTTTGCGCACGACGCAATTCTTCAAGTGCATCGGTTTCTTCTTCTTCAGTTGCGGCAAGAATCATGCGTCGCACCACTGGTAGACGCTCTGTCGCCAAAAACATATGCTCGGTTCTGCACAACCCGATTCCTTCAGCACCCAATTCGCGCGCCTTACGTGCATCTTCTGCGGTGTCGGCATTTGTGCGCACGCTGAATTTTCCTTCTCGGATTTCATCGGCCCATTGCAAGATCGTCGCAAATTCCACCGGCGGCGTAGATGCCATGAGGTCGTGTTTGCCCAACATGATGTCGCCCGTTGCGCCGTCGAGGGCAATCCAATCACCTTCGCGCACCACATGGTCATCTACTGAAAATTGGTCCTCGGCAATCTTGAGTGATTCAGCACCCACAATGGCTGGTGTTCCCCAACCACGAGCAACGACTGCAGCATGGCTCACTAAACCTCCACGCGCTGTGAGAACACCTTTGGACACCATCATTCCGTGGACGTCTTCTGGACTTGTCTCATTACGTACCAAAATGACATCTTCCCCGCGCTTCACCGCCAGCTCAGCTGCATCCGCGGTGAAATACACGCGCCCCACAGCGGCCCCCGGAGATGCTCCCAGCCCTTTCGCAATAGGTGTGCTCTTTCGAGCGAACTGTGGATGCAGAACCTGATCGAGATGATCGGCCGTAATGCGCATAATTGCATCACGACGAGAAATCTTCCAGGACGTCTTTTTCGAGCCAGTCGGCTTCGTCATCTCTACTGCCATCTTGAGGGCGGCAGCACCCGTGCGCTTTCCAACTCGTGTTTGGAGCATCCATAACTTGCCCTGTTCGATGGTGAACTCGGTATCGCACATATCGGTGTAATGACGCTCCAGTCGCACAAATATGTCCATAAGTTCTGCATGAATTTCAGGAAACTTTCGCTGCAATGCGTTGAGATCTTCAGTATTGCGAATCCCTGCAACAACATCTTCGCCTTGGGCATTAACAAGAAAATCCCCATACGGAACAGCCTCGCCTGTGGCCGCATTGCGTGTGAAGCCCACACCAGTACCTGAGTTTTCATCTCGATTACCAAAAACCATTGCTTGCACATTGACTGCGGTACCTAATTCATGACTTATCTTTTCACGCACTCGATACGCGATGGCACGCGGTCCGTTCCAAGAACGAAACACAGCCTCCACCGCGCCACGAAGCTGCTTCATGGGGTCCTGCGGAAAGGGCTTACCTGTGTGAGCTGCAACTGCGTCCTTATAGATAACGCAAAGTTCTTGTAGTGCAGTCGAGGAAATCTCTGCATCAGTGCGTACGCCTTCTGCCGTGCGCACACGTTCTAAAGCCTGTTCAAAGACTTCGCCTTCTACACCCAACACAATGCGTCCATACATTGAAATGAATCGCCGATATGAGTCATAGGCGAATCTTTCATTGTGTGTGGACTCTGCGAGACCTAACACACTCTTGTCATTCAATCCAAGGTTAAGAACTGTGTCCATCATGCCTGGCATGGAAAACTTTGCGCCAGAGCGCACAGAGACCAATAAGGGGTTATGGGCATCACCCAAAGTTCGCCCCATCTTTTTCTCTAACGCTGCAACGTGGCGCACAATCTCATCGTTGAGCTCTTTTGGCCACCCCTTGTACATGTAGGCACGACAGGCATCTGTAGTGATGGTGAAACCATGAGGTACCGGCAGCTCCAACACTGTCATCATCTCTGCGAGGTTGGCGCCCTTGCCTCCAAGGAGATCTTTGTACTCCATGGGAGAACGGCGATGCTTGTGATCGAAGGCGTAGACAAATGGCACGAGCGCAGTCTATGAAGATGTTTGCCCACACTGCATACACTGCAGGCATGGCATTTTTCCAGAACTCCCCTGCGAAAAATACAGTGTCATTGTTGGGCTTCCCCACACGAGTGAGACCTGGGTTTCTTGTCTTTCTCGCCATATTGACTTTTTTGTACCCTTTTCCCTTGGGCCTGTGGATAGCGCTCACTGTTGCAGTCTTTACTGTGATTCACGAGCTTGGACATGCATTGGCGGCACGACGTGCCGGTTGCAAAGCTTCCATTTCTCTTGACTTCATGATCGCTTATGCCTCATACGAAAGTGATCAACCACTTCCATGGTTGCAACGTATCCGTATTGCTTTGGCTGGACCGCTCTTGCAGATAGCCGTTGCTCTTGCAGTGCTTATCGCATTAGGCGTGAATCCATTCGTACGAGAAGACATCGTGCAGAGCGATATGACAATTGCATTGTGGTGGGCTGGATTTGTTCTGGGAGCACTGAATCTCATTCCACTGCTCCCACTTGATGGTGGCGCCGTGGTCACCGCTATTGCTGAGAAGATTTCACCGTTGAAAGGTAAAGAGTTCATGTTGCGCACCAGCATTGCGCTCACCGCTTTTCTCGCCGGCATCAGTCTTCTCGGTGGACTCATTGGGTTGCTCCCATTGTTTGTATTCATGTTGTTCATGCAATGGCAATCACTTGCAATTCCGAAGCGCATTCATCAACTTGCTGCTGACCCACATTTCTCCTCGAGAGGCAATCTTGAGATCGATGGCGCCATCATCGCTTCTCTCACCGAACAAGGTGATTATCTACAAGCGGTGTACTACGCACGTCGCGCATACCAGCAGTGTCCTGCCTTTGATATTGCGATAGCAGCAGCGCGTTCGTGCCTCACTGTGGGCGATCTCACATCGTGTATCTCATGGCTCCAAGCCGCTCAACGTTCTCAACTCCACAGCGACAGCATGCAAAACGCGATATCTGGTGTGTCAGCTTTTCGACAGATTCAACATCTGCCAGGGGTATCACCCCAGTGGTTCACCCACAGTTGACTGGCGGCTACACCGAACAAGGGCGCGGGTAAAACCAATTGATGTAACTGTTCCCACGTCTTTGCCGTCCTCTTGAACTCGACTCCCCACGCCGACACCGTCGCGCGACATGGCTCGCACCACAACAGGTGCAGAGGTGCCGCGCGCATCCATGCGCTCGACAAGTTCTTGGCCTGGATAACAACCCTTGGTGAAACTTACCGACACCGCAACAACACCAGTAGTCGCGGGAATATCACCCACCAGCACATCGGTACCCAGTTGTGGCCATTGTGCCTCCACCCGGAACATATCTATGTGTTCTGCCTCAGTCATCTCTCCCGACTCTGGCAGACCCACGGATGTTCCCACAACGTCGACACCTTGTGTCGCCAACCAATATGCGGTCGCTGCTACATGATGAGAGAAAGAAAGACTCGCGACACCTTCGCCTCGAAATGCTCGCACCGACCAATCAGTCATCTCCAGTGCTACATCGGAACGCAAGATAAATCTTTTCAGACGATCAATGAGTGACTGACCAAAACCTCTCTCTACATCCAATGTGTACAGATTTTCTTCATGTCGAATGACACGGACGATTGCCACTACATGCCCAGTGGGCTCAAGCAGCAAACTATGCACTGAAGCACCTATGGCAAGTGTGGCCACATCTTGTGCAAGTTGTGAATGAAGAAAAGCACCTGCATCAGAACCACGCACTGCTACGACATCACGGGCGATGTCTGACCACACCAATGTGCTCATGCTTGGGTTCCTGCTGAATTGCGCCGCAAGGTCATTCGGCGTGCCGCAGGAATCGTGGCAAGAAGGGCACGTGCTTTGTTATGGCATTCAAGATCTTCATCACTCGGGTCACTGTCGGCCACAATTCCGGCTCCTGCCTGCAAGCTCGCCCCAGTTGGACCCACAAACATGGTGCGAATGGCAATTGCTGTATCGAGATTGCCAGAGAAGTCCACATAGCCCACAACTCCGGCATATGGTCCACGCTTCACAGGTTCTAATGCATCGATGATTTCCATCGCTCGCACCTTCGGCGCCCCACTCACTGTTCCCGCCGGCAATGTTGCACGCAATACATCAATGGGGCCAAGCCCTTCGCGTAAATCGCCAGACACTTGCGAGGTGAGGTGCATTACATGGCTGTAACGCTCAAGCGACATCAACTCATCCATAGTGACTGTGCCATATTGGGCCACCCGGCCGACATCGTTGCGAGCCAAGTCCACCAGCATCACATGCTCGGCTATTTCTTTCGGATTCTCTCGTAGCTCAGCAGCCAAGCGACGATCGTGTTCATCTGTTGTTCCCCGCTTGCGAGTACCTGCAATGGGCCGCGAGATGACTTTGCCATTAATGAGTTGCACCATGGGTTCAGGAGAGCCACCCACAATTGTGAGTTCAGGTTGCTTTACGTAATACATATACGGACTTGGATTCACTTGACGCAACACGCGATACACATCAAAGGGATCTGCATCCAGCTGAACATCGAAACGTTGCGAGAGAACTACTTGAAAGATGTCTCCTGCCACGATGTGTTCTTTAGCTACTTGAACAGCGCGCTGGTACGCACCTCCTGGCATTGACGACATGGTTTCGGGAAGTTCTTCGCCGGGTTCTGGAGGCTCAACAGCCACATAAGCCAATGGTCGCGAAAGATCTGCAACTGATGCGTGCACTCTCTCCACCGCTTCGTGATAGGCGCGCACAATGTCATCATCGCTGAGTCCAGCAACAGGAACGCTCTCCAAGAGATAGACACGCTGTTTCCAATGGTCGAAGGCTGCAAGCGATCCAATCACACTGATAGACGCATCAGGCACTCCACGATCATCAACCGGGGGATGTGGCAAGTGTTCAATCTCGCGCACAACGTCGTAACCCAAATGCCCCATGAGTCCGCCTTGCAATGGTGGCAAGTCTGGGAAGATGGGCGCACGATAGATACGCAACAACTCCTCCATTGCCACCAAGATGCCTTGGTCGAGTGGCACAGATGGAGGAACGTAACCAGTGGTACTCAACACACCATTGCGCAATGTCAGTGTGGCTCGAGGTTCACGACCCACAAATGAATAGCGACTCCACCGCTCACCATGCTCTACCGATTCGAGCAGAAAACCGTTTCCCTCGCCCACCAACTTGATGTAGGCCGCCACAGGAGTTTCAAGATCTGCAAGCACCTGAGTCCACACTGGAATCACGGTGTAGTCACGAGCAAGAGTGACAAACTCCTCGAGTGACGGCGTCACCGAAATTGGAGATGTCATGACTCGTTTCCGAATTTTCGATAGAAGCAAGAAAACTCACCGGTGTGGCACGCGCCCTTACCTTCTTGCTCCACGATGAACAACAATGTGTCTGCATCACAGTCATAAAAGCCTTCACGCACGAACTGACGATCCCCGCTGGTGTCACCTTTGCGCCACAACTCTTGGCGGCTACGACTCCAATAGACCATGCGCCCTTCACGGAATGTCATGGACAAAGATTCGGCATTCATCCAAGCCATCATCAAAATGTCTTTCGTCGCCACACATTGTGCAATCACAGGAACAAGCCCATCGCTGTTGTATTTCACTGCATCAAGCTGTTCCTGAGTGGGCGTAATCACACGACCTCGTAATTCTGATGACATTAGATGTACAGCCCAGTTCCTACTTCAATGCGCGAGGCAGCGACCGCATGGATGTCACGCTCGCGCAACATGATGTAATCAATACCTTGCACTTCCACTTCATAACGATCATCTGGACTAAACAACACTTGATCGCCCACCTCGGCAGCCCGAACGTTGGCCCCTAAAGCCACGACTTCAGCCCACACAAGACGCTTACTTATTTGGGCTGTCGCGGGTATCAATATTCCACCTGACGAACGGCGTTCACCTTCACTTTGGGGTATGCGCACCAAAAGACGATCATTGAGCATCTGGATAGGGAGTTTTTTGTCGTCACCAGTCACGCTAAGCACGGTACCGTCTTTGAGCGTGCAAGAAGAAACTGTTTCCCTTGAAACCCTCGATGGAGTGACCATTGAGGCAGGGATTATCCGCACTGACGCCAGCGAACCTCTGGCCACTGTGATTATTGGCCATCCACACCCTCTCTATGGCGGTGATCGCTCACATCATGTGGTGAGAGCCCTGCAGGTGGCGGCATGGGAACTCCACTGCCATTCCATCGCTATCAATTTTCGGGGCGTGGGCTATTCGGGTGGCGAACACGACAATGGCGATTCCGAAAGGCTCGATCTAGTTGCAGCATGTGAGCTTGCCGACATGATGGAACCCGATGCCAACATCATCATGGCCGGCTACTCATTTGGTGCAGTGGTTGCACTCAACGTCACTCACCCATTGATTGGTGCATGGATTGGCATTGCACCTCCTGTCCCACTGATGAGTTCAACACCCACAGCGTCATCTCATCACCGGCCAAAATTTCTCTTTGCACCCGAGCATGACCAGTACTCAACTCCTGAACAACTGCGAGCGCATGTGTCCTCATGGTCATCTACAACCGTGGCCGAAATACAAGGTGTCGATCACTTCATTGCTGTAGGTGCAAAAGAAATCGCCCACACAGCACTGACACAAGCGTTACGTCTTTAGCTCACTGCAGGACGTACGCGGATACCGCGCCGAGACATCACTTCTTTGGCCTCGCTAATGGTGTGCTCTCCGAAATGAAAGATTGATGCTGCGAGAACCCCAGTTGCCCCACCTTGAAGAACGCCATCTGCAAGGTGATCCAAGGTCCCCACTCCACCACTTGCAATTACCGGCACATTGACTGCACTGGTCACTGCACGAGTGAGCTCCACATCAAATCCATCTCTCGTGCCATCACGATCCATGGACGTCAACAAAATCTCTCCCGCACCCAATGAGACTGCACGTTCTGCCCACGCCACAGCATTGAGATCTGTACGAGTGCGACCTCCATGGAGATACACCACCCACGAGGAGGTGTCCTTGTCCCATTTGGCATCAATTGCACACACCGCGCACTGTGTTCCGAACTCAGCGGCGATATCAGCAATCACTTGTGGGTTCTCTACCGCTGCGGTGTTCACACTTACCTTGTCGGCACCCGCACGCAACATTGCGCGCGCGTGATCCACGGAACGAATTCCGCCTCCAACGGTGAAGGGAATAAATACCTCTTCGGCTACACGTGACACCACATCAATCATGGTGTTGCGCTTATCTGAAGAAGCAGTGATATCAAGAAAGACCAATTCATCGGCGCCTTGTGCGTCGTAACGTGCAGCGAGCTCTACAGGGTCACCTGCGTCACGAAGACCGACAAAATTGACACCTTTCACCACGCGACCATCAGTCACATCTAGACAAGGAATCACACGGGCCACGACATCTGCGTTCATGACAACGCCTGCACAGCTTCTGCGACGGTGAATCGATTCTCATAGATGGCCTTACCCACAATGACGCCATCGAGTTGTGCAAGTGTCGCCAACTCTTTCACATGAGATAAATCACCCACACCACCACTTGCAATCACTGGAATCTTCGTGAGAGAAATCGCCCGGGCAAGACCTTCTACATCCGGTCCGGTCAACATGCCATCGCGCGAAATATCAGTAATCACAAATGCGGACGCTTTCAGAAACTGTCCCAGTAGCTCATCCACCTGCACACCCGAAGATTCCGTCCAACCATGCGTGGCTGCGACACCATTGCGATGGTCGAGCCCCACAGCGACGGCCACCTCATTGGCAACCTCATCTACCAGCGAGGGTTGAGCAACCGCCGCCGAACCCATCACTACTCGAGTGACACCTAACTTCTGTAGTGCGACAGCATCACTTACAGTGCGCACGCCTCCACCTACCTGTACTTGCGCTGCACCTGCCAATGTCTGCACCACATGTGCAATGACTGGTCGATTTACTGGCTGGCCACTCTTTGCGGCATCTAAATCAACAATATGAATCCACGTGGCACCCTGATTCACAAACGACTGCGCCACAAGTGCGGGTTCATCGCCATAGACAGTGCTATCTGCGTAGTCACCTTGACGTAATCGCACAACGCGGCCATCGAGTAGGTCAATTGCAGGGTAGAGATTCATACACGCGCCCATTGGACGAAGTTCGCAAGCAAAGCCAGACCATCGTGTGCAGATTTTTCTGGATGGCATTGTGTGGCAAACACGTTGTTGCGTCGAAAAGCCACATTTAAGGTCTGCCCATAATGCACTGTGGCAACGGTGTCTGCACTATGTGTGGGAACACCATGAAACGAATGGACAAAGTACATCCAGGGCGCCCTACCAAGTCCAGCGAACATGGCATCATCATGCAGAATGTGCAATTGATTCCATTGCATCTGTGGTCGCTGCACTGTGTCGGGAATCCATTGCACTGTTCCTGGAATAATGCCTAGGCCTTCTGCAGAAGCATCTTCTTCGCTTGCATCAAACAGCATCTGCATTCCTACACAGATGCCAAGAAAAGGAACGCCTGCATTCACGGCTCCATGTACCGCAGATTCAAGATCTGCCTGACGCAACGCGTCCATGCACGCACCAAATGCGCCCACCCCTGGCAATACCACTGCATCGGCGGCCTCTATCTCACCATGTTCACGAGTGAGAATGGCGTCGGCGCCGACCTTTTGTAATGCTTTCTGTGCGGAACGTAAGTTGCCAATTCCATAGTCAAGAACTGCCACCTTTGGCGTTGTGGTCACGCAAGAACGCCTTTGGTCGAGGGAACCCCCGAAGACTCAACACGAACAGCATCTCGAAGACAGCGTGCAAGGCCTTTGAACGCAGCCTCAATAATGTGGTGCACATTACGTCCCGTTTTGAGATTGACATGCAACGTCATTGCAGCAGATGTTGCCAGCGATGAGATTGCATGCTCTGCAAGCGATGGATCAAAAGCAGGATTTCCCAGTGGCAAGCACTCAGGCAGTTCAACGTTCCACTCCACAAATGGGCGACCACTCAAATCAAGTGCAATCTCCACCAGTGCTTCATCGAGTGGATACAGCCCACTTGCAAAACGACGCACTCCTGCTTTGTCGCCAAGGGCCATTTTGATGGCCTCTCCCACGACAATCGCGACATCTTCCACCGTGTGATGTGTATCAATATGAAGGTCACCCTGAGCGGCAATGGTGAGATCGAATCCGCCATGACGCGCAAGTTGCTCCAGCATGTGGTCGTAAAACGGAATTCCTGTCGAAATCGTTGACTTGCCGGAACCATCGAGGTTGATCGAGACATCAATAGAGGTCTCTTTAGTGTTACGCGTGATTTGGGCTGTACGTGCCATGTATCTATTCTCGCCCCTCTCGAGACGAACACACGCCTTATTTAGTGTGGATTTAAGAAAATCTGGTGACTACAGACCCACGAGGTCATCGACTGCATCGAGAAACAGCGAGTTTTCTGCCTCAGTGCCGACCGTGACCCGCAGGCATCGTTCCAAACGAGGCCAAGACCCACAATCTCTCACCAGAATTCCCTTGTCCAACAGTTGCTGCCACAAACTTGGGGTGGATTGCTTCTGCGGCCTGAACAACACAAAATTGGCTCCACTAGGCCACACCGTCATGCCAACTGCCTGTAACCGGTGTTCAATTCGAGTGCGCTCCGATGTAATTGCATCAACTCGTTGCTGCATCTCATCTACATAGGACAACGCGGCAACGGTTGCAGCTTGCTTGAAGGCATCAAGATGATACGGCAGCACAGCAATGCTGAGTTTCTCAATCATCCAACGTGGCCCAATTGCATATCCCACTCGAAGAGCAGCTAGCGACAACGTCTTTGAGAATGTTCTGGTGACGATTAGTCGTTCAGATTCCTGCACCATCCCAATGGCCGACCAGTCAGCAAATTCCGCATAAGCCTCGTCGACCACCACAATCCCCTGTGTCGTACGCAAGAGAACTTCAAGATTCTCTCGGGGCTCTATGACACCAGTGGGGTTGTTGGGGTTTGCCAAAAAAGTTACGGCAACTTCCTCAGCGCCTGCGACTCGCGCAATCTCGTCAGCATCCAAAGTGAAATCATCACGGCGTGAGCCCACCAATACGTCGGCTCCAGTTACTCGCGCAATTTGTCCATACATCTGATATGTCGGTTCAAAAGTTGCCACCTTGCGACCATGTCCGCCGTAGGTCAACAAGATTGTCTGCAGCACCTCATTTGACCCGTTGGCAACAAACACGTTCTCCGGGTCCACGCCATGTCGTTGTGCAATCACCTCTCGCAATTGTGTCGCTGCACGGTCTGGATATCGATTCCATGACACGCTGCGTGCAATCTCTGAGAGTGAATCCACCCATTGCTGAGGTGGAGGAAAAGGAGATTCATTGGTGTTGAGACGCACTGCAACATCTACTTGAGGCGAGTGATACCCGACCATCTCGCGAATCTCATTGCGGGGCTCAAACATGCTCACCACTTCACACTCACTACAGACATGTTGTTAACGTGCCAATTTTTCAGCTCGCGTCAAGAGACGTTCAGCCGAGATAAGCGCTCTCTCGGCTTCATACATTGCGCTGACGAGATCTTCGTGATTCGGCCCCACGCTGTCCACGAGTCCGGCTAAACGCATGCGGTATCTGTTGACCGCATCTACTGCGGCTCCTAATTCGGCGCGAACGGTCTCATTCATCACGCCCACGCTACTTCTCTGTAACGCCTTACTTGGATTTGTTTTTGGTGGGCAAGGAAGATGATGGGCAAATGTCTTCCAATTCACAGACATCACAGCGAGGCTTACGCGCATCACACACACGGCGACCGTGGAGAATCAGTCTCAAACTAAACCGACCCCACTCTGGAGGTGGCAAAAAGCCATTGAGAACCTTCTCCACTTTTACCGGGTCTTCTTCGGTGGTTAAGCCCAATCGTCGCGACAGACGCCCCACATGAGTATCTACCGCCAGACCCGGCAAGTCGAACACCACACTGCGCAAGACGTTGCCAGTTTTGCGACCCACCCCGGGCAAAGTGACGAGATCTTCAAGCTCCCGAGGAATCTCGCCGCCAAAGCGTTCCATCACAGCTTGTGCCATACCAATCAAGTTCTTGGCTTTGCTCTGGTAAAACCCTGTGGATCGCACAATCTGTTCCACATCTCCAGGATGGGCATCTGCAAGATCTTGTGGCGTGGGATATCTAGCAAACAGCGCAGGGGTCACCATGTTGACCCGCACATCTGTGCATTGGGCCGACAAAATTGTCGCAGCGAGAAGCTCGTACGGATTGGAATGAGTTAACTCGCATTCGGCGCCCGGATACAACTCTGCCAACCGAGAGGCCACTTCTTTGGCGCGGCCCGCTGGTGTTCTCGGCTTTCCCATAGACACGAAGGTACCCTGAACTGATGCGTTCTCTTGAAATTAGGCGACAGATGAACGCATCTAGCCTCCAAGATGTGTCTGCATTGATTGAGGATGCATGGCGTGCCGATGGCACTCGCCCCCTCAATGATCACCTATGGCTTGACCTTCGCGATGGTGGACGAGCCGGCTTTGCGGGGATTATTGCTCGAGAAGAAGGCCGCTCCCACATTGTGGGTTATTGCCAGGTCTCACGCGGAAATGAATCTTGGGCCATTGATCTCATCGTGCATCCGCATTATCGATACGACTCGCTAGAGATTGCACCCGAGATGATGACAACAGCTCTAGAGATTGTGGCTACCGAAGGCGGAGGCCATGTGCATTGGTGGGTCTTTGAACCTAGTCGTGCACACAAACAAATTGCTGAAGCTGTCGGTCTTCAACCAGGACGCAGATTGCTACAAATGCGTAGAGCACTCCCCCTCGAGCCAGAAGTTCTTGCAGAGATCGCTGATTTCTACACCGAGCCATTCCAACCTGAGCGTGATGCACAACAATGGCTTGATCTCAACAATGCCGCTTTTGCGCGCCACCCCGAACAGGGAGGATGGACAATGGATACTTTGAGATCACGCATGCAACAGGACTGGTTTGATGCCTCTGGTTTTCGTGTACATCGACGCCAAGAGATGATGGCAAGTTTTTGCTGGACCAAAATGCATCATGACAACTCCACGACTATGGGCGAAATTTACGTCATCGCAGTACAACCAGATCTCGGTGGACAAGGCCTTGGCCGCAAGACGGCAATTGCAGGCCTAGACGCAGCATTTCTAAAGGGCGCCGAACAGGCGATGCTCTATGTAGATGCAGATAACGCATCGGCTGTCGCCATGTACAGCTCCTTGGGCTTTAGTGTGCATCACGAAGAACATTCTTTTGTAGGAAATATCGCAGCCGAAAAAGCCACCTCATGAAAACTTTATATGACCCCACACGCGAGGAACTCACCGAGATTCTGCACGGTGAACCTCGTTATCGCATCGATCAATTATGGACAGGCCTCTATCAACAGTTTCAGACCCCCTACGACATCTCCACGTTGCCTGCTGCATTGCGTACTCGCTTAGCCGAAGTACTTCCCTCGTCGCTGATTGAGATAAAGCGCGTCAGCACCGACAATGAGGACACGGTGAAATTCTTATGGCATCTCGTTGAGGGCATTTACCCCATCGAGACTGTTCTGATGTTTTATCGCGATCGCGCCACAGTGTGCGTCAGTACTCAGGCAGGCTGTGCGATGGGATGTGGGTTCTGTGCAACCGGACAAGCAGGCTTCCATCGGCATCTCAGCGTGGGTGAGATTGTCGAACAAGTGGTGCGTTCCGCACACGAAGCGCAATTGCGGGGTCGACGCATTGACAACATCGTATTTATGGGTATGGGTGAACCGTTAGCAAACGAGCCTGCTGTTTGGGGCGCAGTTGAACGAATCCATGGCGACATTGGCATCTCAGCGCGACACATCACTGTGTCCACCGTCGGCATCATCCCTGGTATTCGCACGCTTGCCACACGACCTCTACCTGTCAATCTCGCAGTGTCACTTCATGCTGCCCGTAATGATCTACGTAATGAGCTTGTTCCTATCAACACTCGATATCCATTGTCCGATCTCATTGCGGCATGTCAGGATTATCTCGCTGCAAAACGGCGACGTGTCACTTTTGAATGGGCGCTCATCGACAAAGTAAACGACACCGACAGAGACGCACACGAACTCGCTGAGCTCTGCCTGCAACTCAGCCCATCGGCGCACGTCAACCTCATTCCGTTGAACCCGACGCCAGGGTGGCCCACTGTGGGAAGCCCCCCAGCGCGCGTTGCCGCTTTTGAACAACTTCTGCGCCGACTTGGCGTCAACGCGACCACTCGCCAAAACAGAGGAACAGATATTGCAGCCGCCTGTGGCCAATTAGCAGCAGGACAACCCGTTGCCATCACAGCAAAAGCGAAATCAAAGTCTCAGTAAAGATATTTCGGATTAGCAACGGACACTTTGTCTTCAATAACAGGTCGTAGCTTTTGGAGCATCTCCAGAAGCTTCTCGTCGTAGAGCCCAGTGCGAATCTTGTCGACAAGTTCTTGTTCGTTCATCACTTCAAGACTTGCAAGCATCTCAGCATTGCGAGCATTGACATCCACCACACTGGCATGCTCACGGCGCACCATTTCAATGATGTTGGCAGCGACTCGTGCATGAAATGCGAT
>CAEZWE010000038.1_pt1 | contig 15847 bp, 12 predicted proteins | sample 7264891 | NCBI WGS metagenome assembly CAEZWE01 (sample SAMEA6813872, study PRJEB35770) | uncultured Acidimicrobiaceae bacterium | biome: Freshwater; feature: Freshwater reservoir; material: water | place: Czech Republic | collected 2017-07-26 | depth 0.5m m | reverse complement strand
TCTTTGATGAGATGTCGCCGGCCACCGTGGCATGGTTACGCGTCTTGAGTGCCGGCATCATCATTACTGCTGTGTCATGGCGACATTTTTCGCCACGGTGGACACGTCACGACTTTATGGCTGCAGCTGCTTTTGGTATCTCAACTGCGCTTATGAATTTGTTTTTCTATCTTGCAATTGATCGTCTACCACTAGGTAAAGGTGTCACTATCGAATTCATTGGCCCTATTGCAGTGGCTGCCATACAAACACGCACCAAACGCAACACTGCGGCACTGATATGTGCAGCATTAGGTGTTGTAGTGCTCGGTGGCGTGGAAATTGGTAGCGAGCCGTTGGGCCTCGTGTTCATTCTTTTGGCCTCTGTGATGTGGGCGGGATACATCGTTATCGGCTCTCGCGTGGCATTGGCTAATCGTGGAATCGCCGGATTGGGCGTGGGATTAATCATCGGTGGACTTGTGATTACACCATTTGCATCCAGCGATGCAGGAGTTGCATTTACTCATGTTGATCTGTTTGTTGCAGCTGTTCTTGTGGGCGTGTTGTCTAATGCAATTGGTTACGGCATTGATCAATCCACACTCCGCAGAATTCCCGTACGCAGATTTTCTGTTCTTCTCGCACTCTTGCCGGTATGTGCAGCAGTATTCGGATTTCTTTTTCTCGATCAAACTCCCACCCCAGTTGACCTTGCAGGTATGGCATTAGTTCTTGTAGGCGTTGCAATACAAGAGCGAGAAAGAATTGACCGACACCAAACAGAGGCTCAAACCATCTAGCGTTGTTTACATGATTGCCCGACGCACAACACGCGCATTTGCCATGTCTTTTGTGCTGTCGTTTGTGTTGTTCGCGACTCTTCTCGTTACCTCATCGCTCTCGTCATCATCTCCACGCGCCTCTGCAGAGTCCTTACCACCGGCTGGCATCACAGTACGTGGACATGGATTCGGACATGGACGTGGCTTGAGCCAGTTCGGTGCATACGGATGGGCCATCGGCTGGAGTGGTCAACCAGGAATCTCGTGGGATGCAATTTTAAATTTCTACTACGGCGGAAGTGGGCGGACACTCTCCACTTTCACTGATGCAGACTCTCGTTTTCTACCTGAAGGCCTTATGACCACGCGCCTCACAGTGCACGATGGGAAACAAACCGTCGCGGTGTCACAGAACTCGACTTTGTCATGGGTAGGTCATTCAGGACCTCACGCAGCAATCATTGCCCGTCCCATTAGTCGCAATCGCTACAACATCTATGCCTCTCCCACTGTCTCGTGCGGAAGCACCACAGGCACACCTACGGGATTCACATTGTTGGCATCCAATGTTGCTGGCCCTATTGAGTTGAGCACTGCAAATGGTGCATCTCCCACCGCACTCAATCACACCGAGCTAGTGGGTGTCTGTGAATCTGCAACTAGTTCGTATCGCGCCCGTATCCGCTATTACCGCGGAACAATTCGTGCAGTTACTGATTCAAATGGCGCGTATAGAACTGTGAATCGCGTCGCCACCGAATCGTATTTGCGTGGTGTTGTGCCTCGTGAATCACCTGCGTCCTGGGCCGACACTGCGGGAGGCGCGGGAATCAACGCGTTGCGTGCTCAAGCAGTTGCTGCACGTTCATATGCGTTATCAGAATCACGATATTCCATTGCAAAAACCTGTGATAGCCAAGACTGCCAGGTGTATGGCGGTGCAGCATTGCGCACCGTGGGATCATCCACAGTGCAGATTCTTGAAGATGCACGCAGTGACCGAGCAATTGCCGATACCGCGGGCTATGTCATGCGACATGCCAGCGGTGGCATTGTGCGTACCGAATACACCTCATCTAATGGTGGTCGTACCGCAGGTGGAGCATTCCCTGCTAAAGCGGACCCAGGCGATATTGCAGCAGATGCTGTATGGCAATCATGGACACGTGTTTTCTCTGCCGATGACATTCAAAAGAAGTACCCCTCGATTGGTGTGTTTCTAAGTGCTACCTCCAACCACGACGGACTCGGCGGTGACTGGGGCGGTTACACAACTTCTGTCGTTATCAACGGCACCGCCGGATCAGTGACGCGTTCAGGTTGGCAATTCAGAACAGATTTCTCACTTCCAAATCCTTGGTATCACGTCTCGCCCATCGTGGGACCAAACCCCAATGCGGCTCCCGTGGGATCGATTCTCTTCGTAGGTGACTCCGTAGGAGAGAGCATCTCTAGAGAATTTAGAACTGCCGTCATGTCCACATATCCCGACGTGAATTTCCAAGCTTGTGCGGGACGCGGCATGGCAGGTGCTGATTGTCTCTTCCCTATCGCTTCGCCTCAAATCGATATTGATGGTGTGGGTGTTGTCAACACATCTGCAACGCCTGCGATTGCCATTGTTCAACTCGGCTACAACGACGACCCTGCAACATTTGCGAGCGAAGCCAACCAAATGATTGCTGCCCTCACCGCAAAAGCTGTACAACGCATCATTTTTGTCAATGTGTCCACACGTTTCACGTCGCGTAACTACACACTGACCAACCAAGTTTTAGCATCACTTGTAGCAAGCAACTCCAACGTCTCATTGTTTGACTGGAATGCCCATACATCCGCACAAGACAAGTGGCGCTGGTTTGACAACGACTCACTATGTTGCTGGATTCATTTAAATCCCTCTGGCCGTGCAGAGTTTGCATTGTTTCTTCGTGAACAACTCGATGCACTTCGTAACCAAAACATCCTTCCCGTCACTGCCGCATCATCATCGGTGGTCTTGGGACTCCCGATTCGTCGCAGCGATCAGGGCGCCATCATCAAGTCGGTACAAAAGCGTCTGAACTCACAGATGAGACTGTCCGGCCGCAATCGTGTACCAGTAGACGGAACCTATGGAACAACATCGATTCGAGCGGTGAAGAAGTTCCAGAGATCTGTAGGACTGAGACCATCGGGGGTTGTGGATCGCGCCACATGGGATGCACTCGGGCTTGCTGATCGTTCTGATTTAGGCGTTCTTCGTGTGGGTACTCGCAGTGCATCGGTGAAATCCCTCCAGACGGCGCTTGGGCGAGTGCTCAAGAAGAACATTGCACCCACCGGTGTCTTTACTACCTCGCTTGCCAATGACGTAAAGACCTATCAACGGCGAGCTCAAATGACAGCGAATGGTCGCGTGGGGCCCAAGACCTGGACGTCACTCATGGTGACAGTCGCGCGACTATCTCACAAGTAACTCATCAATTAGGCGAAAAGCGCTTCTTCCACGCTTCAGTGCTCACCAATTCGGGATACTGCTTGCGGTACGACTTCTTGAGTGATTTATAGGTGCGCAGTAGCTGAAGAGTGGTGGTGAACACTTCTTTTTGAATACGTGCAAAACGCACCGCATCTCTCTCACAAATGAAACCTTCTTCAAAGCGCGGATGACGATACAAAATCTTGTCGTGACGAATCGCTAGTCCGACGGCACGTACATCGATTTGCGCAACGCCAATTTTCTTTGTACGTAACAACTTGGGCAACCATCGCCCACCGCCAAACAGTGGCGACATCATGAACCCGATGAGTCGAATTGCCTTGTGTTTCGTGGGAGTAAAGCCAAGTTGCAATAACTCCGCACTTAGTGGTGTAGCCTTCTCTTCTTGGACTTGACGCAATTCATCATGTTTGGCTGAATGATCAATTTTCATCCATTCACTTGGCCCCGCGAGAAAATCTTTCATGCCCCAGATCATGTATTCGGCACTTGCATAACGATGTGAGTACGCATTACGGAAGCCGAAGCCGAGGTAGCGCCACGCAAGATGCCAACGAGTGTGCTTGTCGAAGACCAAAGTGTCAATGAGAGCAAAGTTACGCACCTCGTAGTACAACGACGAGGGATTGTTCTTGAGTGCAAAATCTGCATGCCACACCGCGATGCCGTGCAATGTCACTGTGTGTTGACCCGTATGCATCAAACCAAAGGCCACGTCGTCGCCGCGTACAAACACTGGCAACGGATTTTCCTTTGCAATATGCATGGGGAAAACAGTGAACCACCACGCCGAATAGTCAAGATCAATCTCTGGAGTGTCCGAGAGAATTTCATTGCGGTCACGAAGGTCGATCCCGCGTCCATGCGCCCGCAACGGATACACCGAACGGAACTCGTACGCAGAGCCCGCCTCGAACTGCATCCATGGCAATTCTTCGCTCATCATTGCGCCATGAATACACAAATCTTTCGAACGCGCATATGTCAACAAGGAGATTGTCCGCAAAATGGACTCTGGTTCAAGCGATATGTCATCGTCCATGAACACCACGTGCGTGCTCCAACCCGCTTCGCGGAACTCAATAAGGCCACGTGCAAAACCGCCGGCACCGCCTAGGTTGGGATTTTCCAACACTTTCACTGGTGCCCCTGCGGGAATCTGGGGCGAAAGATTACGGGCGTTATCGACAACAAGCACTTGCATGTGCCCCTTAACGCTGGATATTGACGACTCAATTTCAATCAATTTGTCAATCGTTGCGAGCACATATTCCTGACGATTGAACGTGGTGATTGCTACACCTAAGTGCACATCTCTCTCAGGTGCAGTAGAAGTTGACCATTGCCCTCCGGCCACGTGCACGCCATCGGCGAGCGCAGTCACCGTGACATAGAGCGACTCACCATCAAGTGTGGACAGATTCGGACAACAGACACTGTTCTCGGTATCGGTGGAATCAATGACGATGTCAGCACCATGGCTGTGTGCCACAAGATCAATGCGTGCTGGGCCCTGCACATCAATCTGGGCCACCAAGTCCACAATGGTGCTCAGCCGCTTCCAACGTCCCACCGCAAACACACCAAAGGCGGTATCGAATGACACGCGATCGCCGATGTTGAGACGCACACCAGCATCGGTGATTACTCCTCGATCAGTGCGCAGATATAGGGAAGGCTCCGAGAACGAGGCTGCGGGAATCTGGATGCGAGCGAGGGGATGAAGCGTCACTCCCCTAGTTTCACAGGGGTTGCACCACCAAAGGTGTCATTGGGCGAGAGTCACGCCGGCAGGCGAGGAACTCATCGGCCACCTCAAGAGCTTCTTTGATGGTCACATCCATATCGAGATAGCGATATGTGCCCAAACGACCCAGAAAAGTGACCTTCTGTGCATTTCGAGCGGCTTCTACGTATTGGTGAAGTTGTTCTTTCTCCTTCACCTGACGTATCGGGTAGTACTCAATATCGCCCTCTTCGGCCAGGCGGCTGTATTCGGTGTACAACGTGGTCCCCTCATGGGTCTCCCATGGGGCGAAATGCTTGTGCTCGGTAATGCGCGTGTAGGGCACATCGGGGTCGCAGTAGTTCATCACCGGACAACCCTGGAAATCGCCCTGTGCTTCAGTTTCCACAAAGTCCAAGGTGCGATATCCAAGCCGTCCAAATCGCCCACCGAAATATTCATCAATCGGCCCAGACCAGAACACATGCTCGGCACTCTTCAACTCTTCCGGAGTCACCTTTTTGTTCAGTGTCACTTCGATAAGTGGATGGTCAAGCATCGCTTCCACAATCGGTGTGTACCCGTCGCGTGGAATCGCTTGAAAAGGATGATTGAAGTAGCTGTCTTCATAGGAAAAGCGCACTGGAAGTCGCGCAAGAATGGATGCGGGAAGTTCTGTGGGTGATACGCCCCATTGCTTTTGTGTGTACCCCTTGAAAAAAGCTTCATAGAGATCGCGGCCCACAAACTTCAGTGCTTGATCTTCAAACGACACAGGAGTTCCAATAGAAGAATCCGCACGCGACGCAATAAATTGTTCCGCTTCACTTGGCGACAACGTGAGACCAAAAAACTGATTAATGGTGTGCAAGTTGACAGGTAAGGAATACACCGCACCTTGTGAGGTTGCTTTCACTCGATGGTTGTAGGTCTCCATCACACCAAATCGATTGATGTAGTCCCACACACGAGTGTCCGCCGTATGGAAAATGTGTGGCCCATAGACATGCACCATGACGCCGTTAGGTCGTCGTTCAGTATGGGCATTTCCCGCTACATGGCTTCGGCCGTCTATTACCCAAGATGCAATACCTGCGTCGGCGAGTTGGCGAGCGACAACGGCACCAGAAAAACCGGCACCCACAATCACAATCGAAGCTGTCATCTAGGAAACGCTAGTAGGCACAGCCCACCAGAATGGTCTTGCTCGCAACAATGAACAACGACTGTGTCTAGTGACTCAACCAGGGAGCACACAACCCGTCAAGATCTCGCACTTCAATACGGTCCCGATTTTCCCAGACCACATGGTTATTGGGGTCCGCGCGTAGTTTGAAGACTCTAAATGACATCTCGGTTGTGTCAATTGTCAAGATGCGACCAATCAAGGGATCGCCCAATTCCAAAATGATCTTGAGTGTCTCGAGTGCCTGAATCGACCCCACAATTCCTGGCAACACACCCAGAACTCCTGCCTCTGCACATGACGGTGCGAGTTCGGCCGGCGGTGGCTCGGGAACCATGTCGCGATATGTCGGCCCAAGTTTCGGATGAAATACTGACACCATTCCTTCGAAGCGGAAAATGCTTCCATGCACAACAGGAATGCCCAACTTCACGCTCGCGTCGTTCAACAAGTAACGGCTTGGAAAGTTATCCGCGCCGTCTACTACGACGTCATAGCCCGACATGATCTCCATGATGTTGCTTGCATCGAGTCGTGTGTCGTACGCGTTCACCACAACATCGGGGTTGAGTTTGGCAATTGTCTGTCGCGCAGACTCCACTTTGCGTTGACCCACACGATCGATGTTGTGAAGAATTTGACGCTGCAAGTTAGACGCATCAACTTCATCCATATCGACGATGCCAATTGTGCCCACACCAGCGGCCGCTAAGTACAAAGCCGCAGGTGAACCAAGACCTCCTGCGCCAAGCATCAACACTTTCGCGCCGAGGAGTTTTGCTTGTCCTTCCACTCCCACTTCCGGCAGCAACAAGTGTCGCTGATAGCGATTGCGTTGGTCAGGGGTCAATGTGACGGGTTGGCGCCACTGACGTCCTTCGTCTTTCCATTTGCCAAATCCACCTGCCATGGAAAACACATTCGTGTAACCAAGTTCTTGCAATGTGCGTGCGGCAAATGCACTTCGTACGCCACCGGCGCAATACACCACGATGGCTTGATCGCGGTCCGTAGCACGACCTTCAATTTGGGCTTCGAGATGTCCACGAGGAATATGGAGTACCGCAGGGAGTGCACCTTGCTCGTATTCATCCGGCTCGCGTACGTCCAACACCAGAACGCCACCGTCTTCAATCTTTTGTTGAGCCTCTGCGGTGTCGATTTCGGTGATATGCGATTTTGCCTGGGCGAGAAGGTCACGAAACGTTGCCATAAACAAAACCCTACCGACCAAGTCGGGAATTCACTGACCCGTAAGTCCTGCCCGTATCAACAAGTCCGTCAAAATCGGGCTGATTCCACCACGCAAAAGAACATGGGCGTAGCGGTCTCGTTCAGTGGGCCCACCATTAATGATGGCCACCTTGGCATCACTTGCTCGAGCCCGATCCACCACATATGCCGCTGGAGTTACCGCCAAGGTGGACCCCACAGCCAAAAGAACATCGCATTCTTCCGCCACTTGCATTGCACGATTAATCACGTCCGGAACAAGTGCTTGCTCAAACAAAATTGCATCGCTTTTCACAATGCCGCCACAAAGTTCACACGGTGGATCCACTTCACCGGCCTTGACGCGTTCAATGAACTCACTCATGGGTCGACGATCTTTGCATTGCCAACAACGAGCAAAACGGATTGTTCCGTGCACTTCAACAACTAACTCATCATCAAGACCTGCTGCTTGATGCAGCCCATCAACGTTTTGAGTCACGACCGCATGCAATTTGTTATTCCGATGTAGTTGAGTAACTGCAAGGTGTCCAGCGTTGGGTTGAGCTGTGCCATTGAATGTGCGCACACGCCCCTCCCATGCAACTTTTCGCACTTCAGGGTCGCCGAGGTAGTAACTCAGAGTCGAGGTTTTTTCGGCCAAGGGGTTTTGTGTCCACAATCCATTTGGCCCTCGAAAATCAGGAATTCCTGAATCTGTAGAAATTCCCGCACCTGTAAAGACCACCACTTTTGTGGCCTCACGTAGCCACTGCGCAACCTCACTCAGGGACTCTTCATCGGGAAGTTCTTCAAACATCACCCTTCATTCTTGCTGCTCTGCACACATCTTGCCCAACTAGCAAGAAAGAGAATCCATGAAGATTTCAGATGCCCACACCGTGCCCGCGACAGAGTCATCTATCAAGGTGATCACATGGCATGACCCGGTGGTACAGACACATGGACACCCTATTGATGACCCCTATGTCGAAATGTTCTGGCTACCCGTGTTGGGTCCCACCGCAACATGGCTTGCACGGCGATTGGCATCAGGGTTACTCCACAATCCCATGGGGTACACCTGCGATATGTCAGAGCTTGCACGATCACTCGGTGTCTCCTATACCCAAGGCCGCCACAACCCATTTGCTCGTGCACTCCATCGCTGTTCCATGTTCGGCGTGAGCCAGTGTGTAGCTCTTGAACCCACGTACACCGTTTCTGTGCGCACAGTCTTGCCGCAACTCCCCTTGCGCCATCTGGCACGACTTCCTCAACAGTTACGTATTGCACATGATGACTGGGTGCAACCCCGTTAAGTTCGTGTCATGCAACTTCGCGTATTCACCGAGCCCCAACAAGGCGCTAGCTATTCTCAACTTCTTGCTGTGGCACAATGTGCCGAACAAGCAGGATTTGATGCTTTCTTTCGCAGTGACCATTACCAAAAAATGGGATCACATGTCACCGGCCTACCAGGACCAAGCGATGCATGGATCACATTGGCAGGGATTGCACGTGAAACTTCCACCATCCGCCTTGGAACACTGGTGAACTCCGCAACATTTCGTAACCCTGGTGTTCTGGCCATCAGTGTGGCAAACGTGGATGACATGTCCGGTGGTCGTGTCGAGTTAGGTCTTGGTGCGGGTTGGTACATCGATGAACACCGCTCCTATGGAATCCCCTTTCCTGAACTTGGTACGCGTTTTGATCTTCTCACCGAACAGCTTGCGGTGATTACAGGACTATGGAATACCCCACACGGCGAGAAGTTTTCTTTTAGTGGTACCCATTACAACGTGGTTGATTCGCCCGCATTGCCAAAACCAGTGCAAAGCCCGCCCCCCATCATTGTGGGTGGTGGTGGCCCGCGTCGCACACCTCGGCTCGCAGCAATGTACGCCGCAGAGTTCAACCTTCCTTTCAGCAATGCTGATGCATTCGTCGCACAACGCGATCGTGTGCGCACCGCATGTGATGCACTTCAACGCGACCCAGATTCATTGACCTATTCAGTTGCACAAGTGGTGTGTGTGGGCAATACAGCAGATGAGATAGCTCAGCGCGCTGCACGAATTGGTCGAGAGGTTGATGAATTGCGTCAAAATGGAATATGCGGAACCCCCGATGAAGTCATCGAGAAGATTTCTTCTTGGGAAAAAACCGGAGCCTCACGTATGTATCTACAGGTGCTAGATCTCAACGACCTTGATCACATCTCACTTATTGGCGACAAAGTCTTGCCCTTTGTGAAATAGGTGTGCTCTATAGAGCACCAGTAGCCATAAGAACAAAGGCCACCGAGGCGACTGCCAGTCGATACCAACCAAAAATTGCCAGGGAACGACTATTGAGATAACTCACCATCCACCGCACTGCAATGAGGGCAGTGACAAATGCGGTGACGACACCTACTAGCGGTGTGGCGATTCCAAACATGTCCACTAATTCACCACCGTTTCTTGCGGTGTCAAACACAGTTGCGGCGGTCAATGTGATAAGTCCAAGAAGAAAACTAAATTCGATAGCGGCTGCCAAAGAAAGCCCAATTGCCAATCCCGCGATAAGGGTGACAAGACTTCGACTCACTCCTGGCCACAATGCGATCCCCTGGGCGATGCCAATGATGAGCGCAGAACGCACAGTGAGTTCATGCAGGGATGTCGTTCCCCCACGGGGAACCCAGACAAGCAATGCAAGCCCACCCACAGCCCACGCAATTGCTACGGGTAGCGGCCCGAACAACGCATCTTTAATGCGATCACCGAGCGCCACTCCAAGAATTGCAGCCGGCAAAAACGCTGCAACTAGTGCTTTCAGCACCGAAAGTCCATCAACATCACGGCCTGCCACGCCACGCATCATCGACCACACTCGCATGCGATACAACGCCAGCACCGCCAAAATTGCACCGAACTGAATAGCGATTGCGTAGGTATCTGCTGCGCTCGATGCCGCCCCTTGGCCAAAACCAATGAGGTCAGAGACCACCAAAAGATGACCTGTCGAAGAGATAGGCAGGAACTCTGTCACTCCCTCAACGATGCCCAGCAGAATCGCCTCTGGGAGAGAAAGTGCGTCGCCCGTCATCTTCACAGTCTCTCATCTTGAGTACCCCAAGGCAGAACATCTTGCCCACTAGGTTGATTCTCTATGAGGCACAACACATGAGCGACGAACCTGTTCGCTCTGATGCGACCATTGCTGGTCTTGACGGAATCCGCGCCATTGCAGTGATAGTTGTTTTTTTGTCGCATCTACCCATCGCCATCACATGGCTTGAGACTCAATCCTGGTTTAACCAATTCCGCATTGCCGGATTCCTCGGCGTCAATATGTTTTTTGTTCTGAGTGGATTTCTCATTACCTACAAACTCTTGAGTACCCAACACACAGATGGACGTTTGGCCTTACGCCGCTTTTACATAAGCCGCACGGCACGCATCATGCCGGCAGTCATCGTGTTTCTCATTGTGCATCTTATCTATGCAGTGTTTTTCGACTTTCCCCCATCTGGACGCGCCAGCGACGAATTCATCATGATTGCTGCAACAATCTTTCAATTCGCAAATTACGCCGTTCTGTCAAATACTGAACTGCTTGAAGAAAATGGCGCTCTATGGTCACTATCTGTTGAAGGCCATTTCTACATTCTTTGGCCCTTTGTAATGTTTCTTCTTTTTCGAGTCCTGAAAAAACTCTCTGTTGCAGTCGCAGTGTTGATGACCATGGTGCCGCTTCTCTACATGTGGCTTGCATGGATCTTCCACAACAACGGATATCTCTCTGCATATCTAAGAACAGATGCTCGCATTGTGAGTTTGGTGGTGGGAGCACTGGGTGCAGTGTTATGGATGAAGACCACCTATCTCTCGCCATTGTTCCTTCGCATGCTGTCGTTGCCGGCAGTGCTTGCGATGGTCGTCATTCATTCCGTCGCAGATGGTTGGGAGCCGTTTGTGTGGGACGGTGGAATGGCAATCTTTGATATAGCGACCATGATTGTTCTTCTTGCTCTCGCCCAGGGTGTCTTTCCCATGGTCAATGCGTTGACACACACGGCTATGGCATGGGTCGGAAAGATTTCGTACGGTCTCTATATCTGGCAAATTCCCGTGTTAACGCTGCTAAATCGTCATGCAGAACAACTACATCAGTTATTCACCTTTGTCGCAGCCACAGCTCTGACAATTGCACTTGGCGCTTTCTCCTATTACTGGGTTGAGCAACCCGTACGGAGATCGCGTTTCGTACAACGCGGGGTCTCCTAGGCCTACCTCTAGGAGGGTAGAACCGAGATTTGCATCTGGTTCGGAACAGTCGGTGTCACCACTTTTCTTTCCAAAGAAAAAACTGCGGTTTGGCCAGGAAGAAGAACTGTTCCCGCAGGAACTAAAGCCTTGAGGCGAGATAACTGGACTCCAGATATGTCAATGGCAACAGAATCGTTGTTTGTTACTGTCACCTCGGCTTGATCAGAAATGGAATAGTTAACTTCTGGGTTCTGAGATGCAGGCAATCGACGTGAGTTGGATCCAAAGAAGATTTCTCTCTTGGGTATCACATATTTTGTGATGAGCAACTCCTGACCGCGCTGCATCGATTGCTGCTCGCCGTAGGTAAACCAAATCTTGCGATCCCTTGCTGCATCTCCACGCAGTAGTTGTTCCCATGCTGCAACACGTTCTTCAACAAATCCCTCTGCGAGAAACACATCAGCCAACGTACGTGTGCGCCTATCGAGCATCTCACGCAATTCTGGAATCTTGAGGAACAAACGCCCCAGTCGATTTCCTTCCATGTATTCCATGTATCCACTGGCGGATACCTCTTCACATAACGAATTACAGCCAGATACATATTGCCGTCCGAAGTTCAAATCAAAATCAATCGGAATCAATCGCCATTTTTCATCGGCAGGGTCGTATATAAGAACGTGATTTTTGTGCTCCCATTCAAGATGTTGCGCAACTCGCATTGTGGCTATTGCTTCAACAATTTGGGGAACGTCTAGATGTTTATACACAAATGCCAAGAGCTCATCTTGGTTGTCGTTGTTCACCTGCCGTATAAGTTCCCGAATTTCATCAGTGTGATCTAACCAGCGTTGAGTTCTTCGCTGATAACGCTGTCTCAATTCTGAATGTGGCAACTCAAGTTGACCAATGTTTAATGTTGCTTGACGATCAGATTTGAAGGCAACCGCATCGTCTGAAAATCCCCATCTTTGTCTCCAACGTCCATCGGGCTGTTCTTGATATAGATAGAGGCCATAGAACTGATTGTTACGCTCAAGACGTATAGGGAAAACTTGCTGACCAATGCCTCCACCCATCTGCTGAAGTTCGCTTGTCAGAATCTCACGCACAAATGACTTGTCCGTCACTGCAGAGTTCAATGCGAACTCATTCACTGGACCCGCCAAACGGCCTCCCAAGGTGGTCTCATAGCCAGGTGGCAAAACAATCTTCCACTTTCGTTTCTGGTTGAGACGCGATTGATTTCCACGAATACGCATAAGCGATCCATCAAAAACTTCACCATCAAAGGCGATGACCGTGGGATAACCGTTATCTCCGTAGAGGTCGCGGTCATTATAAATCTGGTCGTAATACTTATCCTCTACAAACCATTGCAGTCGTGGGAGCAACGTGTCGGCATTAGATGTGACCACAGTGCCTCGATAGACCATTCCGTCTCCAGCACGAGGCCATGAGCCTTGACTGTATTCTCCGTCTGCACTGAGGCGATATCGAACCAACGCACCATCTATCTGTGGAGGTATTGACCCTGTCCATTCCCCCGAAGAATTCTGTTGCAGTGGCAATGTGATTTCGTCACCAAAGTTCACCCGATAGTGCACTGCCAATCGTGATCCATCTCGTATGTGAGCACTGATCTGTAGTGGCTGAGTAGAAGTAGGTGACCTAGTAGTCGTTACATCGTGAAATGTAGGTAAATAACCACGCAGTTTTATTGTCTCGACAAACCCTGGTGTTGGAGGTTGTGCTTCCCAGTTGCCAGGTTCTGTACCCCATAGTTGACCATCGCGTCGATGCAAGGACATACCGTGCCCATCGGCATATGCCGGCCATAAGTCCTTGTCTTCGTAACGCGCCACATCCTGAAGCTCACCAGATTCATCTAAGAGTCGAACTACACCATCACTATTGCTCAGAGGTGTGGATGTTGCACTTTGGCGCACAACACGAACTTCGCTCGGTGCCAATGCGTCGCCAGCCTCAAAGCACACAGCAATTTCTTGAAGACACCAGTTTTGAAGACCTACGCTGCGATCTGAAACATTGACAATCTCCACAAATTCTTCTTGTGGGTTGTCATTTTCGGGATGAAAATGGATTTCACTCACTACTACCGAGACGTCTGTTCGAGCCGTACTCCGAAGCGTCGGGTTGTAGATGCCCCCTGGTGAAGGAACATCAGTAATCCACATTGCTTCTTTCCCTGCATCCGCCTGGTCTCGGTTTCGATGCAATGTATGACCTCGACCTGCAGACATATATGCCCATGTCGGCACCGACGAATACTTCACTTCGTCCACAAGATTGTCTACTGAGTCTCGCAATTCAAGAGACTCACCTTCATTATTCAACTTTCCATCAAACTGTGTACTGGGTACAACAACTGTGGCGCCGGCCGCAAGAACCGTGTTGTCTTGGAAACAAAAATCAACGCCCGAGATGCACCATTGATTCAGACTCACATCACTTGTGCCCCCATTATGGATCTCTAGATAATCCCCAGAATCAAGCCCAGAGACATCGCGATAATTGACTTCAGAGATAAAGATCTGACCGTCTTTACGTGCCACTGAACCTCGTTGCAGTGGTGACCAAATTGCCACGCTGATGACCAAGAGCACGAAAACCGCAGAAACAGCTGTTATTTGCACTTGGCGGGCACTGCGCGTCACAGAATGAGTGTAACGACAGGAGTATGCTCACCGATTGTCATGAATGAACTTGATCTTTCTACGCTTCTCCAGGATTTTGCCATCAATGCGGTGGCAATTGTGATTCTGGCGTTCTTTATTTACTATCTGCGGCACCGTCGACGAGATGCCACCGTGGGCTATATAGCCACCAACGTCAGTCTCTTTGTTGTCTCGGCAGCTCTATCGTCGTCAACAACGTTGAATGTGGGCGTAGGGTTCGGCTTGTTCGCGGTGTTGTCTATTGTTCGACTTCGATCTGACGAGGCCACACAATCAGAGATTGGCTACACGATGGTGTCGCTCGTCATCGGCCTCATGACTGGACTTCCTGGTTTAGGAACTGATATCAAAATCGTGTTCTCCGCATTGCTTGTAGTCACAATGTTTGTTGTGGATCACCCTGCACTTATCAAGCCGCAGCAGTACCAAAGACTTCGTATTGAACTCGACCGCATCATCACAGATGAAACTGAACTCCAGACTTATGTGGAGGCACACATCGCGGGCTCCGTAAAGCGTCTCACAGTTCTTGAGATTGATTTCGTGCGCGAGACAATGCGTTTGGATGTGCGCGCCAATCACTGATGGATGCTCTATCGCGCTTTGCAACAATTTCATTAGAAGAGTTGTCTTCGCAAGCAGAACTTTTGCGTCGATTTGACACAAAGTACATTGTGCCTTTGCCACAACTCAACAGTCTTTATGATGCATTGCCCGCAGCCACAAGAATCTTGGCTGTCAATGGAATCAGCGAAACCTCCTACGTCACGAATTACTACGACAGTGCTGACCTTCACACTTATTTTGATCATCTCAAACAACGCCGAAAGCGCTTCAAGATTCGCACGCGCTACTACGACGAGCCGGCAAATGGATATCTCGAGATCAAAATCAAGATGCCCAGGGGGCAAACACAAAAAGTCCGATGGGCACTCGACGTCAACGATGTCATGAGTCCGCTACAAGAACCCCACACCACAATGCTCACTGATGCACTGTTGAACGTCTCCTATGAGGGACTTACTCGCCCTTACTCACAAACACTGCAAACCACGTTTGAGCGCAGCACACTTTTTGATCCGCATGCACACGAACGCATCACGATTGATACCCATCTTGAAGCAACGCTTGGTAACTCTTCTATCAATCTGGGTGCCACGCACGCCATCGTTGAAATCAAATCTTCAACTCAATCAAGCCAAACACACCGCATTTTCACCCATATGGGAATCCGCCCCCGCAGCGTGAGCAAATACTGCGTCGCGATGACGGCACTGCGTCCAGAACTTGGTGGAGCGCCATGGAAATCGGCGTTGCATCTCTTGAAGCCTTAAGGGCTCAATTGTTCGAATGGCACTCCCAACGGGATTCGAACCCGTGCCGCCACCTTGAGAGGGTGGTGTCCTAGGCCACTAGACGATGGGAGCCTGTAGCGGGTGTCAGGCTATCTGCCGATGACAAAAAATGAGGCAAATGGTTGGGGAACAAGGACTCGAACCCTGAATCTCTCGCTCTC
>CAEZWE010000037.1_pt1 | contig 17121 bp, 16 predicted proteins | sample 7264891 | NCBI WGS metagenome assembly CAEZWE01 (sample SAMEA6813872, study PRJEB35770) | uncultured Acidimicrobiaceae bacterium | biome: Freshwater; feature: Freshwater reservoir; material: water | place: Czech Republic | collected 2017-07-26 | depth 0.5m m | reverse complement strand
TCCGCGTCGTGATGACGACCGCCCGTCGCGTGGCCGTTTTGACCGTGATGACCGTCCATCGCGTGGTCCGCGTCGTGATGATGATCGCCCGTCGCGAGGTCGCTTTGATCGCAGTGATGATCGTGGTTCGCGTGGTCCGCGTCGTGATGACGACCGCCCGTCGCGTGGCCGTTTTGACCGTGATGACCGTCCATCGAGAGGTCCGCGTCGTGATGACGACCGTCCATCTCGGGGCCGTTTCGACCGTAGTGATGATCGTGGTTCACGCGGTCGTTTTGATCGCAACGATGATCGTGGCCCACGTCGGGAAGATAATCGCACGGATGCACAACGTCGTTCAGCCGAGGTCTACGAACGCACTGGCGGTCGACAGACTCGCGGCGGTATGTCCAACCCACCTGAGCGTTCGCGCGAGGACTGGATTGATGAAGGTTCGACAAGGCCCACACGCCGTCCTGCAGGAGTACGTGCAAAGGCAACTGGACGTGCACAAAAAGGCGGACGTAAAGAAGTTCGCGCTCTTGATGCTGTAGTTGAAGAGTTTGAAAAAGTACTCGGTTCGCGCGCATCATCACGCGCAATCAAGCGTTACGAAGCGGCACTGCAAGCATTTGAAGCACATCGTTATGACGATGCTCGCAAGATTCTCAGCCCCATGGCACGTGAGTATGCAGATGTATCTGCGGTGCGCGAAATGTTCGGTTTGTGTCTGTATCGCGGTGGGCAGTGGAAGCGTGCACTAGGTGAATTAGAGACCGCAGTGCGATTGAATCCAGACTGGATTTTCAATCATGCCGTGATTGCAGACTGTCATCGAGCACTGGGTAATCATCAGTTAGTGGAGCAGTACTGGCGAGAACTCGCCGAAGCCTCTCCACATCCAGAACTGCTTGCCGAAGGTCGCATTGTGATGGCAGGCTCGCTTGCTGATCGCGGTTTATTTGTCGAGGCCATGGACCTGATGGAAAAGGCAGCCGGTGACATGAAGCGCCCGTCTGAATACCACCTTCGTCAATGGTTTGTGATTGCAGATCTTTACGATCGCCAGGGAAATGTCATCAAGGCTCGACAGTTTTTTGAGAGAATTGCCATGCATGACCCCCAGTTTGTGGACGTTGCGGAAAGACTGTCCACGCTGGGCTACTGACTATTGTTGAGAAAGACCGAAGGGACCCCTCACAATGAACAATGAACAGCTCATCAAAATGCGCGATGGCAAGGGATTTATTGCAGCGCTTGACCAAAGCGGTGGCAGTACCCCAAAGGCTTTGAAATTGTATGGCGTAGAGGAGTCTGAGTATTCCGGTGACGAGCAGATGTTTGATCTCATTCATCAGATGCGCTCACGAATGATGACTAGTCCCGCATTCACAGGTGAACGAGTGCTTGGTGCAATCTTGTTTGAAGGAACAATGGATCGCACCGTGGACGGTATGGGTTCTGCGGAGTATTTGTGGGCCCGCAAGCAAGTGATTCCGTTCTTGAAGGTGGATAAAGGCCTCGCCGATGAACACAACGGCGTACAGGTCATGAAGCCGATGCCTGATCTTGATGCGCTTCTTGCTCGTGCAGTTGATAAAGGAATCTTCGGAACGAAAATGCGTTCTGTCATCAAAGAGTCCAACAAGACAGGCATTGTGGACGTTGTCGCGCAACAGTTTGAAGTAGGTCGTCAAATTCTCGCTGCTGGTCTTGTGCCTATTATCGAGCCCGAAGTGGACATTCACAGCGAATCAAAAGCAGAATGTGAAGTCATTTTGAAGGCAGCCATCTTGGAAGAACTTGATAAGCAATCTCCAGATAAGCCGGTGATGTTGAAGTTGACATTGCCCAACATTGACAATTTCTATTCAGAGTTGGTGGCTCATCCTGCCGTCTTGAAAGTGGTTGCGTTGTCGGGTGGGTATAGCCGTCAAGATGCAAACGCAAAGTTGTCGCGTAACAAGGGCATGATTGCGAGCTTCTCGCGTGCGTTGACTGAGGGCTTATCAGCTAAGCAGAGCGATGCAGAGTTCAATGCAATGCTCGACGCGACAATTGAAGAGATTTACCAGGCGTCAATTTCGTAGTTGTCTTTGGCGAGTCGTCACAGAAAAACCAGAATCTGCTTTAGGCCTTGAGTGGGCGTAGCACCATTCCAGTGCGAAGCTTCGGCGTAAAGAATGTGGATTTTGGCGGCATGAGTTCGCCGGTGTCTGCAGTACGACGAATTTCAGTGAGAGACACTGGCCTAATCAGAATTGCGGAGCCATACTGTCCGCTTGTCACTTTTTCAAGTACTTCTTTTACCCCGTGTTGGTAGGAGACTTCATGGGCGGTCCCAGAAAGTGCAAATTCAAGACGGGAACTATCAAGCTCACGCACCGATGAGAGTGTCTCGCCATTGGGAATCAAGTACGTGCCATTTCCATTGGCGTCTACAAGACACAAACAACCCTTTTCGTCCATTTGGGCAATGGTGTGTGTGTCTACTTTTCCAGCTTCCGCAGTGGAGTAGTAGGGCGCCAATGCATTCAGTAATTCATTCGCAGAGATGTCATAGAGGCGATGGATGGCAGCAACGCTGAGTTGTTCCTGGATGAGTTCACCCACGTAGGTCATTGTTAACTCGGCACCCTCGGGTCCTCCTACGTTACGTGCTTCATCACGGTACGTGCGACTGATTGCATAGCGATGGTGTCCATCGGCGATGAGAACTGGCTGTGCAGATACACATGCACTAATGGCACGCACGCGATCAGGGTTATCCACTCGTTCAATAACGTGGTGTACACCTTCTTCGTCTGTGCATTGAGCCACAATGTCGCCTGGTTCGATGAGCAAATCGGTGAGTCCTGCACTTAGCGAAAGACCCCAGACGGGACTCAAGTTGGTTTGTGTTGCGCGGGTGAGGTCTAGGCGGTCGGTTTTTGCTTTAGGTGTGGTGCGTTCATGCGGCAAGACACCACCTGCTCCTTCATCAACAACTTCTAACGCGCCAATCACGCCAATCGTGGTGCGTGGTCGTCCGGCGTCATCTGTAAATGTCATTCGGTAAATGGAAAATGAGGCTGTGGTGTCACGTGTCAGGACTCCGTTAACAATCCACTCGTTGAGAACAGTTGCTGCGTTGTCGTAGCGCTGCGGTCCCTCGGACTCAATGGGGTAGTCGACGTGCACGATGTTGTGAGGATGCGACTGGGCATATTCGTTGCGGCGATCTTCGTCGAAAACGTCATAAGGTGGCGCACTGAGAACTCCGACATCTGTGGAGTTGTGGGTGGAAAACCGAAGAGCGGGAAATGGTTCGAAACGAGGCACGCCCACAAGGGTGGCAGGATTAGAGGCGATGAGCAAAATGAATTCACTAAAAACAGTTCTGTGTGACCTCGATGGGGTGATTTGGCTGGCTCATGAGCCAATTGATGGAAGTACTGATGCCATTAGGCGTCTCCGAGAGAACGGAATTCGTGTTCTATTTGTGACGAATAACTCCTTTTCAACGCGGGCCCAACAACACGCAGCACTCGAGCGAGTCGGGATTGCAGCTGAAGGTCATGTAGTCACCTCGGCTATGGCGGCATCTACTCATATCTCCCAAGGCGAGCGAGTTCTGGTGTGCGGTGGTGAAGGACTCATAGAAGAGGTCACTCACAGAGGTGCCGAAGTTGTCGTGCCGTATCGAGTGGATTCAGTTGTGGGAGATTTCGACGCCGTTGTGGTGGGCTTTCATCGAGAGTTCAATTTCGACATTCTCTCTGCAGCTCTGACCGCAGTGCGTGGTGGTGCGCGTTTAATTGGTTCAAACAGCGACCCCACCTATCCCACGCCTCATGGCCCCATCCCAGGTGGAGGATCAATTCTTGCGGCGATTGAACACGCAACTGGTGTGAAGGCAATCGTTACAGGCAAGCCTCATCAACCGATGGCAGATCTGGTGGCGTCTCTTGACCCAGGTGTAGGGGCCCACGAGATGATGATGGTGGGCGATGTTGTATCGACCGACGGTGCGTTTGCTCGAACTTTGGGATGTGCTTTTGGTTTGGTGTTGAGCGGGATGACTTCATCGCCCGAGGGCATTGATGCCGACGTAGTGGGAGCGAATCTGGCTGCCATCGTTGACCAAGTTGTGTAAACCTCACCCCAGATAGGGCAAGTACGCTCTGTATGTGCGTATGCGACTTGATGCTGCTTTAGTGAAGCGTGGCTTAGTGGCAACCCGTTCCGAGGCGTCGCGTTTGATTGAAGAAGGCGCTGTGTTGGTGTCGGGCAGCTTTGCGCAGAAATCATCTCGCATGGTCTCGCCTGATGAGGCAATTTCGGTGGTTGTCGAAAAGAAATATGTGAGTCGGGGTGGCGAAAAGCTCGAGCATGCGCTTGAAGTTTTTGACATCAATGTGGTCAACCGTTCCGTTCTAGATGCCGGTGCATCTACTGGGGGATTCACTGATTGCGTTTTGCAGCGAGGGGCACAGCGGGTGTTGGCACTCGACGTCGGAAAAAATCAACTTCATGAGCGCATCAAAGCTGATTCTCGTGTGGTGTGGCGAGATGGTGTCAATGTGCGTGATTTGTCGTCGGCCGACATGGACTTTGCATGTTCTCTGGTGGTCGCTGATCTGTCGTTTATCTCGTTGACAAAAGTGATGGCATCGTTGATGTCTGTGATGACAACAGAAGAGGAATTTGCCCAACCAGAGATGGTGCTTCTGGTGAAGCCACAGTTTGAAGCAGGCCGACAAGAGGTGTCGCGTGGCCGGGGGGTCATTACTGACCCTGAGATTCATGCGCGCGCAATAGAAGAAGTGACCCAGTCGGTGGAGCAGTGTGGTGGGTCTGTGCAATCTGTGGTCGAGTCACCCATCAAAGGGGCAGAAGGCAACATTGAGTTCCTTATGTGGGTGAAGTGCCCCCTTCGTTCTCTAGGTTGTGTGTCATGAGTCGTATTGGTCTGGCAGTTCATCGGTTTCGGCCCGATGCACTCGAGTTGGCTCGTGCGATAGCTCGTTGGGCTGTTGAGCATGAATGCGTTGCTGTCATTGATGAGGCAGACGCTTTGGTGATTGACGCGCCAGAAGCTCACATCGGCGATATCTCATCAACAGATGTGTTGGTGTCGATTGGGGGCGATGGAACGATGTTGCGCGCGGTTCGTGCTCTTGCAGGCACACCTGTGCCCATAATCGGAGTCAATCTTGGTCTTTTGGGTTACCTGGCAACAGTGGAACAAGAAGCTGTAGTCGATGCTTTGGATGCGTGGAAGAGCGGCGCCCTTGGTGCCCAGTTTGACTACGACGATCGCATGTTGGTCGAGGTTGCTCTGTGGTCACAAGGTGCACGCCTTGCCAATTTGTTGGCACTGAACGAAGTCGTAATCGAGAAAAAAGATGCAGGCCATACGGTGCGTTTGGGGGTTGATATCGACAAGGCACCCTTTACGACCTATGCCGCCGACGGACTGATTATCGCAACCCCCACAGGATCAACGGCGTATTCGATGTCAGCGCGTGGGCCTATCTTGTCGCCGCGGTTACGGGCCCTGCTCGTCACGCCCGTATCGCCACACATGTTATTTGATCGGTCCATGGTTCTTGATCCGAGTGAAACCATTCGGGTTGAAGTGCTTGGTCATCGAAGTGTCAGTGTTGCCATTGACGGCGCGCTAGTGCACACACTGAGCCCTGGTGATGTCATTGAAATTAAGGCTGCAGAAGAAGTTGCTCGCTTTGTGCGATTTGAAGAGAGTCGCTTCCATCAGATTCTCAAAACAAAGTTCGGATTGAGCGATCGCTGATGCTTGTCGAATTGTCGATTGAAAATCTGGGCATTATTGAATCCGCTCGTCTTACTTTTGATAACGGCTTCACGGTTTTTACTGGCGAGACCGGCGCGGGAAAAACCATGTTGGTGGAAGCAATCAATTTGGTATGTGGTCAACGTGCAGAAACAACAGTGATTCGCGACGGTTCAGAAGAAGCCCATGTCGAGGCACGCTTTGTGCGAGCCACACAAGACGGCGAAGAAGAACTCATTTTGGCACGCACCATTCATCGAGAAGGACGCAGTCGTGCCTACATCAATGGGCGCATGGCAACTGTCTCGGCGCTTGCAGAACTAGGTCAAGAACTTGTCGACATTCACGGCCAACATGGGCACCAAAGATTGCTCGCGGCAGCGGCGCAACGAGACAGTCTTGACGCCTATGCACGAATTGATGTAAGTCCACTTCGGCGAGCTCGCGACGAGGTGGTCAATATTGAAGCCTTATTGGCAGCACTTGGGGGAGATGAAAAATCCCGTGCTCGTGAAATTGATTTGTTGACGTATCAATGTGAAGAGATTGAATCGGCACGCATCGTGTCAGCAACAGAAGATGAAGAGTTGTCTCAAGAGGAAGATCTCTTGGCCGATGTGGTGCGCCACCGAGAATCTCTGTGGCAAGCAACAGAACAATTGTTGGGCGAAGGAGGTGCCACGGAGACCACGGGGCAAGCCTCGCGCGGCATTGCAGGAATTTCTTCTATGGCCGAGATGGATGTGCGACTTCGAGGAGTCCTGGCAGAACTTGAGGACATAGGTCTCACAATTCGTGCACAGGCCGAACAGATTGAAGAGGATCCTGAGCGTTTGGAGCACATTCGACAGCGTCGCCAAGCGTTACGCGATCTGCAGAGAAAATATGGAGATTCGCTTGCAGATGTGATTGCGTTTGGTGCTGAGACACGCGAACGGCTCAATGAGCTACTGGGCTACAGCGAAAGAGTTGAAGAGTTGCAACAGCAGCGCGAAGTGGCGTTAGCCGCCCTTCGGCGTGAGCAGAAGGTTGTGGGCGAGGCCAGGAGAAGTGCGGCCCCCAAACTGGCTAAAGCCATTGAAAAGAGACTCAAAGAGCTGGCAATGCCTCATGCGACAGTGCAGGTCTCGGTAGGTGACGCCACAACAGATCTGGCGGGCGATTCTGTAGTCATTTTGTTGGCTGCAAACCCGGGAAGTGCGCCTGCGCCACTGTCAAAGGTGGCAAGCGGTGGAGAATTAGCGCGTGTGATGTTGTCGTTGCGTCTGGTGTTGACCTCTGACCCCGCAACGATGGTGTTTGACGAAGTGGATGCAGGTATCGGTGGCGCTGCAGCAATCGCGGTGGCCTCATCATTGCGAGAATTGGGTGGAGCACATCAAGTTCTTGCTGTTACCCATTTGGCGCAAGTGGCTGCGTCTGCACATCATCAAGTTGTGGTGTCCAAAAAAGTAGAGCGTGGAAAAACATTTGGATCAGCCCAAATACTTGCCCACCAAGATCGCATTCCCGAGATTGCGCGCATGCTCTCTGGAGGCATAGCCGACGAATCTGCTCTTGCTCATGCAGGAGACCTTCTCCACAAACTGGGGGCTGCGCCTACGGAAAAGGTGACAAAGAAGCCTCGAGGTGCATAAAAACTGACGATGCACGTCCAGCACTCCACATGGGTTATGCTGAAATCCCGTTAGCAGTTCGAGTCTTGCGGGAGTACCAATGCCAAAGCACATTTTCGTGACCGGTGGTGTTGCAAGTTCCCTCGGTAAGGGTCTGACAGCTTCATCGCTCGGTCGTTTGTTGAAGATGCGTGGCTTGCGCGTCACGATGCAAAAACTTGATCCGTACATCAACGTCGACCCTGGAACAATGAATCCTTTCGAACATGGTGAAGTGTTTGTGACTGATGATGGTGGTGAAACTGACCTCGACCTTGGTCATTATGAACGCTTCATTGATGAGAACTTGACACGTTCATCCAACGCCACGACGGGCAGTATTTATCAGGCAGTATTGGCTGCTGAGCGCCGTGGTGACTATCTCGGCAAAACAGTGCAGGTCATTCCGCACATCACCGATGAGATCAAGCGACGTATTCGCCGTATTGCCACAGAAGACACCGATGTGGTCATCACCGAAGTGGGAGGCACTGTCGGTGACATTGAGATCTTGCCGTTCTTGGAGGCCATCCGCCAATTCCGTAACGAGGCAGGACGCGACAATGTTTGTTATCTGCATGTGACGTTGGTGCCTTTTATTGGGCCCAGTGGCGAACAAAAGACCAAGCCCACCCAACACAGTGTGACGGAGTTGCGGTCTCGCGGTATTCAGCCCGATGTGATTGTGTGCCGCAGTGAAGAGCCCCTCAGTAGTGGACTGAAGCGCAAGATTTCTCATATGTGTGACGTCGACACCAACGCAGTCATCAATGCTGCCGATGCGCGCAATATCTATGAGCTTCCTCTCATTTTGCATGAAGAAGGTCTTGATGCTGTGGTGTGTGATGTGCTGCGACTCGACAGCGCCGTTGATTTGTCATCGTGGGAATCTTTGGTTGCGTTAGTTGATGCTGCGGTACGACCTGTGCGCATTGGGCTCATCGGCAAGTATGTGGAATTGCAAGATGCGTATCTCTCTGTTGTAGAAAGCTTGAAGCATGCAGGATTCCATCACGGTGCCAAAGTGGAGATTGATTGGATTCAAGCCGAAGATGTAGAAGGCCTGTTGGCCTCGGGTCGTCTTGATGGTCTCGATGGCATGGTGATCCCCGGTGGATTTGGTCCTCGTGGCGTGGAAGGCAAGATTGCAGCTGCCGCATATTCACGCGAGAACAACATCCCATGTCTCGGTTTGTGTTTGGGCATGCAGGTGATGACCATTGAATATGCTCGGCATGTCTTGGGTATGGCAGATGCCAATAGCACCGAGTTCGATCCCGCAACCACACATCCAGTTATTGACTTGATGAATGATCAACGAGACGTGGTGGACAAAGGCGGCACCATGCGATTGGGTGCCTACTACGCAGTGTTGGAACCAGGAACAAAAGTTGCCGAGGCATATGGTGAGTCCGTGGTGAGTGAGCGTCATCGCCACCGATATGAATTCAACTCCAACTATCGCGCTCGCTTCGAGGAGTCAGGCTTCTTGTGCAGTGGCACATCGCCCGACAAGAGACTGGTTGAATTCATTGAATTGAAGGAGCATCCTTTCTGGGTTGCCACTCAAGCGCACCCTGAGTTCAAGAGTCGCCCTGATCGTCCACATCCGTTGTTCCGTGAATTAATTGCTGCAGCGCTGACGTATCGCCAAGAGCGTCTAGCCGCATTGGGAAATGTGGCCTCTGTACCAAGTGCGTAGTTCTCGCAATGACAATTAACGCACGAGGTTTTGTCACTGACAATGAACACGTAGTGCATGAGTGGGCCATGTTTCAGCTCGTGCAACGTCATGTCACAAGTCCTCAAGGAGTCTCATTTGAGCGAACCTTTGTGCATACTCCTGGTGCTGTTGCGACAGTTGCGGTGTCGGAAAATGGCGAGATTGCTTTCGTGGAGCAGTATCGAGCAAGTTTTGGTGGGTATGTACTAGAGATTCCCGCCGGAATGCGAGATGTAGATGGCGAGGACCCCGCCGTGACCGCCCGACGTGAGTTACGCGAAGAGGCTGGTGTGGATGCATCCCATATCGAATTTCTCGGGGAATGTCTTTCTTCGCCTGGGGTCACAGATTCATCTGTGCTGGTGTATCTGGCTACTGGATTAACTCAAGTGGGCATGGAGCCGCATGGTCCAGAAGAAGACGAGATGCTTCTTCATTGGATCTCTTTCCATACCGCACTTGCGATGGTAGAGAACGGCCAGATTGCTGATGCAAAATCTGCGTATGGAATCTTGCTCGCGGCGCGTCGGCATCCTGAACTTGTACGTGAGTAACTGGTGAGCCCATCCACGCTTTCTCTTGAAGCAGAAAATTTCCTGAGGTGGTTGGCTATTGAGCGCGGTCGAGCCCAGAACACCATTGCGAGTTATAGACGCGATCTTGGTCGCTATGAAGATTTCCTAGGCGAGCGAGATGCAACATTGCTGAGTTGTTCTGAGTCTGATGTGGAGATGTTTCTCCAGGCGTTGCAAAAAGATGGACAGTCTCCTGCGAGTACAGCTCGACGACTGGCGGCGGTGCGTATGTGTCATGGTTATTTGTTTTCTGAAGGACTTCGAGGTGACAACCCCACATCAATGATCGAAGGGGTTCGTGTACCAGCTGGCGTTCCAAAGCCTCTTCTTCTCAGCGAAGTGGAATCTTTACTGGCTACTGCAACTGGCGACGATTCGCTTTCGTTGCGTGATCGTGCATTGCTCGAGATGTTGTACGCCACTGGCGCACGTATTTCTGAAGCATGTGATCTCAACTTGGATGATGTAGATATGTCGAATCGAATTGTGCGTCTTTTTGGAAAAGGCGCCAAGGAGCGGGTCGTGCCTTTTGGAAGATTGGCACATGATCATCTTCGTGCCTATCTGGATTCTGCGCGACCACTGTTAACTCCTGATACGTGGGGTCGCAGTACCGATCGTGAAGCAGTATTTCTCACTAATCGGGGGCGACGATTGAATCGCCAAAAAGCATGGTCAATAGTGCGTGATGCAGGACGAAAGGCGGGAATCTCACGTGAGTTATCCCCGCATGTACTGCGGCATTCGTGTGCAACGCACATGCTCGAACACGGTGCAGACCTCCGCATTGTGCAAGAGATGTTAGGTCATGCCACCATTTCCACTACACAGATCTATACCAAGGTCTCTCAGGAAAGGTTGTGGAATGTGTATCGACAGGCTCATCCACGCGCACAGTCATGAAGAGCCCCATTGATCACTTAGTGCGACGTGCGCTCTCGTCTCTGAATAATTCTGCGCTTTCAGATGGTGAGATAGCGAGGGCACTGCCATGGTTGAATGCTGAAGAGTTTGGACTTTGGTTTTCGATGCCGCCGCGAGATTGTCGACATTCTCTCCAAGTACATGCCCGCTTTGCCGATTTGTGTCCGTCGGCTTCTCGTGATGAACATGCAGCTGCATTGCTGCACGATGTGGGCAAAATTTCTTCGGGACTTGGTTGGACATTACGAGTGATTGCCACCGTGGTGGGCTCGCGCGGTGCGAGATTTTCCGAGTATCACAATCATGCGGCTATTGGTGCAGAAATGCTGCAGGGAATAAGTAGCTCACGAACAATTGAATTAGTTGCGGAAAAAGTAGATGATGAAGTCAGCCGAGCGCTGTATTCCGCTGACAATATTTAGATTCGCGGTAAGAGACCTATAGCTGAATGTGCGCGTGCAAGTGTTGCGGCCGCCACTTCACGGGCGCGGTCGTTGCCCACGCTGAGCAGTCGTGACAGTTCTGCGGGGTCGTTGTGAAGTTCGTGAAATCTTTGACGGATGGGTTCAAGCAGTGCGATGACTGCGTCGCCAGTGTCTTTTTTGAGTGGCCCGTATTGGCTGTATTGCGAAACAAGCGTGTCAATGGGTGTCTGTGTACATGCAGACAAAATGTCGAGCAAGTTAGCAACACCTGGTTTTGTTTCACGATCGTAGGCAACAACTCCGTCGGAGTCAGTCACGGCGCGTTTGAATTTCTTCTCAATCACGCTGTTCTCGTCGAGAAGATACACAATGCCATTTTCTGTGGTCGATGATTTGGACATCTTCGATGTGGGATCTTGCAGGTCCATGACGCGAGCGCCCGCCTTCGGGTGCACTGCCTTGGGGAGGATAAATGTGTCGCCAAATCTGTGATTAAAGCGCACAGCGATATCACGTGTGATCTCAATATGTTGACGTTGATCTTCGCCGACGGGAACGTCCTGGGCGTCATACAGCAAGATGTCTGCTGCTTGTAGTGCGGGGTATGTGAACAAGCCAGCGGACACAAATTCGCCCTCACGTTTGGCGGACTTGTCTTTGAACTGGGTCATGCGACTCAATTCCCCAAAAGACACTGTGCACTCCATGATCCACGCCAATTCGCTGTGCTCATGAATGTGGCTTTGCACGAATACGGTTGCCACTTGAGGGTCAAGGCCTACAGCAAACAACATTGCAGCCAAATCAAGAGTTTGTGCTCCCAAAACACCGGGCTCGTCAGTCACGGTGAGGGCGTGCAGGTCCACAATGCCGTGATACACATCGGCCTCATGTTGGCCACTCACCCAATTGACAAGGGCTCCGAGATAGTTGCCAAGATGCACAGAGCCTGTGGGTTGGATGCAAGAGAGAACGCGAGGCACGTCCTTTACGCTAGTTCCCGCTTGCACGCCACACAGGATTGGTTCCACTCACAGGTGGGGGAACTACGCTGGAGAGGTGGCAATTGACGTAGCAACTCCGGTCTATGAGGGCCCTTTTGACTTGCTACTTCACCTCATCATGAAAGAAGAGGTGGATATCCATGAAATCAGCTTGTCCACCATTGTCGACGCCTATCTGACCGAATTGGCAAAGATGCAGGAACTCGATTTAGACATCGCTACTGAGTTCCTCCTGATTGCTGCCACATTGATTGAGCTGAAGGCTCGTCGCTTGTTGCCGGGCAAAGAAACTGTGGATCTTGATGAAGAGTTCGCTCTGTGGGAAGAGCGTGACTTGTTGTTGGCACGTCTCCTTGAGTGCAGCACCTTCAAAGACGTTGCCAAGATTTTGGCAAACTTTGTGGATGACGCAGACCGTGTGTACGGAAGAAGTGTGGGCGCCGATGAACGCTTCGCAGAAGTAACGCCCGACTTGCTTGAAGGTCTCACAATCGAGAAATTACAAACTGGGTTCGTACGCGCAATCACTCCACGACCACGTGATGAAGTGAATTTGTTCCATGTGTCGCCAATTCGTTTCACAGTCGCCGAAGCGGTAGAAGAATTAATGGACGAATTGCCGCGCATGGGTTCTGCCACATTTAGATCCATCACCAGCGGTTTGGTGGAGCGTCTCGAAGTAGTCGTGCGCTTCCTGGCCCTATTGGAGATGTACAAGCAGGGCTACATCGAGATTGACCAGATTGACAGATTCGGTGACATCACCGTGCAATGGACAGGCGTGGGTCCAGGCCATAGTGGTCCACTTGAGATTGATACTTACGAAGGTTAAAGATTATGGATGTTGAGATCACCACAGAGTCGGTTCGTGCAGTGGAGGCAATTCTTATGGTTGCCCATGAACCAGTTCCCACGGACCTCATCGCTCAACTAGTTGAGTTACCGAGTGCCACGATTGAAGAAGTATGCGGACGTCTGGCAGAGTCCTATGAAAAAGCGGGGCATGGTTTCCAGATTGCAAAAGTTGCAGGAGGCTGGCGTTACCAAACACATCCAGATCTGGCGCCCTATGTGGAACGCTTTATTCTTGATGGTCAACGTGCGCGTCTCTCGGGTGCCGCATTGGAGACTCTTGCAATCATTGCGTACAAACAACCCATCTCACGATTGCAGATTGCATCCATTCGTGGCGTTGATCCTGATGCAGTGATGCGTACATTGCACGGCCGTGGCTACATCGCCCCTGTTGCTCGTGATCCTGGTCCTGGGCAAGCAGTGATGTGGGGGACTACGCAACTCTTCTTGGAAAAGCTTGGCCTAGCGTCGTTGGCTGATATGCCACCGATTGCATCGTTTGTTCCAGATGCATCATTGGTTGAAGCCTTGGAAAAGACATTGCGCATTGAAGCTGATCCTTTTGTTGTGCCGGTGGCTGACGACACTGAAGAATCTGTGGAGTCAACAGAGCCGTCATGACGTCACGACGCACCTCGCCGGGAGGCGCGGAACCCGAACCGCCATTGTGGGAACAATGGGCACAGCGTGCACAAGACGCCTCTGAAGAAGGGGAACGTCTTCAAAAAATCCTTGCACGCGTGGGTTACGGATCGCGTCGAGTCTGTGAAGATCTCATTGCCGAAGGACGAGTGACAGTTAATGGTGAAGTAGCTGTCTTGGGTCGCCGTGTTGACGTAGAACGAGATCAGGTGTGTGTCGATGACGTTCCCGTGGGTGTACTACCTGGCTTGGTGTATTACCTATTGAACAAACCTGATGGTGTGGTGACTACATCGGCTGACACCCATGGTCGTCCCACCGTGTTGGAGTTAGTGCCCGAAGAACCACGAGTGTTTTCAGTGGGGCGTCTAGACATGGAGACAACTGGGTTGCTTATCTTGACCAATGATGGGCAACTGGCTCAACATCTCACTCACCCACGCCATGGAGTGGAGAAGGAATACATCGCAGAAGTCGAATGTGGGCCCAAGGGGGTGTCGTCAGGGGCGATGAGAGAGCTTCGTGAAGGCGTTGAACTCGAAGATGGCTGGACTGCGCCTGCTCAAGTGGGTCAGCCCGACCGCGGCGTATTGCGCATTGTGATCCACGAAGGACGTAATCGTCAGGTGCGTCGCATGTGTGAGGCAGTAGGGCACCCAGTAATTCGTCTTGCGCGTACACGTATCGGACCATTGAGGGATACATCGCTGGCTCCTGGGGCATATAGAGAACTCACTGCACAGGAAGTGCGAGATTTATCAGAGTCAGTCGAACTACTGCCGACAGATACGATTTCAGAGTGAGTCACGAAGCACCCATGCAGCCACCTTTCGCAAATGTCATTGGCTTGGGTCTCATTGGGGCGTCATTGGCACTGGCTCTCGCTGAGCAGGGTTATGTAGTGGCCGGTGAAGATCGCGATGAAGCGGTATCTAGGACGGCGTTGGATCGGAACATCATCTCTCGCATTGGAATTGTGCCCGATGCAGAAGTGACCTTCGTATGCACTCCGGTGACCACTGTTGTAGATGAAGTCACTCGCGCATTGAAGAACACACAAGGCATTGTTACTGACGTGGGGTCGGTAAAGGCGCGCGTAGCAACAGCCATACATGATGCACGTTTTATACCGGGCCATCCCATGGCAGGTTCAGAACTCGATGGCATCGACGGCGCCGATGCCACAATGTTTGACAAAGCTGTTTGGGTGTTATGTCCAAATAGTGATACCGCAGACGACAGCTTCACTCGTCTTGCTGGGCTCGTCACAAGTTTTGGGGCAGAAGTAGTTGCTCTTGATCCCGCCACACATGACGAAGTGGTGGCGATTGTCAGTCATGTTCCGCATCTCACTGCTGCAACATTGATGCGTCTTGCAGATAATCATTCTGAAGAACACCTTGCATTGTTGCGTCTCGCCGCAGGTGGTTTTCGCGACATGACGCGTATTGCCTCTGGGCGCCCGGGCATTTGGTTAGATATTTGTGAACACAATAAAGATGCCATTGTGCAGGGGTTATCTTCTCTCATTGAAGGCCTAGAGATGATGCGTGATGTGGTCGCTGGCGGAAGACGCGACGAGTTGTTGTCGATGCTGACTCAGGCTCGCCAGGCACGAACTAACTTGCCTATAAGTGCAGGTCCAGTAGATCGACTCAGTGAAGTACGTATTCCTATTCCAGACCGACCCGGTGCGGCAGCAGAGGTCTTCACCTTGTCAGGTGAGCTCAGTGTCAACATCTTTGACTTTGAGATAGTGCACTCACTCGAAGGTGATAGAGGAGTGATGGTCACTGTGGTGCGTGCTGAACAAGCGGAGTCTTTCCGTGGCGGACTTCTTGCGCGTGGCTTTAGGCCAGCGGTGCAACCTTTGTCATGAGTATCGCGCGGTTTTCACCACCACCAGGACCGCTCAATGTGGTGATGGGTGTGCCGGGTTCAAAGAGCATTGCCAATCGAGCTTTAGTGTGCGCGATGCTTACCGATGGTGTTTCCCAGATACGTGGTCTACCAGATGGTGATGACACTGAAGTTGTACTCAAGGTCTTGCGAGAGATGTCGGTTCTCACCGCATCAGATGATGGCTATGCGATACGTGGCAATCCTCATGCATCTCTCCCAGGAATAGTGGATGCGCAATTAGCTGGAACATCGTCGCGTTTTCTCACTGCTGTGGCTGCGTTATCGCACACCTTTACAGTGATCGACGGTGCCGAGCCTTTGCGTTCTCGCCCTATGGGTGATCTTCATGACGCACTTGTGCAATTAGGGGCAAAGATAGAACCTCTTGGCGATCCGGGGCATCTCCCTGTGTCGGTATCGGGTGGTGCAATTACAGGTGGTCGCATCTCCATGAAGGCAGATGTCTCTAGCCAGTTCGTGTCGGCACTCATGTTGATTGCGCCATATTTCTCTGATGGGCTAACTATTGAACTTCAGGGTCCTCAGGTATCGAGTTCCTATATTGCAATGACGGCACGAGTGATGGCCAGCTTTGGCGTGTCGGTGGTGATGTCGGAACATCGAATCGAAGTTCCACACATGAGGTATCAACCCTGTGAGTACGTGGTGGAACCAGACTTTTCATCTGCTGCATTTCCCATTGTTGCTCTTTTGCTACGTGGAGGAGAGTTACGGATTCGTGATCTTGCGCTTGCGATGCATCAAGGTGATGCAGCAATCCTTGATATCGCGCGCAGCATGGGTGCTAGTTGGCACCAGGTAGACAACGACATTGTCATCGCGTGCCCCACGGGTGCACACGTCGATTCTCTCTCATTAGGAATGGCCGATTGTTCCGATTTGGTTCCAGCAGTTGCAGTGGCGATGACGCATTGTGTGGGCGAAGGTTCGATTAACGATGTGGGCTTTATTCGCAACAAGGAAAGCGATCGCTTGGGTGATGTTGCCGCAGAACTTCTGAAAACTGGCGCCATTGTTGCGGTGGAAAGCGATGGATTGTCTCTCCGTGGTCGTCCCAAGTTCACATCGGCTCTGCTTGGGACACATCACGATCACCGGTTGGCCATGTCATTTGCATTGTTGTCGCTTCTTGATGCATCAATTTTGGTGGATTCACCTGAAGTTGTCAGCAAGAGTTGGCCTCACTATTTCGAAGACATGGCCGACATCCTCGGTCCTGTCCACATCGAGAACTAATCTCGCCCTTATGGATGTCACCGTTGCAGTCTTTGATGTGGATGGCACTTTGACGGTGCGCGATTGTGTTGTTCCTTTTACGCGTCGAGTGGCAGGCACTCCGCGGTTGGTGGGCGGAATACTGCGACAACCCAGGAAAGTTGTCTCTGCGTTAGTGGCACGAGATCGTGATGCATTGAAGGCTGCATTTGCTGGGATTGCGTTTGTGGGAGTTCCGGCCGCAGAACTCGAGAATCATGCAATTGCCTTTGCCGATGAGGTGTACAGCGGATGGATGCGCGAAGACGTTGCGCGTCGCTTTCGCTGGCATCAAGAGCAGGGCCATGTTGTCGTGTTGGTTTCGGCATCTTTTGAGACATATCTCGCCCCGTTGGGTGATCTGTTAG
>CAEZWE010000036.1_pt1 | contig 17209 bp, 16 predicted proteins | sample 7264891 | NCBI WGS metagenome assembly CAEZWE01 (sample SAMEA6813872, study PRJEB35770) | uncultured Acidimicrobiaceae bacterium | biome: Freshwater; feature: Freshwater reservoir; material: water | place: Czech Republic | collected 2017-07-26 | depth 0.5m m | reverse complement strand
TCGGCATTTCCTGCTTCTTTGGATGCTTGTTCGTCTTCAAAGCGAAGACGTTGTTCCACAGGATCGTTGAGCTCGGAATATGCATTTGCAAGCTCGCGTCCACCCACAAACAATTCAAAACGTTCGGTGAGGAATGGGTCATTGCGATCAACACGGGCAAGTGGGCTGATCTCAACAGGATGTCCAGTGACGAATGTGGGAGCACGAAGCGCACTTTCACAAGTTGCCTCAAATAACTCTTCAATGATTTTTCCTGTGCCGTGATGTGCTTCCACTTTTACATTGTGCTTCTGTGCCAATGCGGCAAGTTCTTCGCGTGGTTGCGAAGGATGCACGGCTACTCCTGTGGCTTCAGCGACAAGATCAATCATGTGTGCACGACGCCATGGTTGTGCAAGATCTACCGTTTCGCCGTCGATCGTGACAGTGCTCGAACCTGTTGCATCAATTGCAGATTGTGTGATGAGAGCTTCGGTGAGATCCATGATGTCGGTGTAGTCGGCGAAGGCTTGGTAGAGCTCCATCATGGTGAACTCAGGGTTGTGTCGTGTAGAGATTCCTTCATTACGGAAGACGCGACCAATCTCATACACACGCTCCATGCCGCCCACAATGAGGCGCTTGAGGTGCAGCTCCAATGCGATGCGCAAGAACAACTGCATGTCGAGCGCATTGTGATGTGTCACAAATGGACGCGCATGTGCACCGCCAGCCTCCACGTGTAACACAGGTGTCTCTACTTCAATAAAGCCACGATCATGGAGCGTGCGACGGAAACTGGCGATGACTGCATGTCGAACTTCAAACATGCGACGTGACTCCTCATTGCCAATGAGGTCTGCATAGCGTTGGCGGTAACGAGTGTCGGTATCGGTGAGCCCGTGCCATTTGTCGGGCATAGGGCGAATTGCTTTCGACAAAAGCTGTAGTGATGACACCTTGATGGACAACTCGCCCTTACGAGTAGACATCACCATGCCTTCGACCCCCACCCAGTCACCTAGATCAAGATCAGCAATGGCATCAAATGCGTCATCGCCCACAACTGCACGAGAGACAAAGAGCTGCAACGCGCCCGTGCGGTCCTGCAGTGTGGCGAAAATGAGTTTGCCTTGGTCGCGCTTCAACATGATGCGGCCCGCAACACTGACGTGAGTCTCGGTTTCGGTGCCTGGTTCAAGTGCGTCATGGTCACGGCGAATGTCGCCAAGTGTGTGCGAACGATCAAAACGGTAGGGGTAGGGGTTAGTGCCCGCATCTCGCATGGTGGCAAGGGCAGCTAAACGACGGGCTTTTTCGTGCTCGAGGCCACCGGCGCCTTGTTCTTGATTCTCTTCATTCACAGACCTCCTACGGTAGTGGGCACAGCGTGTTGATGAGGAAGTCATTGCGTCACGGGGTGTTCACTTTGCGCTCTCCACACGGCAGGTAGCCTCAGGTGTGTGAATCTCAATAAACGCCTCGTTGTTGTGGGTGGAGGCCCCGCCGGACATGCTGCAGCAAGTCTGGCTGCACGAAAAGGTGTACAGGTCACCGTGGTGGAGCGCGAGATTCTTGGTGGTGCGGCTCATTTGTTGGATTGTGTGCCTTCAAAAACAATGATTGCCACAGGTAGTGCGGTGAGCTTCACTGAAGGACTCAGTGGCATGGGTCTCGAGAATCGTGACGCCGAAGTTGATGTCGAGGCTCTTACGAATCGTATTGAGGACATCAAGACTCGTCTTTCCAACGACGTAGAAACTCTCCTTGTGAGCCAAGGCGTGCGCATTATTCGAGGTACTGCAACGCTGGTGGATCGTTGTCATGTGCGTGTGGTGTTGGCCGATGGGGCAGAGGAAGTCATCGAAACAGATGACATTTTGATCTCCACGGGAAGCCGTCCGCGTATTCCAGATTTTGTTCAGCCTGATGGCGATCGCATCTTGACCACGCGCGATTGTTATCCACCAAGAATTTTTCCTGAGAGCGTCACCATTGTGGGCTCAGGTGTCACTGGTGTGGAATTTGCTCACATGTTCGAGTCATTCGGATCCAAAGTCACTTTGGTGGTCAGTCGTCAACAAGTGTTGCCGGGTAAAGATCCTGAAGTTGCGGCTGTGCTCGAGGACACCTTCTTGGCTCGTGGTGTGCGTTTGTTTAAGGGTGCACGTGCAACAGCAATTGAACGCACCGCAGATGGTGTACGCGTGGTGTGTGACGATGGTCGAGTTTCTGAGACCACTCATGCAGTTCTTGCGATTGGATCATTGCCTAACACCGAAGGACTTGGTCTAGAAAATGTGGGTGTCGAGACCGATGGTGGCTACATCGTGATTAACCGTCACTGTCAAAGCAGTATCGACAACATCTATGCAGCAGGCGACGTGAGTGGAAAGCTTCCATTGTCATCGGTGGCTTCTATGCAAGGGCGAAAAGTTGCCGAGCAAGTAGTTGGTGGACCCAAGGGTCCTCATCGTCATTTGGACTACGACAAAGCAGCCTCAGCAATTTTTACTGAGCCAGAGATTGCCGATGTTGGTCTTGCCGAAGCAGAAGCATTTGCATCAGGTCGAAAGATTCGCGTCACCAAAGTGCCGTTTTCATCTACTGCCAAAGCATTAATCAATAACGATTCACGTGGTTTTGTCAAGATCATCAGCGATCCTGCAACTGGCGAAGTCTTGGGTGGATCAATTGTGGGGCGTCATGCAGCAGAGCTCATCAGTGTGATTGCACTTGCCGTAACTGCAAATCTCAAAGTCACCGACATCGAAGAATCTTTGTTGGTGCATCCGGCTCTTGCCGAAGCACTTTCTGAAGCTGCCGATTAGCTATTCAATAACAACAACAACGTCGCCAGCACCCACGGTGTCACCTGGTGACACATTGATTGCTTTCACAACGCCACTCTTGTCGGCTTCGATTTGGTTTTCCATCTTCATGGCTTCGAGTACGACAACACTTTGTCCAGCTTCCACGCTTTGACCCACTTCAACAAGAACCTTCACAATGGTTCCTTGCATGGGCACTGCAACCTTGCCAGTTCCTGCGCCGCCTCCGCCGCCTGCACCAGATGCAGAGCGAGGTGCCTTTTTCTTTGCAGGTGAACTTGCAGCAACACCCGCAGATTCGGGAACCCACAGCTTCACATCAAAGCGACGGCCATTGACTTCAACAGTTGTCTGACGCTGCACGAGGGGAGCGTCGTCATCGCCTGCAGGCGCGCCTACAGGTGCTGTACCGATGTGGGAGAGGTCAAGAACTTCTTCTACCCATTTGGTGGAGTGTGTGACAGCTGCGAAATCGGGATGTTCAAGAATGGCGATGTCTGCAGGAATTGTTGTGGCGATGCCTTCTACAACCATCTCATTGAGGCAACGCAGTGTGCGTGCAATTGCAGTCGGGCGATCTTTGCCCCACACGATCAACTTGCCGACAAGGTTGTCGTAGTACTGGCTGATTTCGTCGCCAGATTCATAACCACTATCGAAACGCACGCCGAAACCATCGGGTGGAACCAATTTTGTGATCGGACCAGGCGAAGGTAAGAACTTGCCACCTGCGGGATTTTCTGCGTTGATACGAATCTCGATGGCAGCACCGCTTTGACGCGCACGCACTTCTTCTTGTGTCATTGGCAATTTCTCACCTGCAGCAACACGAATTTGCCATTCGACAAGATCAATTCCTGTGATGACTTCAGTAACGGGGTGCTCTACCTGAAGACGTGTATTCATCTCCAAGAAGAAGAATTCGCCGTCTTGATAGATGAACTCCACCGTTCCTGCGTTGTAGTAGCCCACTGCTTTTGCAGCTTTTACTGCAGCGGCACCCATTGCGTCTTCAACGCCGTCAGGCAAACCAGGTGCTGGTGCTTCTTCCACCAGTTTTTGGTGGCGACGTTGTGCAGAACAGTCACGTGTCGACACCCAGACAACATTTCCGTGTTTGTCACCCACTAATTGCACTTCGATGTGGCGTGGCCATGTGAGGTAGCGCTCTACGTAAACCTCATCGCGACCAAAAAAGTTTTTCGCTTCGCGTTGTGCGGAATCCATTGCTTCTTGCACTTCAGCTTCTGAATGCACAACTTTCATTCCGCGGCCACCGCCACCGTATGCGGCCTTAATGGCAACGGGCCAACCGAATTCTTTGCCGAAGTCCACGATTTCTTGGGCGCTCTGTGCGAACTCGGTTGTACCGGGAACAATCGGGGCTCCGCCGCGAAGTGCTGCTTTACGGCTCGAGACTTTGTCGCCCATCTCGTCGATGGCCTCAGGTGGTGGTCCGATGAACTGCACACCCATCGCAGTGATGGCGCGAGCGAACTCTGCGTTCTCACTGAAGAAGCCATAACCAGGATGCACGGCATCTGCGCCGCTGTCCTTGATCGCCTTCAGAATTGCTTCGGTATTGATGTAGCTCTCGGCTGCGGTTTGCCCACCAAGGGCGTAGGCCTCATCAGCCAAGCGCACATGAAGTGCATTGCGGTCGAGTTCGGAATAGACCGCCACAGTGGCGATCCCCATCTCACGGGCGGCACGGATAACGCGGACGGCAATTTCGCCGCGGTTGGCAATCAGGATTTTCTTCAGCACAGGTGACAATATTGCCTTGATGAGAGACCAAAAAGCGAACCAATCAGAAAACTGGCAAATTCGCCGTGTTTCAGAGACCGGAAGTACGAACACTGATTTGCTCGCCGAGGGGGCCCAAGGGGCGCCTGACCGCACGGTTTTGCGGGCTGACTACCAATCTGCAGGCCGTGGACGCCTAGATAGGGCTTGGGAAGCCCCCAGAGGCGCCAATCTCTTGGTCTCTATACTTTTCCGCCAAGTACCTGCACACACCCACGTATTGACCCAAGCGGTGGCTTTGGCGGCAGCTCGGGTGGCCCGGGAACACTGCGGGGTTGATGTGGTGATGAAGTGGCCCAACGACCTCTTAGTGCAGAACGAAAAGGTGGCAGGAATTCTGGCGCAGGCTGGCCCACTAGACACGCGCGGAGTTCCTGCATTTGTGGTGGTCGGAATTGGGCTCAACCTGGAATGGGCACCACCTGGGGCAACATCGTTGGCTGCAAGTGGTTGGACGCAATCTGCAACACCTGATGAGTTCTTGCTCTCAATGTTGCCGTGCATTGATGAGTTGTTGGCGTTGCCGCTAGAAGAGATGCACGAACGCTATGTGGTTCAACTAGGCACAGTAGGTATGCGTGTGCGTGCGGAATTGCCACATGATCAAGAAGTTGTGGGACGCGCAACTGGTGTTGAGGCTGATGGGCGATTGATAGTTCTCGACGAATGCGGTGTTACACATCGCATTGATACAGCAGATGTGGTGCACCTTCGGCCTGCAGTGGACTGACTACCGTAGACACTGTGTTGTCTGAACCAGGAATGTCTCGCCTGACAGGAGCACCAAAGTGGATGTGGGTGTTGTCGGTGGCCCTTGTGATCTCGCTGGCAGGTGCGTTGGGTATTGTGCGCGCAACACAAGCCCAACTTGATGATGTCGCTCGCGTTGATGCGGTAACAGCAGTTCTCTCGCCTCCTTCTGGGGAAGTGGAAAACATCTTGCTCGTCGGCTCTGATTCGCGCGAGGGTGCAGACCCAAATGATCAAGACTTTGCATCAACAGGATCAGTTGATGCAACGCCGGGGATGCGCTCGGACACTCTCATTGTGGTGCGCATTGATAAAGCAAATGGTGGCGTTGCATTGATGTCTGTCCCTCGTGACCTATGGGTCAAAATTGGTGACGGGGACAAATTCGCAAAAATCAATGCTGCCTATGCAAACGGCCCAGACGTCTTGGTGCGCACCGTGCAAAGAGCATTGAATATCCCTATTCATCACTACATGGAAATCAACTTCGCAGGATTCAAAACAATTGTTGATGCAATTGGTGGCGTCAATGTGTGTGTACCTCACATCTCTCGCGACAAAGCAACGGGCTTCTACATTGGACGCAAGGGCTGCAAACTTCTTGATGGAACTCAGTCTTTGGCATATGCGCGCTCTCGCTATCTCGAACAAAAGATTGATGGCAAATGGGTCATGGATCGCACGGGGGATACGGGACGAGGTGAGCGACAGCGTGCATTTATTTCGGCTCTTGCCAAAGATGCCGTGCGCTATTTGGCGCAAAATCCATTGAAGACACATGTGGTACTTGATGCAGTGACATCTGCAATGTCGGTGAGTGCGGGACTTGACGTGTTGGACACCGGCCAAAAACTTCGTCAATTGGGAACGGGTGACACATTGTCCTATGCATTGCCCGTATCAAGCGAGATGTTGAATGACAATTTCATATTCCGATTGTCCCGCGATGCGTCACCTGTTCTTGCCTATTTCGCAGGATTGGGTCCTGTGCCGGTCGTCGAAGACAACTAAGTCGAAGACAAATAAGCGGCGTACTTATTGCTGACGTGCGTTGAGCTTGCGTCGGATTTTGTCAGCAAAGGTGTGTGCATCAACGGCTTCGCCAATGCGGTTTCCTTGCAACAAGTCACATCCCAACACTTTGAGTCGTTGCACATGGTCGTCTGTGGTCACCCATTCGGCACAGACGGTCAAGTTGAGAGAATGGGCAAGTTGAATCAACGAACGCACCATGGGGTCATCTCCGCCGTCTGTGCGACCTACATCGCGCACCAAGGTTCCATCTAGCTTCAAGATGTCGGCCGGGAATGTGCGTAGTGATGCAAGTGATGAGTAACCCGAGCCGAAGTCGTCAACTGCAATTTTGATTCCCTGGCGAGTCAATGCATTGACGGTACGCAATACCGATGGATTGTTCTCCACTAAGTTTGATTCAGATGTTTCCAGCACTAACTGGGATGCATCGAGTTGATGCGTGCGAAGAATGGTCAATGTGCGGTCGACGAAAGTGATGTCTGAGAGTTGACGTCGCGATGCATTGATGTGGAGAGCAGTACTTGGATCTACAAGACCGTCACGGATCCATTCCGCAACTGTCTGTGCGCCTTGATCCAGGATCCAATCACCGATCGGTGCAATGAGTCCGGACTCATCGGCGAGATCGAGAAATGCGCCCGGGGCCAAGAGACCGCGAGTGGGGTGGTTCCAACGCAATAATGCCTCGGCTGCAACAATTCGCCCCGTGTGGGCAGACTCAATGGGCTGATACACCACGGAGAATTGATTTCCAGCGAGGGCTTGTTCAAGTTCTGAGGCAAGTGTTTGCCGCTCTTGTGCAATGCGCCGCATCTCTTCGCTGTAGAGCTCGCTACGTCCACGTCCGCGTTGCTTGGCTTTGTACATCGCAGTATCGGCAGAACGCAACAACGTCACTGCAGCATCGGCTGGGGATTGTGTCGCCAATAAATCCGGTGTGGACATAGCCACTCCCACGCTTGCTCCCGCCTCAATCTCTACGCCTTGCAGCACGAGTGGACCAGTGATTGCTGTGCGGATGCGCTCTGCAACATCGAGAGCCACGTGTTCGTCGAGCAGTCCTTCGCACAACACGACAAATTCATCACCGCTAATTCGAGCCACTAAGTCACTGGGGCGAGTTGCTGCAGCGAGGCGCTTTGCAATTGACACAATCAATTGGTCGCCGACTGCGTGCCCGATGGTGTCGTTGACGTGTTTGAGTTTGTCAAGGTCGATGAACAGCACACCCACTGATGCATGAGTAGTTTTACTGCGCTCGAGTGCTTCGGTTGTTTTGCGCACAAACAACACACGGTTGGGGAGTCCCGTGAGTGCATCATGTGTGGCTTGACGTGCCAATTCGGCTTGGGCGTGGCGTTCCTCAGTGATGTCGCGGCTAATTGTTGCCCAGTGCTGAATACTGCCGTCTGCGTTGCGCACTACTTGCACGACGACATGCAAGACACGTGCAATGCCATCTGGGGAACGGAAACCGATTTCGCCATCCCACCTGCTGGGTGATCCAGTAGGTGCGGCCGGGTCAAGAAGAACTCGTGGCAGTTGATCGCGCACTGCTTGCATGAAGGTGCGCGAGGCAACATCATCAAATGATGTGTGTGGGTCATGCACGCCCACCAAAGTCTTTGCAGTGTCGTTAGCAAACACGACTTCACCAATGCGGTTAAAGACAATGACAGCATCACCTGATACGTCAAGCAGTCCAATGAGTTGTTCTGAGAGTTGACGTTGATCAGTATGTGACGTCACATCGAGTGCGGTACCAATGTGGCCCGTCAATACTCCATCAATGATGATGGGTTGGGTGGTCAGTGCAATCCAGGCACTTTCGCCTGTGGGTAATCCAATGCGAAACTCCACTGAAAATACATCTGAGGGTGCACCACGTTGTGCCCATTGTTTTTCGCATTCAGTGCGTTCATGGGGCATTGCATTTGTCCATGGTGCGGTGCCGGTAACAACTGGGGCACCGTGCAATACCAATGTGCGAAACGCATCGTTGGCAGAAACGAGACGACAATTGAGGTCGGTCTCAAATACGCCAATCGGCAAGGCAACAAGTGATGCGTCTATCTAGACATTCTCACAGATTAAACACCCAGTGCGGTGGACTGACCCCTCTCGGTGATGAATTATTTGCCGTGGAGATTTAGCGGCGTTGATAGGTGAACGTGCTGCTCACTGCATCGAGTGCCACTTCTTGGAGTGCATCGCGCATCTGGAGACCCGGTGTATTGGCGGCGCTTTCGAGCGGGAACTCCTGGGCATAGACGGTGATCTGAAACTGCTGTGAGACTCCGGCGTCGGGGCATGGGGCTTGGTAGCCAAGTGCACCCGATTCATTCACTGCGACAAGTGCACCTTCGGGTGCCAACCCTTCCGCCAAGTTGCGGGTCTGTATCGGGATATCTGCCATGGCCCACAGCACTGTGGCGGGATCTTCAACTGCGGTGAGTACGAGTCCGTAGGCCCGAGTCATCTCGGGACCCTCACTCCACAGCAGTGGTGGTGAGACTGCTTGTCCATCGCAGGTGTAGCGAATGTTGAGATCGCTGCCTTCTCCCCACGGCGTGGTAAGTGTCCACCCCGTTGAATCTGCATCTCCCACCGGAGCAGTGGTGCCCACGACAGGTGGACCACCGACGGGTTCTTGCATGAGTCGACCGTCATCTGTGGAACAACTAGTCACAAGAATCGTAAGTACGCCAACAAATGCAACGGAATGTCGAAATAGACGGTTCATTGGTCACACTCTATGCAGAACTGTTGGTGTTGAATCATCGGCTCTCACTAACCTGAGAGTGATGTCTTTATCTCCTGTGTCGATTACTGGCGAGCAGCTGTGTCTCATGACGGTGCACGCACATCCCGATGATGAAGCATCAAAAGGTGCCCCGACTGTTGCGCGTTACTTCGCAGAAGAGGTCGCCACGGTGTTGGTGTGTTGTACCGGAGGAGAAGAAGGCGATCTACAAAACCCTGCGTTGCGTGAACCCGGACAACCTTTTCATGAGATGAGCCCAGAGGAAGAACGTGCGCTTCTTGCAAAGATTCGCCCACTGGAGCTTGAACGGTCTACCGAGGCAATTGGTTTTCACCATGTGCACATGCTGGGTTATCGAGACTCTGGAATGGCAGGGGCTGCATCAAATAATCACCCAGAGTGTTTTCATATGGCCGATATTGATGAAGCCACAGGTCGTCTTGTTGCACTTATTCGTCAACATCGTCCACAAGTGATTCTGACCTATAACGATGACCAGCGCGGATATCCGCACCCTGATCATTTACGCGTCCATGACATCAGCATTCTTGCCTTTGATCGCGCAGGAGACCCGACGTGGTACCCAGAACTTGGGGAGCCGTGGCAAGTGTCGAAGATGTATTACACCTTGTGGGCAAAACAGCGCATTGAGCTCGTGCATAATGCACTTCTTGAAAAATTTGGTGAATCACCGTTTGATGAAAACTGGTTGAAGAGGCCCTCTCAAGATCACCGCATCACTACTCGTTTAGAGATTGGCAAGTATTTGGTAGCACGCACACAATCGTTGCTTGCTCACGCCACACAAATTGATCCCACGTCGAAGTGGTGGTTTGGTCTTGATGATCAAGAACTTGCACGTGTGTATCCGTGGGAAGATTGGATTCTTGCGCGCTCCACTCTTGACCCTTTGCCCGAAGATTTCATTGAAGAAGACTTGTTCGCCGGCATTCGCTCCACATCAAAGGACTCATGATGTCTGTTCAATATCGCGTTGTCTTTAAGAAAAATGATGAAGCCATCGAGGGCCCCGATGATGCAGACGTGGTCATACGAATCGATGCCAAGAATGCGACAATGAATCCCACTACAGCGTTTATGGCAGGCAAGTTAAAGGCCGAGGGCAACACTCGCAGTTTGTTTGAAGCGTTGTGGTCGGGAGAAGCTGAAAAAGTAATCAGCCAGCTCGCATCGCGTCCCTAAGTTCGCGATAGCCGATAAGAACCGCGCCACTTTTTTCTATCTGAGCGACTAGTTCTTTATCTTCGGTCGCAAAGATGTAGTCATCGATCCACCCTTGCGCATCTTTGCCCAATGCGCGCACCTCGGGAGTGTCAATTGCGGGCTGAATGTGAATCTCGGTCACGCCCGGTTGCAGATTCTGGAGTGCATGCATGACGCGCTCACGGCTTCCGGTGCGCCAGTCATGGTCGAAGTGATCTGGAAAGACAACGCCTTCTTCGGCGGCAAGTTCTCGGAAGGGAAAACCTGCAGCGTCAGCACTGATGGTGGAGGGCAATCGAATGGGGAGTGCGAATTCCACTGCAAGTTCGAGATATACATCGAAAAATTCAGGTCGCAAGGTGATGGAAGTGAGATGCGGTGCAAGGTGAGTGACATCGATTCCCCATGCAAGTGCTCGTTCGATTTGGGCACGACATTCACGCAATACTTCTACGGAGTCGGCATGTTCCCATAAGTCATCAACGGTGCGCGGGAAACCACCTTCACCTGACAACAAAGAAGGAGCATGGGTGAGAGGCCCCCATCGGTAGGAGGGGTTTTCTGCATTCAAAGTGAGGTGCACTCCAATGTCTTCTCCGTCGTACTTGTCGGCTGCGTAGCGGGCCCAAGGTGCAGGCATCATGATGGATGCACACGTTGCGACCCCATGGCGCAACGCGCCATAGACACCCTCTGTGGCGCCATGACATGATCCAAGGTCATCGCAGGAAATGATCACCAAACGAGTGTCGGCGTCATAGCCAAGACGGGATGCAAGCTCTGAAGTTTCAGACATATGCCCAAACCCTACCTGCGGCACACCGCCCACATTCCCACGCCGTTGCGTTGCGCAGTGAATGCAAGCGCAGCGAATTCAATGGAGTAGAGCGTGTTGGGCTCAAATGGGTAGGCCACAGCCAGGCCTTGTTCAAGAAGTTCTTTGTTCAGAAACAGCCCATCGTTGTGGCGAAATACATATGCCAGTAGTCGTCCGAATCGATCGCGTGCCTCAATGTCGCGCACAATTTCCACTTTTGTACCACGTGGAAATTGTGTCGCAGTGAATGACGCTGCCTCGGGGCCGCCACATTCGACTGGCTTTGTGGGGTGTTTTGTTTCAGGTGTATCGACCCCAATGAGTCGAATGTCGTACCTGCGCCCGTGTAATCGCACGGTCAAGGTGTCGCCGTCTATGGGTGCAACAACTGTGCCGATAACGCGTTCACCCGCACCAATTGAGGTGCGGGTGAACATACATGAACTGAGTGTGAGACATAGCCCCACTATCACGATGATTTCTGCACGTAAGCGAACGTGCAGAAATGATTTAGATGCGCTCGATAAGCGTTCCGGTGCCGAGACCGCCACCACAGCACATTGAGATGAGGCCGTAACGGCCACCTGTGCGCTCGAGTTCATTGAGTGCCTTGGTAACCAAGAATGCACCTGTTGCACCAAGAGGGTGACCCAATGCGATGGCGCCACCATTTGGGTTAGTGCGCTCGAGATCTGCGCCCACTTCCTTTGCCCATGCGAGAACAACTGAGGCAAACGCTTCGTTGATTTCAAACACATCAATGTCGCCAATCTTGAGATTGTTGCGCTCCAGCAATCGCTGGGTGGCATCAATAGGACCGGTCAACATGAGTACGGGATCCACGCCTACGAGGCAGGTGTCCACAACACGAGCACGTGCTTTGAGGCCAAGTGCTTTTGCTTTCTCTTCGGTCATCATCAACAGTGCGGCTGCACCGTCAGAAATTTGTGAAGAGTTGCCTGCAGTATGGACACCCTCTGGGCGTGCAACTGGCTTGAGGGTGGACAACTTCTCAAGTGTTGTCTCGCGCAAACCTTCGTCTTTAGATACGCGTCGTGTTCCAATAACTTCGCCGGCTTCGTTGACTTCTGGTGCATCAACTTCGATGTACTGACCTGCAAAGCGGTCTTCGTTCCATGCACGAATTGCGCGCTCTTGAGAGGCCAGGCCCCATGCGTCGGTATCGGCACGGGTGATGTTCCACTTGTCGGCGATGCGCTCTGCACCTTCGAACTGTGATGTCATCTCGTAGTTCTCGAAGTAGTTCTTTGGAATGGGAACACCTAGTCCGAGTTCTTTGCGGCTGTTGCTTCCAATGGGTACGCGACTCATTGCTTCCACGCCGCATGCAATTGCAACATCAACTACGCCCGAGCCGAGCAATGAAGTAGCAAGGCCGGTTGCTTGTTGTGAAGATCCACATTGTGTGTCCACTGTTGTTGCAGCGGTTGTAAGCGGAAGACCTGCGGCCAACCATGCAGTACGGGTGATATTGAAAGATTGTTCGCCTACTTGGCTGACGTTGCCGCCCACAACTTGTTCCACGATTGCGGGATCAATACCGGAGCGCTCAATGATTGCTTTTTGAACAAGTCCCAAGGTCTCGCCTGGGTGAAGGGTGGAAAGTCCGCCGTTGCGACGACCGATGGGGGTGCGTACTGCATCAACGATTACTACTGGATTTTGGTTACGTGCCATTGGATAATCCTAGGCAGGCAGGTAGCCACTACCGTCAGTGGGCGATGAATACCAGCAATCCGTTCTTTCGGCCTTCTTTGCATCCCACAGAAGATGCGAGCCAGCACAGATACATCCATGTGGTGGGAAGCAAAGTCTTTATTGACGACCGACCCGCCGATACCGAATGGAATTGCTTGTTTCTCGGGATGCATGGCGACACTGCGTGTTGGGGAATAGATGTTCCCAAGGGTGAGGATCCCGCATATGGGGCTGACTACGACTTGCGATCTCTCTACGGCATGGTCTCAGAAGCCGAGTGGGCGATGGCAGGTCGTGCCGTACAACTCGTTGAATGGTCGCGCACTCATCGGTTTTGCGGACGGTGTGGAACTCAGACGCGTATGGCCGATAACGACAGAGCATTTGTGTGTCCCTCGTGTGCCTTGATGTCGTTTCCTCGACTCGCACCCGCAATCATCACATTGGTCACACGTGGCGAAGGTGATGATGAACAAGCACTTCTTGCTCGTGGCGCACAGTTTCCTGTCCCTATGTTTTCTTGTCTTGCGGGTTTTGTGGAGGCAGGAGAAAACCTTGAGCAGGCAGTAGTGCGAGAAGTGGAAGAAGAAGTAGGACTTGCAGTGGAGTCAGTGCAGTATGTGGGAAGCCAGCCATGGCCGTTTCCACACTCCATCATGTTGGGATTTCGCGCCCGCTGGGTCAGTGGCGACATCGTGTGTGACCCTGCCGAAATTGCAGAAGCGCATTGGTACAGCCGAGATGATCTGCCCATGATTCCGCCAGGGATTTCCATTGCTCGGCGTCTCATTGATGACTGGGTATTTCGTCGGTACCAATAACCGATGTCTCAGCACCTAGATTTCTCCCCATGAGTTCAGTACCTATGGGAAGAGTTGGTCTGTGGTCCGCAGACTTTGACTTACAGCCAATGTCACAAGCCCAAGAGGCGATTGCCGAAGTGGAAGAGATGGGATATTCCTCCGTATGGGTCCCCGAAGCTGTATTGCGAGAACCATTTGCATCGACTGCACTACTTCTTTCTGCAACAAAGAAACTTGTGTTGGCTACAGGAATTGCAAGTCTTCATGCACGTACTGCACAAACGATGAATGCTGGTTGGAAAACTGTGACTGAGGCTTTTCCTGATCGCTTCGTACTTGGAATTGGTGTGAGCCATGCACCGATGGTGACTGGTGTGCACAAAGGTGCCTACGACAAGCCCTACTCCACCATGGTCGAGTATCTCGACGCAATGGATTCTGGATTGTATTTTTCTCCCGCACCCACCACTACTCCACGGAGAGTGCTAGCTGCGCTTGGGCCAAAAATGTTGACTCTTGCCGCAGAACGTGCCGATGGTGCTCATCCGTATTTCACTCCTGCAGAGCACACGGCGTTTGCTCGCACCACCATGGGAGGCGAAGCCTTCTTGGCGCCAGAGGTTGCAGTAGTGCTTGAAACCGACGCTACGAAAGCGCGCGACATTGCACGCGGTTACATGAAGACCTACACACGGTTGCCGAACTATGCGAACAATCTCAAGCGATTCGGATTTAGCGATGACGAAATCATTGATCAAAATGATCGCCTAGTAGACGCAATTGTGGGATGGGGTAGCACGGACGCTGTGGTTGCCCGCATTAAGGAACATTTCGATGCAGGCGCAGACCATGTCTGTATTCAAGTTCTTACTGATGCAACGGGCACGTTGCCGATGCGTGAATGGCGCGAGTTAGCCGACGCAACGCGCGGTCTATAGAAAAAGGTCTATTCGGCAATTCCCACGGGGGAGTTGTCAATGATCTGATCCAAGTATTCAGACATTCCGTAACCGGTTGCACCTGCATGTTCGCCTGAGGTGATGGTCCACTTCGTCATGCCTTCGCTAATGCGCGTCATTAGCCAGTTGCCCTCGGGGTCTTGACGACGATTACGCAACGGAATCAACGTCTGTACCTCGCCCTCGAAGTTCCAAGAACGTTGTGACTTGCTGGATGAAATAACACCCGTAACTTTCTGGTGGTACTGATCATCGCCAGTTGTCACTGTGGTGATTTGCACATCATCACATAAGTGAATCTGTCCGTGATCCCAGACAAATCCACCGCGTGATCCAGGCCCATCTTTTTTTGCCACACGACTTGCCATGAAACCGAGGTTGTCACCAAAGTTGGCAGTGAGCCATCGGTAGTACCACGGTGCTTGCCAGTAGCGCGGCCCCCATGAATGATCACGCAGTCCAAAACCTTGTATCTGCCACTCGCGATCACCTACACGAATAGAACCGTGTGCAGCAATGAGTTGTTCATAATGACCCTTTGCAAATTCCTCACCAGGTGCTTCATGTGGTGTGTCTGGTTCGCCACCAAACATCGATGGGCGACCTTTGCCCGTGAACACCAGATTCACACTGCATTCGGCAAACGGATTGTTCTTGAAGGCGCTTTTTGGGTCTGCCATCTGTTTGGGATCATCGAGAACGACAACCTTCCCCTCGTAGGCAATGCGTAATTCCTCAAATGGCGTCACCATGGTCCACGTGAGTCCGCCCGCATCGAAGGCATCATTTGATGAAATCTCAGGACGCTTGTACATGAAGCCCACTTGGCCATCGGGCAGATACAAACACACGGTCATTTCTGCATAACCCTCGTTGGCGCGATTGCCGATGCGAAACCAACCACCTACGCCCGATGATGGGTCAAAGCAGTTGATATACATCGACTCATTGAAGTTGGGCTCTGGACCAAGTTCATGCATGTATTCATCGGCTGGATCTAAACGTACGCCCATCTGATTTCCCCCTTGATGTGTGTTTTAACTGTTAAAGATTCGACTCTGCAACTTACGCATTCCTGCGAGCCAACGATCGCGATCATCTACTTTGCGTTGTTCGTAGGTGTGTACTTCTGCATGTGGCATCACAAGAAATTTCTCTGCAAGGATTGTGTCATAGACAATGTCTGCAACGTCGGCCGGCTCAAGAACTGCGCCTGAGGCTTTCACTACATCGCCGCCGCGCTTGTCGATACCGTCTTGGCGTCCTGGTGGATTCAACATGTTGGTGTTGACCCCTTGAGGACACAGGCATGTCACTTTCACGCCACGGTCACCGTAAGTAATTGACAGCCATTCAGCAAAAGCAACTGCAGCGTGCTTTGTCACACTGTAGGGAGCGCTTCCAATTTGTGAGAGAAGGCCCGCAGCTGACGCAGTGCTGCAGAAGTACCCTTCACCTGCAGCAATCCAGTCGCCAAGCAAATGTTTTGCAGCCCATCGATGCGCATGAAGATTGATGTTCATCGCTGCTTCCCACGTGGGCTCATCGGTATCTTCTAGAAATGTCCCCATTGCAACCCCGGCATTTGCAAAGAACAAATGAATAAATCCAAATGCTTCTTGGGCAGCCTGAATGAGGTCAATGTTTCCTTGCTCGCTTCCAATGTCGGCAACGACTGCAACTGCTGAATTCGGACGCACTGCGTTCAGTGCTGATGTGACGCGTTCAAGTGGTGCTACATCGCGGTCGGCAAGTACAACTCGAGCACCTGCTTGATGGAACCGTGTTGCAAGTGCGGCCCCAATTCCGTTTCCTGCTCCGGTGACTACTGCGGTTTTTCCGTCGAGATCCATATGGTGACCTTATGGCACTGGTCACCTTCCTTTTTCATTGGATAGGCGAAAGTGCCCCACTTGGACGCACAGCATCTGTACGATGAGGGGAGCAGGCGGAACCTGGGTCACCAAGTTGTGTCTGCTCACATTGAGAGGAGCTCCACATGATTGACACCCGCGAAACGGTGATCACCGAGGCGCTCGCCGTCATCGACAAGGCACTTGCCGAAATGTTGCGCCGAGAATTGGTCTCTTCTGGAGAAGTTGCAGACCTTTTGTTAGACCTTCGTTCGCTGCTTACCGCGAACGAAACCACCACCGTCGCCTAGAGCGCGGTTCATCACTACTATTCGGCCGCGTTTCGTTGGACTGTTGTCCAATGAGGGCGAGTTCGTGGAATGAATCCACAAGGCAATCACGCAAGAGAGTCGGGCTTTCCACTGCCGCTTCATCAATGTTGATGCCCACGTCAAGGCTTCCCAGATACGACATAAGTGTCACATTGAAGGCCACTCCTGCAAGCGGACCTACGGGGTAGTTCTCCAAGAGTTTGGCTCCACCGACGTAGAGGGCCACTCCTGCGCCGCGCACATTAGATGTTGCGAAGTCCACCGTTTCGGCTTGTGCGCGCGCAAGCCGTGTCACCACTGAGGTGGGAAGCAATGTGGAAAAAGTGGCAATTGTGTC
>CAEZWE010000035.1_pt1 | contig 17278 bp, 12 predicted proteins | sample 7264891 | NCBI WGS metagenome assembly CAEZWE01 (sample SAMEA6813872, study PRJEB35770) | uncultured Acidimicrobiaceae bacterium | biome: Freshwater; feature: Freshwater reservoir; material: water | place: Czech Republic | collected 2017-07-26 | depth 0.5m m | reverse complement strand
GTTGACGTGCTTCACGTTCATGGGGAAGAACGCCGATAAGTGCCATCTTGCGAAGGCCACTGATGTACATGTGGTCGCGAGCCATTCCTTCTGTCTATCTGAGAATTACGCCAATTGGCTACGGTGACTACATGAACAATCGCGTTCCCTACGACGAATTCAGCATGTTTCATGAAAATGCTGCTGAATACGGCATTGCCTATACATCGCCTCTCGTTGTCTCACGAGTCTTTGTGACCATGCCCGATGGGCGCAAAATGTCTGCACTTAAGTGGGGCAATGACACTCCACGTGTTGTGTTTCTCCATGGAGGCGCACAGAACGCACACACGTGGGACACCGTGGCCTTGGCTCTCAATGTGCCGCTGTTGTGTATTGATCTACCCGGTCATGGCCATTCAGATTCTGCTGCACCATTTGATGCAACTGCGCTTCCACTGCAACAAAACGCTGCCGACATCGCACACGTGATTCGCGAACTAGCCCCCGAGGCTCTTGGCGTGGTGGGTATGTCACTTGGTGGTCTCACCACATTGGCACTGTCGCGCGATTGGCCAGCACTAGTAAGAAAAATGGTGTTGGTGGATATCACCCCTGGGGTGAATCAAGAGAAAACGAAACAGATCACAGATTTTGTGAATGGCCCTGCAACGTTTCCTTCTTTTGAAGACTTATTAGAGCGCACTATTCAGTTCAATCCCACGCGCACCGTCGAGAGTTTGCGTCGTGGCATCTTGCACAACGCACTACAAACAGAAGACGGCTCGTGGGTGTGGCGTTATCGGCGCGATGATGCACCTGCATTACCTGAAGTAGACGGCAAAGTGGAACGACCATCGACTGCCTCGCTGTGGGAAGCAATTCAACACTTTGGCAAACCTTTGATGTTTGTGCGTGGCATGCGCCCACAAAGTGTGGTCACCGACGAAGATGAAGAGGAACTGCGCCGGCGTGCATCATCTGTGCGCGTGGAACACATTGCAGAAGCTGGTCACAGCGTGCAAGGCGATACACCATTGGAACTGGCTGCACTTATCAGAGACTTTTTGCGCCTCTAATCTTTCGAGCTCTAGTTCAGGAGAAAATCACGTGCACGTTGGGTGACTGCATCGTCATAACCGACCACCAAATGCCGCCAAAGTGGCACGGCATAGGTCTCCCACGAGAACTGCTCTGCAAGTGCAGTGCTCATACCGGCTGCCACAATAGGGTCATTCTCTGCCACAATCACCAGCGCCTTCACGTTGCCTGTATCTTGTTGCGTCGCAATACCCACTAGAGGATGAACCGCTTCTGGCAATCCTGCACATTGTGCATACACAAGGTGATCATCACCTAGACCAAAAAAACGACTGGTGTCTGCGTGGTTCAAGGCGAGCTGTTGAGCGATGATTTGAGTGTCTGCGCGTGAGTGATCAGCGCACGCAATCTGCACCTCGCCAGCGGTTGACCCCCCGCCTGCCGTGGCAAGAATTGACGCAGAGTTGCCTGCTGTGGCTTCTGCGATACCAGTGAAGAAAGACTGAGGATCGGCAACAGAAAAAGCATTGCGTGCAGCACGCGCGACCACCGCAGTGGTTACAGCAGAGTCCACAATCCCAAGTCGTGAGTTGGTGCGAAACAAGTTGAATTCGCGAGCAAAGTTTGCATGTAACGGACACGAGATGTGTGAGACACACCAACGCATTGCTTCGGCAACCATTGCATTATCTGCTGCAATCTGTGTAGTGGTGCGTTCTTCCGCAGACGTCAAGGGATGCATGGGGGCATCAAGAACCATGCGTGCAATCGAATCAGGATTCGTTATAGCCAAAGTGGCCAAGGCGGTAGCACCGGTACCCCATCCCATTGCTAGGAGCGCATCAAGTTCCAGAAACGTACGTACGAATTCAAGATCGCGAGCAACATCGCGAGTAGAGACAAGGTGTTCATTCCCCGCCGGCATGGGCGAAGCCTCTGAGCCGCGACGTGAGACTGAGATCAAGGTCTGTGCCGTCCAACCCGAACCCAAATGAGATGGGGCCAGTTCTACGACTTCACGTGCGTTATCACCCCAGCGATAATCGGGCACCAGAATCACTGGGGCGGCATCTGGGGCTTTGGTACTTACGCGGCGATACAGCGCAAGCGACATCGTCTCACCGTCGGGGCGTGAATAGTCCACAGGTACTTGCACCTGCGCACATTCAATATCGCCACATGGCGACCACACACTCGACGCAGGAACAGTTGTATCTACAGCCCCACCGGAGGGGGGCACCGATGTTGTACATGCGCTAAGGACTACAAGAGCAGCAACTACCCCTGCGCCATAGCGATGAAATGCCATGGGTTATTGGGCAGTGCGCGAGGAAAATGTCTGCACTGTGGACTTCACAATGGCTCCATTGATACGTGCCACCACATTGAAACGCACACGCTTACCTGCAGTTGCACGAATCGAGAATGAACTCTTTGTGCCCTCTGAGACTTTGCGACCATTTTGGAACAACGTGATGTGAGCGCCCTTGGGAGCATCTACACGAACGCGGAACTGAGAACCGACCCGCTTCACAGAACGCACCGCAACTCGGCTCTGCATAGGAGCAGCCACTGCAGGCGCACCTACTACAGGTGCAGTCAGAGTCGGTGTAGCCGCTGGTGGTGGTAATTCTGCGCCGTAGTCTGCATCGTTTACATCAGAGTCAAACTCCACAGATCGACGCTCACCGAGTGGTTCATCATCGCTGATGTCGCCATTCACTGCATTCGACGTCACTGCCTGATGCAATAACGCATTGACTGTTGAAGACGACAATCCTGTGACTACTCCACGAGTTGCATCGGTGGACAAGCGACTTGCCACTTGAGATGGAACAAGATTCCCATTACCCAGTACGAGCGCAGCCACTCCCGCTACGTGTGGTGCAGCCATTGATGTACCCGACATGATCGCTGTCGATGTGGCCGATGAGATACCGGCAGAGATGATTGCGCTACCTGGTGCGAAGATGTCCACACAGCCGCCCACGTTGGAATAGCTTGCACGAGCATCAGTGGAAGTTGTGGCACCGACCGTGATAGCCGACACTGCACTTGCAGGCGACTTTGTACATGCATCAGTTGCTTCGTTTCCTGCAGCAACCACAACAGTGATGCCATCGGCAACGGCACGCTCAATTGCGTCGTTGAGTGCCACATCGAAGCCGCCACCCAGACTGAGGTTTGCAACCGCAGGCTGACCTGCCACATGGTGTTGAATCATCCAATTAATTCCCTGGATAACACCTGTACTTGATCCGCCGCCATTGCAATCCAACACACGAATGGGAACAATGCGTGCTTTTGTTGCGAAGCCATAGCTAGCACCTGCAACTGTTCCGGCAACGTGAGTTCCGTGACCATGACAGTCATCAGTTCCGCGGCCATCAGCGATTGAACTAAAGCCAGCAACAACACGAGCGGTGAAATCAAGATGCGATACGCGCACACCGGTGTCAATCACATAGACATCGACGCCAGTGGCTTCGCCCGCACGCGAAATGTAGCCATCGAGTGGCAATGCACGTTGGTCGGTGCGATCCAGACCCCAAGATTGCGCAATAACTGGAGCCATTGCACTGCTCACTGGCGCCACGGGATCAGTGGACACCGATGATGGGCTCACACCAATTGCATTTCGTGCAACCACGCTAAAGGTGTAGCTAATTCCATTGGAAAGACCCGTCACCACGCATGCATTTGTGGAGGTCACACATGTGGCACCACCAGGTGATGCGGTAGCGGTATAAGAAGTAATGGCCGAACCACCATCGGTGGCAGGGGTACCCCAACGCACTGTGACACGAGCATCGCCTGGTGTGGCGGTGACATTCACTGGCTCACTTGGAGCCGTTGCCGCTGCACGAGGCACAACTGTGACAACAGATGATGCAGGGCTAGCGCCAAAACGATTCACTGCTTTGACACGAATAGAGACCGGCACATCGGGTGTCATATTGGTCAAGGTTGCAGTAGTTGCCAGAGAAACTCCGTCATTCCATGTAGTCCAGTTATTGCTGTTGTTCACGCTGTACTCAACGACATAGTCAGTCACTGGTGCAAATGTTGACGTCACTGCAGCCCAAGAGACCACAACCGATGTCGCATCAACAACAGCGGCGACGCGCGATGGTGGATTCGGCGTGCCTGCAATTCGAGGCTGCAGCACTACTTGATTGGACGGCGCACTCTCGCCCACGCTGTTCACGGTCTTGACGCGGAAAATGTATGCAGTGCCGCCTACCAAGTTGTCGATGCGTGCTGAACGAGAAATTGTGGAGAGCGTTCGTGACCACGAGGCGCCACCATCAAGCGAGGACTCCACGGTGTATCCAGTAATTGCTGCGCCACCATTGCTCACAGGTGTCGACCATGACAGAAATCCAGTTGTGCCAGAGACAAAGCCCGACAACGAACGTGGTTCACTTGCCACCGTGGGCGCCACTGGTGTTGCAGTGAATGTTGTAGAAGGTGCACCGACGCCGACTGCGTTCACTGCAAGCACGCGAAACTGATGTGCACGTCCGCCTTGTAGTTCCGTAAGTGAATGGTTGCGACGCGAGACGGGCACTTGCGCGCTGCGTGTCCATGTCTGTCCACTGTCTACTGAATGCTCAACGAAGTATCCCGTAATGGAAGTGCCGCCGTTTTGGGCAGGCGTTGACCAATAGACATGTGCGGTGTTGAAGCCCACCGACACCGAAGGCAGACGAGGTTCGCTAGGAGGAGTCAACGCGATGGGCGTGACGATCGCTGTGGCATCTGCGCTTGTCCCGTACTGGTTCGATGCGCGCACTCGGACGAGATGCGCAACTCCCCCTGTAAGACCCGCGGGGTATGCATATCGCACTGATGCAGAAGTACGTAGAGAACCAATCCACGTCTCACCGTTATCTGTGGACCAATCCACGATGTACCCCTGCACTGTTCCACCACCGAGATCTGTAGGTGCACTCCAGGACACATAGGCACCCAACAAACGTGGCGAGGTTACGATTCCGCGCACCACTGATGGTGGGTTAAACGACAACGGTGTTGCAGACACTGGAGTACTTGGCGCACCAACTCCTGCCCCATTTACTGCTGACACGCGAATGAGGTATTGCGTATTCGCCACCAATGGTGCGAGAACTGCAGAACGCAAAATGGATACTCCGTCGTTGTAGACAGTCCATGTAGTTCCGTTGTTTATGGAGGTTTCAATGACGTAGTCAGTAATTGTTCCACCACCATTGGTCACTGGCGTTGACCATGACAACCCCACGCGTTCACGTCCCAGGGTGGTCACTAATGAAAGTGGTGCGCTGGGTAAGCCAGGCAGTGTTGGCGTCACAGTGATACTTGCTGTAGCGGAACCTGTTCCCACAGAGTTCACCGCGGACACACGGAACAGATACTGCTGGAAATTTGTGAGGTTGTTCACCGTAAGCGACGTTGAGGTGGACACTCCATCGTTCACCGTGGTCCAGGTTGATCCATTGGTAGCGGAAAACTCCACGGTGTAATCGGTGATGGGAGCACCACCGTTTGATGATGGCGCATTCCATGTCAGAGCGACAGCTCCATTTGCCGCAGTACCACGCAATGAATTGGGAACCGAAGGCACAGACACAGGCGCGGGCTCAAATGACGCCGAGTAAATCAACGATGTAATCGATCCTGTTCCTGCGTTGGAAATAATTCCCCGTGTTGCCGCATTCAGAATTGCAGTGGAGACTTGCGCAGGAGTAGCTGCGGTGTTTGCTGCCAAATACAGCGCAGCAACACCTGCAACATGCGGGGCCGCCATAGAAGTGCCCTGCCATGTACGCAATGCATTTGGTGCACCAATAAATGCCGAAGTGATGGATGTGCCAGGCGCAAATACGTCAAGGCAACTGCCCCAGTTAGAGAAAGAAGCACGGGCATCATTAGGCGATGATGCACCCACGGTGATCGCTGCAGGTGCAGATGCAGGTGAATATCGACATGCATCGTCGTTGCTATTTCCCGCTGCAACAACGTATGTAATGCCATCAGTGATTCCGCGAGCAACAGCTGAGTTGATAATCGAACTCGCGCCACCACCAAGACTCATGTTCGCCACTGCAGGTGTTCCTGCTGGGTGATGTGCAACGGTCCAATCGATTCCGGCAATCACGCCAGACCATGAACCAGAACCTGTACAACCCAACACGCGAACAGGAACGATTGTGGCCAACTTGGCAACGCCATACACAGTGCCCGCAACGGTGCCTGCCACGTGTGTTCCGTGACCATGACAATCATCGGTTCCACGACCATCATTGATTGCGGTGAATCCATTTGTGACGCGACCGCTGAATTCATTGTGTCCGGGATAGACACCGGTGTCGAGAATGTACGTCGTAACGCCTTCACCTTGATTCGCATATGAGTAGGTGCGATTCAAAGGAAGTTGGCGTTGATCAATACGATCGAGTCCCCATGTTGCACCATCTTGAGTGTTCTCAATGCTCACAACACGGTCGGGCTCAATGGCTACGACATTGGGATTAGATTGCAAATCAATGACGTCGTTGGGGTCAAGGTCTGCTACAAAACCCGACAGAGCATGGGAAAACATGGCAACCACATTTTCCGACAAGTTATGTGCAGCAACGCGAGAGGCGACATCGGAAGAGAACTCAACGATGTAACGATTCGGAATGATGTCTCCGTCTTGTGCTTCGTCGGGAATGTTGAGCCCGGTCACAATTTCAGTAGGGGTTTCGCTAACGGAGAACTCTTGTTCAGGAGAGACAATGCGTACCGATGCGCGACTAGCAACTGCCTCTGCTTGTGCTTCGGTCAATGTGCGGGTGGTGACAGTGCCGTCGGTATTGACGATGACGTAATCGGTGCCTGTGGCGGCACTTGCTGTGCTGGGCACTACTAACACGGTTCCTAATGCAAGAAACCCAGCAGCAACGGAACGAAAGACACCAGGTACAGCCATACCTGAAGTCTAGGTCATACGGCGAAAAGGGCGACCAGAACGGGGGTGACAATAAGAGCAGGAAGCAACGAACCCAGCTTTAAGCGCTTTATTTCGAGGAGATTTAATCCAATTGCCAAAACCAGGAAGCCGCCGGTGGCAAACAGCTCCGTTCTCATGCGGTCATCAAGCAAAGAGTCAATCCCTGTGCCCCCCAAAGTGAGGAGTCCCTGCACAATAAAAACACTTACTGCACTGAACATGGCACCAATGCCATAGGCAGCAACAAAGACAATAGAGAGGAATCCGTCGAGTGTTCCTTTGATGATGTAGAGCTGCGGAGTTTTGCCACTTGCATCTTCAATGGCTCCCAAAATGGTGAGAGGGCCAATACAGAACAACAAGGTGGCAGTGACGAAACCTTTGACAAAGGTGCTTTCATCAGATGAGTTCCGTGCGAATTTCTTCTTGAGCCATTCACCGACTGATTCAAGTCGCTCTTCAATCTTGAGCAGTTCGCCAATGATGGCTCCCAGAACCGTACCTACGAGAGGAAACACAAGGTTGTGTGTATCCATAGCGCTTTGAATACCCATGATCATCGTGGCAAGACCCACAACTTGCATCACCAACACACGCATGGATTCAGGAATGCGATGACCAATAAAGTACCCCACTCCTCCGCCCACCAATACGGTGCCGGTGTTAATCAGAGTTCCAAGTCCACGCACGACTCTCTACGCTAGCCAATTCATCTATTGCAGACGGAATCATTTACTTACAGAACTCTTACCAAGGCCAGCGATAATGACCATATGAGATGGTCCATTGCCATACATCGAGGCCTTATGTTGAGCGCACTCGTTGCAGCCACTCTCGCCTGCTCAAATGTGACTCAGCAAATAAATACGGCGAGTTCAACATCGGTCCTCACATCTCAACAATTGACTCCGTACCCCAAAGGAGCGTCACTTCACAACATCAAAGTCAACGGTATAACTCGGAAGTTTCTTATCGACGTCCCCGAAGATATTGACGTACCCCGTGCAATCGTTTTCGTCCTTCACGGCGGTGGCGGTGAAGGACTCAATATTTCAACGGTCGGTCGCTTTCCAATGGCGGAGTTTCGTACGGTCGGAGATCGGGAGGGATTTATCGTCGTCTACCCCGAAGGTTTGCCCGCGCGTGACAGACAGGGTCTAGCCGGTTGGACAGATTGTCGAGCAGACAACTCTGTTTCAAGCGGTAGCGATGACGTCGGATTTCTCGCCGCACTTGTTTCTTTAATTGGCACTGCGTATCAATTACCGTCGACCCATCTCTTCATGGCTGGAAGTTCAAACGGCGGACAGATGACACAAGCGTTTGCATTTCATCATCCGGAAATGCTGGGTGCTATTGCATCAAGCGTAGGGAGTCTTCCTGCTTCACCACTTCCTGGGCCATGCACCACAGGGCCCTCAGAATCTATTCCCATATTGTTATCTCATGGTACTGATGATCCGCAGATGCCATTTGGTGGCGGGTGTGTTGCAAATATTGGCGGTGGATGCAACCGAGGGCGAGTCGTATCAGCAGAGGCGACACTCGAGCGTTGGCTAACCATCAATAACTTGACCACAACTGAACCCGTGCAATCGACGGTTGACGTGAACTTTGCCGACAGTGGACCTGCGCAACAGTTTCTGTACACGGGACCGTCTCCAGTGGAATGGTGGCGTCTCGATGGTGCGGGCCATGCGAGTCCCAGCAAGTCCGTCCTTGTCACGACAAGTCGAATCGCTGGCATACAGAACCGTGATATTGAATTTGCCGAGGTGGCATGGACATTCTTTAAGGATCAACTCCCACTGAAGTGATTTAGGATGCGATACATGGCCATGAGAAAGATTTCTATTGGCGACATTACAGCCGAGATAGATGCAGCCAATGGTGGTCGTATTGCATCTCTTCATGTCGCCGCGACGCCGCTTATTGTCACTCATGCAGACTCACTTCTCGATTGGGGCCTGTACCCCATGGCGCCATATGCCGGACGCGTCCGCAATGCCCAACTCGAATTCGAGAATCAGACATTTAATTTGCGTGTGAATGCCGCGCCTCACTCCATTCATGGCACTGTGTTCGATTGCCCATGGAACGTGGATACACATGATGCAACATCCATTGTGATGTCAACCAAGACTGGACTCAATTGGCCTTTTGATGCCACGGTGACGCATCACATTGCCGTCACAGAAACTTCTCTACGTTGTGTACTCACTATTACGGCTCACCAGACCATGCCGGCACAATTGGGATGGCATCCATGGTTTGTGCAACCTCATCAGGTGGACACTTCCTTTCACTCCATGTTGCAGCGCGACAGCGAAGGCATCACCACGCTTGAGCGCGTAGACCCAGTGCCCCCGCCCGTTGATGACTGCTTCTTTGAGCCCAATGCGTGGCCATCTGTATATATAGGTAACTACGCAGTGCAGATTGCAAGTGACTGCCCGTACTGGGTGCGCTATGACGCCCCCAATGGCGATGTGTGTGTAGAGCCTCAATCTGGGCCACCCAATGGCATCAACTCCAAGCCTTTGATTCTGCAAGCGGGACAACAGTTTTCTCGCTGGATGGAATTGCGTATCGCACATCAGTTATAGAGTTTGTCTCTATACGCAATAAGGGGGCGCGTTATGACTATCAGCTTGCATCATGAGTGGGAATCACTATTGCCCGCAAACGATACGCACCCCTATCGCACGGGCGCCTGGCGTCCACAGAATCGTGAGTGGACAGCCACAGACATGGTTGTAGAGGGAACAATTCCCGACGATTTGAACGGTGTGTACTTGCGCAATACCGAGAACCCTTTAGTTCCCGCATCCGAGCGATACCACCCCTTTGATGGTGACGGCATGATTCATTCAATTTTCTTTTCAAACGGAAAAGCTGAATACCGCAATCGTTTCATTCGCACGCAAGGTTTGCTTGCCGAACTTGATGCCGGTGGTCCGCTGTGGTCGGGATTAGCTGAATCACCGTTGGTGGCTCCACGACAAGATGGCTGGGGTGCGCGCACCCGCATGAAAGATGCATCAAGTACTGATGTCGTAGTGCACAACGGCGTTGCACTTACCAGTTTCTATCAGTGTGGTGATCTCTATCGACTTGACCCTGTATCACTTGCCGATGATGGCCGCGAAGCGTGGAATGGAAAATTCCCTGATGCAGGAGTTTCGGCGCACACCAAAGTGGACGAAGCAACAGGTGAGTTGATGTTCTTTAACTACCAAACCACCTATCCCTACATGCATTACGGAGTGGTCTCCCCCACAGGTGATCTAGTGCACTACACACCGGTGCCATTGCCTGGGCCACGACTACCCCATGACATGACATTCACCGAGAACTATTCCATTTTGAATGATTGTCCGTTGTTCTGGAAAGAAGATCTCATTGAACGCGGCATCTATGCCACACAATTCCATCGCGACATGCCCACACGATTAGGTGTTATTCCTCGTTACGGCACAGAAAAAGACATCAAATGGTTTGAATGTGATGCAACATACGTTCTGCATTGGATTAACGCCTACGAAGACGGCGATGAAATCGTGGTGGATGGATACTTCCAATTTGATCCCTCACCGGGAGTGGCTCCCGATGCCACATTGGAACAACGCATGTTTCGCTTTTTGGATTTGTTTGCGCTGCAATCGCGTCCATACCGCTGGCGCCTCAACATGAAGACCGGCACGGTCAAGGAAGGACCACTGTCGGACACGATTACCGAATTCGGAATGATCAATGCACTCACCGCAGGCAAAAACTATGAGTGGGTATACAGCACCATTCCTGCTGTCGGATGGTTCGGATTCGAAGGAATCATCAAACACAATGTCGTCACCGGTTCTGAGGAGAACTATCGACTACCCGATGGTGTCTATGCAAGTGAGACCGTGTTTGCGCCACGGCCCACACCGCGTAGCGAAGACGATGGCTATCTCATCACCTTCACTATGGATGTTGTCAATGACTCAAGCCAGTGTTTGGTGTTTGACGCCCAAAACGTCAGCGACGGCCCAGTAGCTCGCATTCAACTGCCAGAACGAATCTGTAGTGGAACGCATGCTACGTGGGCCGCCGCCAGCACGTTACGTTAAAAGGTTTTTACGACGCGAGGAATGCTGCAACATCGATAGATGGTGGTACCAGCACTTCATTGATCATGTGAATGACACCGTTTGTTGCAGGAAAGTCTGTTTGTGTCACGGTTGCGGTGTTGATCTTCACACCATCGGTTGTGTCGATAGTGACGTTCTCACCTTGGACTGTTGCGACATCGCCGGCAGCAACATCTGCAGCCAAGATCTTGCCGGCCACTACGTGGTAGGCCAAGATTTCCGCGAGTACTGCTTTGTTGGCAGGCAAGAGGAGTTTGGTTAACAAGCCTTGTGGCAATGCATCAAATGCTGCCTTTGTTGGGGCGAACAAAGTGAATGGTCCTTCACTTCCCAAAGTCTCACCAAGGCCTGCAACTGCTACAGCGGCAAACAATGTGCCGAACTGCTCATTGGAAGATGCAATCTCCACGAAAATGGTTCCCGCGTCAGCTGCGTCCTTAGGTGTGTATTCGACTTCTGCAGCTGGGGTGCTATTCGCTGTTGTATCGGTTGTGTCAGAACTGTTGTCATCTGATCCACATGCAGCCAACACCATCAATGATGCGGCAGCGATTACTGCAATTTTCTTCTTCATGATTTTCTCCTTGGGGGGTAAGACACGTGAAAGTGCCTTAAGAGTGAACAGCAAGTGTTTCACAATGATTCCCAGAAGATGGGGAACATCACTAATGATGTGTCACACCAATTGAGCATGTGGCATTGTGCATCGTTTTTTGTGATGCACAATGCCACAAACTTCACACGTATTTACGATGCGAGGAACGCTGCAACATCAATTGATGGTGGAACGATCACTGCATCAATGACGTGAATGACACCATTGGATGCAGGAACATCAGTTGAAGTCACGTTTGCAGTGTTGACCTTCACGCCACTTGCAGTGTCGATGGTGATGTTCTCACCTTGCACGGATGCAACATCGCCGGCCTTCACATCTGCTGCCATTACTTTTCCTGCCACTACGTGGTAGGTCAAGATTGCAACAAGTACTTCTTTGTTCTCTGGCAACAAGAGCTTCTCCAAGAGACCTTCTGGCAATGCATCAAATGCTGCGTTGGTGGGTGCGAACACAGTGAATGGTCCTTCACCTGACAAGGTCTCTACGAGGCCTGCTGCACTGACTGCTTCGACCAAAGTGCTGAAGTCATCATTTGCAGATGCCACTTCAACGATGGTGCCAGCTTCTGCGGGTGCTTCAACTGTGGTGCTTGTGTCGGATGTGCTGTCATCTGATCCACATGCGGCCAACAGCATCAACGACGCTGCAGCCATTGCTGCAATCTTCTTCTTCATTATTTTCTCCTTGGGGGGCATGACACGGCTTTGTGTCATGAGAATGAACCTCGAGTGTTTCATAGCTATTCCCCAATAACTGGGCACATATGTCCTTGATATGTCACACCGACAAAGACATGTGACCTCGGTAACTGCCAAACTAGACCCATGACGATTGTCCCGCCTGTGGTACTTGCACACCTCAACAATCAATTCACCTCTGTTGTAGTGGCTGCACATACTGGCGTTCCTTATCTCGCCTACGTAGGTGCACGTCTTGCCGAAGACGAGATTGATACCTCTTTATTACAACGCGGAGTTCTTGGAGGCGGGCTCGATGTTGAGGTGTATCCGTGGCTCATTGCAGAACCATCGAAAGGATGGATGGGTCGACCAGGAATTGCGTTACGTCAAGGATCTAGTTCTACGTTGTCCACAGCCTTTACATTGCATAGTGCAACAACTTCACACAATGAACTCACATTGAATGTGGTGGATCATTCACTCAACATCTCCATTGAATTAATTCTTCGATTGGAAAATTCGGGACCTCTCACTATTTCCACCACAGTCCACAACGCCAGTGACATGGAGATCTCTGTGGATGCATTACGCATAACTACTCCGGTAGGTCCATCGTGTGCAGAGATACTCACATTGGGTGGACGCCATGCAATGGAAGCAGTGGAAGAACGTCAGACATGGGGACGCACGCGTATCGCTCTAGAAAATAGAACTGGCCGCACGTCGCATGAACAACTTGGCGTGGTGTTTGCAGGGACTCCACATTTTGGCGAACAACACGGTCAAGTGTGGGGCGTACATCTTGCATGGAGTGGAAATTTTGAATGTGTCTGTGATTCGGTCACCGAGGCGATGCGCGTAGTGCAGATGGGTGAATTATTGCTTCCACAAGAAGTGCTCCTTGCACCAGATGCTCACTATGTGGCGCCCACCGTAGTGATGGCATATTCATCACAGGGCATCAACGGTGTCTCTCACCAGTTCCACAATTACCTGCGCAGCTTTTCTGCTCCAGACACACATCGACCCGTTATCGCCAACACTTGGGAAGCGGTGTACTTCGATCACGACCTCTCCACTTTGTGTCAATTGGCAGATGTTGCAGCATCAGTAGGTATTGAACGATTTGTTTTGGATGATGGATGGTTCCACGGCCGGCGCGATGACACTGCAGGTCTTGGCGACTGGTGGGTGGATACCTCCGTGTGGCCACAAGGACTCACACCCTTAATTGACCATGTACGTAATCTGGGGATGGAGTTTGGATTGTGGTTTGAGCCAGAGATGGTGAACCCAGATAGCGAATTGTTTCGAACACATCCTGAATGGGCATTGAACGGAACACTTAGTGAACCCATCTTGGGGCGTAACCAACTCGTCCTTGATCTCTCTCGCGAGGATGTGCGGGAATATCTCTTTGCATCTATTGATGCACTGTTGTCCACCCATGAGATTTCATATGTGAAATGGGATCACAATCGACCACTGATTGGCGGCGCATCACATGCACAAACTGTGGGTGCGTATGCATTGTTTGATGCACTCACCACAGCACACCCACATGTGCAATTTGAATCATGTGCATCAGGCGGCGGACGCATTGACATGGGAATTGCTACCTACCTCGACAGGTTCTGGACAAGTGACTCCATTGATGCGTTAGACAGACTGGAAATACAAAAGGGAGTCACAAAACTCATTCCACTCGAGATGCTGGGAAGCCATATTGGCTCCCCTACCTGCCACACCACTGGTCGCAAACATGCATTGTCTTTCCGTGGCGCAACGGCCATGTTTGGATGGCTAGGAGTGGAATGGAACCTATTGACTCTCGACGAGCGCGAGAGGGAAAAACTTAGCCATGTCATCTCTGTGTACAAGCAGTTTCGCGCCCTGTTACACACAGGCAACTACATCCGCCACGATCACCCAGATACCACCATGCATATCCACAGTGTGGTCTCTAGTGATGCGCGCGAGGCATTGGTCTCGGTCTCTCGACTACACAACGGTCCATCGCACCGCACTGCTCCGTTAACCCTCACAGACCTCTCCCCCGATGTGCTCTATTCAGTGCAACGTATTGACCTTGGTACACCGCGATGGGCTCTGCACCGTGGCCTGCCTGATTGGGTGAATAATGGTGTTCACGCAACAGGTGCACAGCTAGCCCACATGGGCCTAGTACTTCCACCATTGTTGCCAGAGTCCACCATGCTTCTGCACATCACACAGGTATCTCGATGACACGCGAGATTCGTCGCGATCCACATCTCGACACCGTGGTGCACATTGTTGCCGATCGCCAACATCGCCCTAACTTGCCCAGCACTAATTGCCCGTTTTGTGTGGGTGGTCTAGAAGCACCAGAGCCCTACGAGGTGCGCGCGTTTCCAAATCGATGGCCAGCACTACAACCTGGGTATTGCGAAGTGGTGCTCTATACGCCAGAGCACGATGCAACATTTGCTTCGATTGGTGCGCACGGAATTAGGCGCGTAGTTGACTTGTGGACCGAGCGCACTGTTGCGTTGCGTGCTTTACCCGATGGCGAGTACGTGATTGTGTTTGAAAATCGAGGTGCAGAGATTGGTGCCACTATTTCGCACCCACATGGCCAAATCTATGCCTTTGATCATGTGCCGTCTCGCCAACAACGCCAACTTGATGCGCGCTGGTCACCCGAGTTGGCCTCTGGCGACCGCGAAGTTCTTGAATACAACGGTTGGAAAGTGTGGACTGAATTTGCTTCCGTGCATCCGGTGTCGTTGCGCATTGCGCCACTTGAACAAGTTGCAGATTTGCCCAGCATGACTGATGCGCAACGAAGTGACCTCGCCGAAGTTCTCGCGCGTGTCTTTGGCGCCTTTGACACCTTGTTTGATGTTCCTGCGCCCTACATGATGTGGCTGAATCAATCACCGCGTACCTCTGGGAATTGGCCACAGGCGTGGTTCAATATTGAAATTGTCTCACCATGGCGTGCCACTGGGGTTCCTCGTTACATTGCTGCAGTTGAAGTAGCCAGCGAGGAATACTTCAACCCAGTAGACCCCGCCGATGTCGCGCAACGTCTGCGCATTGCATTGACATGAAACACGTACATGCACCAGGACGGGTGAATCTCATTGGGGACCACACCGATTACACCGGTGGCTTGGTGTTTCCGATGGCGATAGATCGCTACACCACTATCTCTTATGAACACACTGGGGATTCAGTGCATCTCACATCAGATGATGAGTTAGGTGTTGTGCACGTGGGCCTTCACGATGAGTTTGATAAATCCATGGAACCGCGATGGGGTCGCTATGTTGCAGCCGTTGCATCACTCATGGATGCACCTCAAGCTCTACGAGGAAATGTCACCACAACTATTCCCGTGGGTGCGGGTTTGTCCTCAAGTGCAGCACTAGAGATTTCCTGTGCGCTTGCCATGGGTTCCACTCTTGCCCCGCGTGATCTTGCCTTAATGACTCAACGCGCTGAACAACTCGCTACCGGTGTCCCCACAGGCATTATGGATCAACTCTGCATTGCTTCTGCGCGCAATGGTCACGGCACTCTCATTGATTGCCACACATTAGACATCACGCACATTCCCATTCCCGACGAAGTCGACATCGTGGTGCAGTTCATTGCACATCGCACACTCGAAGGTTCCGAATATGCCACGCGAGTCGCGGAATGTGCAGCTGCCGAATCCGTGATCGGCCCATTGCGAGCAGCCGATATAAGTGACGTAGAGAACATCACAGATGACATCATTCGTGCCCGAGCACGACATGTGGTGTCAGAAAATGAACGCGTGCGCCAGTTCACGGATGCTCTTGCTCGCGGCCATTACACCGCAGCGGGGCGTCTCATGGTGGGAAGCCACCAAAGTTTGACACGTGACTATGCAACATCGACATCGCAGATGGATGCTGCTGTTGATGCCGCCATTAACACAGAAGGTGTCTTTGGAGCACGCATGACTGGTGGTGGCTTTGGTGGATGCATCGTGGCGTTATGCACGCCAGAATCTTCACTCCCTGGTTGGCGCGTGCGCCCCTCTGGCGCCGCTGCGCATCTCTAGCTCGACACCACGTAGGCGAATCGATACGTGCCTGCACTAATGATGTAGTCACTGCGTGTATCGGGCCCACAACTTGCAGTACCCAATCCGCGATGTGCAATGTCAACATGAATGACAAGTTTGTTGTGTCGACGAAGTTCAGTGCGATCACATGCCTCGAACAAAGCCTCAGGCGTATAACGCACAGCTGACATATGCAAGAGACATCCATCTGCTTCAATACGAATGACTTCACCAGTGTTGTCGTCGCGACATTCCAGCCATCGGCATTCGGTGCGCAAACCAAATTCTTGTGGCACCAGATACGGCAACTCATCAGGTTGACCTTCGTACACACCCACCATCGCTGAACTTTTGCGATCGGGATAGTTCTCATGTGGGCCACGGCCATACCAACGCAATGAACTAAAGCGAGCTGGAATTTCCCAAGTTGCACCAATACGCGGCGCATCAGCAAGATCTTCGGTGAGCACTACACGATGTTCATATCGTGTGGCGCCATCGGCGAGCTGTTGAATGCGTGTCTCGCTCTGCACTACGTCACTATCTGAAGTAGCGATCCCTGATGCAAGCCACCGTTCTAGTGAGCGCCCAAATTGAGGCCACAGATGCGGCATCATCTTGAAACCGTCGTTATCGGTGGCCGCTCTCCACAACGTGACGCGTGGTGCCACTGCGACAACAGGTGCACGGCGTGTTTTCTTCGGGAGCACACCGGCTTTTTTGGGTATACGCAACGCCACTTGATCCCATGCCACCACATGGCCTTTTTGT
>CAEZWE010000034.1_pt1 | contig 17665 bp, 13 predicted proteins | sample 7264891 | NCBI WGS metagenome assembly CAEZWE01 (sample SAMEA6813872, study PRJEB35770) | uncultured Acidimicrobiaceae bacterium | biome: Freshwater; feature: Freshwater reservoir; material: water | place: Czech Republic | collected 2017-07-26 | depth 0.5m m | reverse complement strand
GCGCGTGAGATCTCGTTCGTAATTCACTTGGTCACCGCCAAAATTGGTGCCCAGGAAAACAACAGCCGCATCCCAACCTTCGTTGATGCGCTCACGAATCACCGTTCGACCGAATCCGACAAGTTCTCCCGACTTGGCCTCCACAGCCACTCTCCACCCCAGTGGGACAAGAGCCGTGCACATGTCGCCCCCATAGCGGCGAGATGTGGATTCAAAAATAGAGTCACCAATCACAAGAAGTCGATTGCCACTTGCGCGTGGACCAAGCATTTCTCCATCCAAGATGGGTAGTTCAGCGCGTACTCCACCCACGATCACTCCTGAACCGTCGGCTTGCACGCCTGGTATGCGGCCCACATATTGCAATACACCCGCACTGTCGGGTTCTGAAGAGGATCCGCAGGCACCCAGCACGAGAACGCCCGACACGATAAATGAGATGATGCGAATACGGGGGCTAGACATGACCCCCCAAGGTTATTGGTTCCCGATACCAATCAGTGGTCAGGCGGGCCGGACTTTACGTACCGAACTCGTTGTTACTGAGAAGAGTTGGTGTCGTGAGGCATCTCACCTCTGGCCGCACGCAACTCATTACGAATCTCGATCAGCAAATCATTGGTGGATACTTCGGTACCCATCTCGCCTTCGCCGGCTTTGTCACGGATCCGGTTGTACAACTTGACCACCAAGAACAAAACAAGTGCGACAAAGAAGAAGTTCATCGATGCGGTGGCAAATGCTCCAAGAGGAATATCACTTCCGTTGATTGTGACAACACGCTTTGAGAAGTCTGGCTGTTCACCACCAAATATTGCACCGATGAGCCCACCCAGAATTCCAGGACTTGTTCCGTTGCCGGCAAAAGAGTCAACAACCGTTTTGAACGCGGCTCCCATGACAAATGCGACCGCAACATCTACAACATTGCCGCGATTAACAAAAGCTTTGAATTCTGCAACAATGCCACGCTTGGTAATTGCAGAAACTTTTTCTTCGACTTTGTTCAAGACCTCAGGCATGCAAGAAGACTAGTCCCGGGATGGCTCCAACTCATCGAAGGTGTCTACTTTGCGTAGCGATGGAAACGCCACCCACCACAGTCCTGCCACAGCAATGGTCGCCACCCCGCCTCCAATCACTGTTGCGGGAGTTCCCACAAGACTCGATACGGCACCTGATTCAAATGCACCCAACTCATTTGATGCACCTATGAAGACGTTCTCTACTGCAGAGACTCGGCCACGTTTTTCATCTGGTGTCACCAGAGGAACAAGTGAACTTCGGATAAACACACTGATCATGTCTGCACTATTTGCACCCATCACTGCAATAAAAGCAATCCAATAACTAGTAGTCACTCCCAACACCAAAGTGGAGAGTCCAAATACAGCCACAGCGACAATGAGAGTACGGCCCACTTTGGAACGCACGGGGCGGAACGACAACAGAATTGCAGTCAATGCAGCTCCTATTCCACCGGCGGCGCGCAACCAACCATAGGCAACATCACCCACATTGAGTTGTTCTTCTGCAATCACTGGCAACAACGCCACTGCCCCGCCAGCTAACACAGCAAAGAGATCTAATGAGATTGCTGCAAGCAGAACTGGCGTGCGTCGAATAAACACCAAACCTTCAATGGCGTCACGCAATGTTGGTCGCGGCGCACCTGGGACTTGTGTTGAGGTCACTTTGACACGTGACATCAAAGAGATTGCAATACCTATGAAGAATGATGCGGCGCCGTAGGCCATTGCAGGATGCACCGAATAGAGAAAACCCGCAAGAGCTGGCCCCGTAATGGCTGCTCCAGTCCATGTCGCTCCATACAGTGCAATTACTCGAGGCAAACCACCATCGGGGGCAATCATGGCCGCGATTGGGCGCATTGCTGGCGCAAGAAAACCGCGAAACACACCAAACAACATGACGATGGCAAACATCGGAAGTGTGGAGGTGGGATCAGTTAATGCATAGAGCATCAACAACAACGAACACAACATTTCGCCTGCTTGCGCAAGCATGGAGACCACACGACGATTAAAACGATCTGCCACTGTGCCAGTGACCAACACCAATAGTGCTGCGGGAACAAACTCTGCTAGCCCCAACCAGCCAATGTCTAGCTCTGATCCTGTGATGTCAAAAACATTCTTTCCTAGAGCAGTGGCCTGCAACAGCACGCCGGTGTACAACACCGTGCTTGCCGCCATAAAAGGTTTTACTCCAGGTGATGCAAGAACCTCACGTGCGCTAAGTGCACCAGGTTGTTGGGTCATCGAGTAGTCCAACCACCATCAACAACAACCTCTTGACCAGTCATAAATGTGGATGCATCACTTGCCATAAACAACAGTGCGCCATCAAGTTCGTGTTCATGACCCATACGTGGAATCGGTGAGTTCTGAGCAATCAGTTTTTTCGCGCCTTCATCCGATTCCATTCCCGATGTCATCTCCGTGAGAAACCAACCAGGACACAGCGAGTTCACACGCACTCCCTTACGAGCCCACTGCAAACCCAACTCTTTTGTGATTCCAATAACTGCGTGCTTGCTTGCCACATAGTTCACTTGCTTGATGGGTGTTGAACCCACAAGTCCTAACACACTGGCAACATTGATGACCGAACCAGACCCTTGCGCGACCATGTGTTGACCGCACAATTTTGCTAAGTGCCACACTGCTGTGGTGTTCACCTGCAGCACACTTTCAAAGTCTTCAAGTGTCTCGCGCTCCACAGGTGTGACGATTCCAATCCCTGCGTTATTGACCAAAACATCAATACGGCCAAACTCCCTCATCACGTCGGCCACTAAATTCTCGCGTTGTTCGGCTACCGAGACATCACAGGCGACAGGAAAAGAGCGAGGTAATTGCTGAGCAAGTTCTTGAAGGCGATCGAGTCGACGTGCTGTAATCACAACTGTTGCTCCCGCGGCGTGGAGAACGCGTGCAAAACGGGCTCCTAATCCCGATGATGCACCCGTCACGATCGCCACTTTTCCATCGAGGCGAAACTGAGCAATTGGATCGAAATCTGCGGAAATAGACATAGACCGAGGCTAGAGCGTGAGGTCATCTGTGACAGCATGGGGGCGGTGAAAGTACGTATCGGATTTGGCCTTGGAGTGCGAACACAACTCAACGACTCCACCTTTCTTGACGTTGTCGACACCCTTGAATCTCTTCGTTTTGACAGTCTGTGGCTCAGCGAACGCATCAGTGGATCGGCCCCTGACCCCGTCGTGGCTATGTCTATGGCCGCTGCTCGTACCACAAGGTTGAAAATTGGCATGAGCGTGATGGTGCTACCAGGGCGCAATCCCATACTCCTCGCAAAAGAACTCGCCACATTAGATCGCATGTCACAAGGGCGTCTCTTGCCAGCCTTTGGATTAGGAGTTGCAGATCCTCATGAACAACAAGCCTTTGGCGTAGAGCGAAGTGCACGCGCAAAAATCTTTAATGAGGCCTTGGAGATTCTGCGCGCATGTTGGATGAATGAGACCGTGACTTTTCACGGCGAACATTTCCACTATGACAACGTCACCGTGTTACCCAAACCTGTGCAGCAGCCCCCTGAAGTGTGGCTAGGCGGAATTGCAGACAGCGAACTGCGCCGTGTCGGCCGACTCGCCGATGGCTGGTTGCCTTCTTTTGTGACACCAGATGATGCCGCACAAGGTTGGCAGACAGTGACACGCATTGCCGAAGAACACAACCGAGAAATAGACCCAGAGCATTTCGGGGTCTTGCTCCCCTACACCACAGGACCTATGTCCCCGCACCTTCTTGCTGGTCTCAGAGCACGTCGCCCAGATCTCGACGATGTATCAATACTGGTGCCCTCGGGATGGGATGCATTGCGCACATCTATTGAACACTTCATATCGAAGGGCGCATCAAAGTTTGTCATTGTTCCGTTCACGGAGCCGCAATCGTTACAGGAATGGAACGATCATTTAGGTTCTGCAGCCGAATATCTCATGTCGCTACAGAACTGATACTTCTATTTCTTTTTTGACGCTGCGGGCTTTTTGAACTGCGCACAGAAATCAATAAGCAAACGTGTTCCGTATGCGGTTGCACCACGATTCAGCCAACCATCATCGCCATCTGCTTCCATTGGTCCTGCGATGTCAAGGTGTGCCCATGGAACATCGGCAACAAATTCAGAAAGGAAAAGCGCAGCTGTAGTGGCACCAGCTAATGGTCCGCCAATGTTGCGCATGTCGGCCACATTGGAGTCAAGGAGTCGGCGGTAATCAGCAAACAGAGGAAGCTCCCACACCAGTTCATCAGTGCGAGTACTTGCTTGCTTGATCTGGTCAATCACGCCACGGTTGTTACCAAATACGCCTGCCATTTTCTTACCCAATGCACCCATGCATGCGCCGGTCAATGTGGCAATGTCAATCATCGCATCAGGCTTCAACTGTGTTCCCAAACTCAACCCATCTGCAAGAACAAGACGGCCCTCTGCATCGGTGTTATGAATTTCTACGGTCTTGCCGTTGTGCATGGTGAGAACATCGCCGAGCTTCATCGCGCTACCACTAGGCAAGTTGTCAGTGCACATAAGAAATGCGGTGACCTTGGTCTTCACTTTCAATGCGCGCAATGCGCCCATTGTTGCAAGAACTGCCGCCGCACCACTCATATCCATCTTCATCGATGCATGGCTTGCATCACTGGGCTTCAATGAAATACCACCCGAGTCATACATCACGCCTTTGCCCACCAGCACCACATGGCCACGTGCACCCGTCGGGCGATATTCCAACTTGACCATACGAGGTGGCTCTACGCTTCCTGCGTTCACACCAACTAGGCCACCACAGCCCATTGCGATGAGTTGATCGCGGTTGTAGACCGTGGACTTCAATCCACTCTTACGGGCAATCTCTTCGGCATGTTGTGCAAACTGCGTTGCTGTGAGATGCGAAGGTGGGGTGTTTGCAAAATCTCTTGCGGTACATACTGCAGTTGCAGTAGCGATGCCCATTTCCATTCCGGCCTTCACTTGGGCGGGAGATGTACGCGCAATCAACACCACTGATGTCAATGCGGGCAAGGAACTCTTATCGTTCTTCAGATCGACATAGCGGTGCAGAGCAAGCGCCATTCCTTCCACAACAGATTGCGCATTGTCTTTTGCATTGCCTCGTGCATCAGTCACCAAAGTGGTGGCCACTTTTGCATAACGCGCACCGGCACGCGCAGCAGATGCAGCCACAAGGCGCACGGTGTTTGCAGTCAGTGCGCTCATCTCACCAAGACCGACCAAAACTCTGACCGGAGATTGTCCACTCGCGGGAATGATCGTGGTCTGACAGCAACGTCCGTCGAATCCAATTGCAGACAACTCAGCACGGGTATATCCGAGACCGGCAGGCAATGTGCCCGATGATGCGATTCCTATAACAAGAGCATCAATCTTGGCGGGCAGTGTCGAGGCGGTAGTAAACGAAGTACGCATGTCCCCACTCTATGTGAGGTCGGCGAAACTTGTTTGAGCCAGACCCCTACAGGCTTTTTACAGGACGAGAGACGCCTTCTTGCCAGCGGGCCATCGTCCACAGCAAGTCGCTCAAACGATTGAGATAGGGCACCACATACGAAGGAGGCGGTGCCGCCCCAAAGGCTTGACGCTCGGCACGGCGCACCGTGGTGCGGGCGAAATCCAGCCATGCAGAGATGGGATGTTCACCCGGCACAACAAACTCAGTGGGTGGCTCGAACTTTGTATCGAGATCATCGATAATCGATTCCAGTCGATCCACCATCTCAGACGTCACGCTGCTCAAGCCGGGGGTGAGTTTGTGTCGGTTGTCAGGCAAAGTGGCCAACTCGGCCATCAACACATAGAGGTCTTTCATGATGGGCACCACAATGGCGTCAACATCAGAGCCATGACCGGCAGCTGTACGTACGAGACCAATAACGGCCTGCGCTTCGTCAACGGCTCCGTATGCACGAGGCAACTCACTGTCTTTAGGTACTCGACCTCCGTAAAACAGTCCAGTTGTGCCGTCATCACCTTCACGGGTGTAAATCTTCTCGCGCGCCATATCACGACTCTAAAGCCCCAAGCCCAGATGTTGTGCATTTGCGCATGTGTCATCTGGCGATAACCCCCATGACACACTGCCCATTGGCCACTTAGCCAACTAGCGTGTAAGTCGTCATGACGCGCCAGCCTTATTTAGATGCAATTCGGGAACGAGTGATTGTTTTTGACGGGGCCTTTGGCACCTTTGTCCAAGATCTCGATTTGGGACCTCAAGATTTTGGAGGCGAATCCCTTGAGGGCTGCAACGAGATGCTCTGCCTCTCTCGGCCCGACGTCATCGAATCTATGCATGCTGCGTTTCTTGACGCCGGAGTAGATGCGATTGAAACTGCGAGCTTCGGGAGCTTCTCGACAGTTCTCACCGAATACGACATCCCTGAGCGTGCCTATGAACTCAATGTTGCCGCTGCCGCTATCGCACGACGGGTTGCAGATACATACGAAAGCGACGGTCGTCCTCGTTATGTAGCGGGCTCTATGGGTCCTGGAACAAAGTTGCCCAGTCTTGGCCACATCGGATTTGCAGAATTGCGCGATGCCTACGCCGAACAGGCACGCGGCCTTCTCGATGGTGGCGTGGATCTTTTCTTGATTGAAACATGTATGGACTTGCTGCAGATCAAGTCAGCAATGCAGGGATGTCGTCAAGCAATGAAGGACTGTGGTCGCGAAGTACCCATTCAGGTGCAAGTGACCATGGAAACCACGGGACGCATGTTGGTCGGTACCGAGATTGGTGCTGCATATTCAGCATTGGCTGCAATGAAGCCCGATGTCATTGGTATCAACTGTGCAACCGGACCCGCCGAGATGCAAGAACACCTTCGTTATCTCAGCGAACACTCCTTGCTCCCGATCAGTGTGCTTCCTAACGCAGGGCTTCCCTCGGTTGTAGATGGCAAGACTCATTACGACCTAACCCCCGAACAACTTGCAGAGTTTCATCGCCACCACGTCGCCGATTTGGGAATTGGTGTTGTCGGTGGTTGTTGTGGAACCACACCTGAGCACATGCGCCAAGTCTGTGAGGCAGTGCGAGCAGTAGAACGCAAGCCTCGTACTCCAGTGTCAGAGCCAAGTGTGACTTCGCTGTACTCCCCTGTCACTCTTGAACAAGACAACAGTTTCCTCATCATTGGCGAGCGCACAAATGCAAATGGTTCCAAGGCATTTCGCGATGCGATGCTGCGCGAAGACTGGGATACCTGTCTCAAGATGGCCACAGAACAGATTCGTGAAGGATCACACGTTCTCGACGTCTGCGTGGATTACGTAGGGCGAGATGGACGAGTGGATATGCATGAAATTGCTTCTCGCTTCGCGTCCCAAGCCAGCGTCCCGTTAGTTCTTGACTCCACCGAACCCGAAGTCATGGAAGCTGGTTTGCTGCATGCCGGCGGTCGGTGCATTTTGAACTCAGCAAACCTCGAAGATGGCGAAGCGCCAGGAAGCCGCCTTGATCGTGTCTTTAGCTTGGCGCGTGATTATGGCGCAGCGGTGATTTGTTTGCTCATTGATGAACGAGGACAAGCCCGAGATGTGGAATGGAAGATGGAGGTTGCTCATCGACTCCACGACATCGCCACTACTCGCTATGGACTCTCGGCAAGTGATCTGATTTTCGATGCATTGACATTCCCTATTGGCACCGGCGATGAAGATCTGCGCCGCGATGGCATGGAAACTCTCGACGCCATTGCCCGTATCAAGAAAGAGATTCCTGGCTGCTACACCACGCTTGGCCTCTCTAATGTCAGCTTTGGTCTCAGCCCAGCAACACGTCAAGTGCTGAACAGTGTGTTTCTTCACGAAGCACGTGAACATGGTCTTGATTCAGCAATCGTGCATGCATCAAAGATTCTGCCTCTCGCACGTATCCCAGATGAACAAATCAGTGTCTGCCAAGACCTCATCTATGACCGCCGTACCCCTGGATATGACCCACTCACGAAGTTGCTTGAAATCTTTGCTGGCGTCTCCTCTGTTGCTGCAGTCACCGTAGATAAGTCCGACTGGACAATTGAACAGATTCTTCGCCAACGGATTATCGACGGTGACCGCGAAGGACTCATTGAAGACCTCGATGCCGCCCGTGCACAAGACATTGCGCCATTGGACATCATCAACAACATTCTTTTGGATGGAATGCGCGAGGTGGGTGAACTGTTTGGATCAGGACGCATGCAGTTGCCATTCGTGTTACAGAGCGCCGAAACAATGAAGATGGCTGTGGCACACCTAGAGCAGTTCATGGAGCGCACAGGTGAAAGCAGCGCTAAAGGAAAGCTTGTTCTTGCCACCGTGAAAGGTGACGTGCACGACATTGGTAAAAACCTCGTGGACATCATCTGCACCAATAATGGCTATGAGGTGCACAACATCGGCATCAAGATTGGCATTCAAGAAATGATCGAGAAGGTCAAAGAAGTGAATGCAGATGCACTCGGTATGAGTGGCTTGCTTGTGAAGTCCACAATCATCATGCGAGAAAATCTCGAAGAACTCAACAGCCAAGAACTCAGCGAGATACCCGTATTGCTCGGCGGTGCAGCTCTCACACGAAGCTATGTAGAACAAGATCTTCGCAAGGTGTACAACGGACGCGTCTTCTACGGCAAAGATGCCTTTGAGGGGCTCTCCACTCTTGACAAACTGATGACCATTAAGTCAGGCCAACTTGTTGATCCTGATTACGGCCGCAAGCTTGGAACACGCCTTATTGAACGTGCGCCAAAAGAAAAGGTTGATCCGTCTACTTTGCCTTCGCGCTCACCTTCGGTAGTGACTGATAATGAAGTATTCGTACCTCCGTTTCTTGGCACAAAAGTTGTCAAGGGAATTGGCCTTGATGAAATTGCCGAATACATCAACGAGACGGCGCTGTTCAGGAATCAATGGCAGTATCGACCCAACGAGGGCGAAACTGACGAACAGTTCAAAGATCGCATTCGTCCCGTGCTTCGCGAACAACTTGCAGCGGCCAAAGCCGGTGGTTACCTCGTGCCACAAGTGGTCTATGGCTACTTTGCGGTGAACTCCGATGGCAACGATCTCATCGTATGGACAGACGATACGCGCACCGTGGAAAAGACACGCTTCTCCTATCCGCGTCAATCAGTAGAGCCCTACATGTGTATTGCAGACTTCTTCCGCTCCGTAGAAAGTGGCGAGAAGGATTACGCGGCATTCCACATCGCAACAATGGGTCACCCCGTCAGCGACAAGGCGGCGGAACTTTTTACGGCTAACAAGTACCAGGAGTACCTCGAACTACACGGCATCGGCGTCGAGATGGCCGAAGCATTAGCCGAATACTGGCACCATCGCATTCGCACCGAGTGGGGTTTTGTGCAAGATGACGGCCCCTCTTTGGCGGGACTGTTCCGTCAGCAATACCGCGGTGGTCGATACAGCTGGGGTTATCCCGCATGTCCAGACCTCGAAGACAATGCGAAGGTCGCCATGCTCCTTGAATCTGGGCGCTTAGGCATTGAAGTGAGCGAAGAGACTGGTTGGCAATATCAGCCCGAGCAAACAACCTCGGCCATCATCTGCCATCACCCTCAAGCGAAGTACTTCGTCGCCCGGGACTAAACCCACTCCTCACTAATGAGGTTGAGTTTTATTCCATGTGGATGCAAGGAGCGCATAGTGCCCGTTGAGTGCCACGAGTTCGTCGTGTGATCCCATTTCGGCGATACGCGAATCTGCGACAACAGCAATCACATCTGCACGTTGCACCGTGGAAAGCCGGTGCGCCACCACAATCACACTTCGACCCACCATCAAACGCTCTAACGCTGCTTCCACGAGCATCTCGGTTCCTGGGTCGAGATTTGATGTTGCTTCGTCCAACACCAACACCGCAGGGTCTACCAATGCCGCACGTGCCAACGCCACCAATTGGCGCTCCCCGGCAGACAAGCGCGATCCACGCTCGCGCACTTGAGTCTCAAGTCCATCCGGTAAAGACTCAAACCTTTCGCGCAATCCAATCTTGTTGAGCGCATTGATGAGTTCTTCCTCAGTTGCTTCTGGTTTGGCAATCAGCAAGTTGTCGCGCACCGTGCCATCAAACAAGAAACCTTCTTGAGGTATCACCACAATGCGTCGGCGCAAATCATCCAACGATGCAGAACGTAGATCTACTCCCCCAAATGACACGGTTCCCACTTCGGGGTCATAAAGACGTGCCATGAGTTTGGCCAAAGTAGATTTTCCTGCCCCAGTTGGCCCCACTAGCGCCAAACGTGTTCCGGCCTTAAGCGTCACACTCACATCACTGAGTGCAGAACGATGTGCCCCCGCATAAGTAAAAGTCACCGCATCAACCACAACATCTCCAGAGACAGGAAGCGTGATGGGATTGTCGCTTTCTGCGACATCGGGCTGAGCATCCAATATGCCAAACAGCTTGTGCAAAGCAGCAGCTGCTGATTGCAATGTGTTGTACAACTGCGAGAGTTGTTGCACAGGGTCAAACAAACTTGCGAGCAACAACACAAAAGCCACCACCGTGCCCAGCGAGACTGAACCACGGTGCACCAACCAGCCACCAATACCAATGATCAAAGCCGACGATGCAATACCAGCAAATTCAATAACACCGAAATACCAGGTGGTGACCTTAATGCTGTGGAGATGACTGCGGAACAATGCGCGATTAGATTCCTCGAAGCGACGAATCTGTTCATCCTCGCGTGCATAGGCCTGAATGACTCGCACACCCGCAATGCCCTCTTGCAAAGCAGACAAGTTCGCCCCAACTTTTTCACGGACCTCGAGATAAGCCTTATTGGAGTCTCGTTGAAATTTCACAGAAGCAGCAATAAGGAACGGGAAGACAAGTAGTGAAATAAGTGTCAACTGCCATGACATGGACAACAACAAGAACAATGCAAAGAACAACAACAAGAATGACGAAAGGAACTGCATGAGTCCCCATTGCACAAGTTCTGCCATCGATTCAATATCGGCAGTCATTCGCGCAACAAGAACACCAGCTTTCTCCCGATCAAAAAATGCCATGGATTGTCGTTGCATCTGACCAAAGACTCGAATGCGCAACAAACGCAAGAAACCCTCACCGGCCGAGTTCAACACCACGTATTGAATGCGCCCGATGACATAGGCAATCGCGACTACGACGAGATACATCACCACGGTGAAGTTCAGTGCTCCTGCATCTCCTACACGAATGCCTGAGTCGATTCCATGGCGCACAAGAACCGGACCTGCCAAGGTACAAATCACCGAAATTGTGACGAGCAGCAAAGCCCACGCACCTTGTCGACGGAACTCACCAGCCATGCGAATACTGCGCATGAGAACCACACGGGTCTGTGTGCGCCCTAGTTTTTGATCTTCTTCAATTCCCCCACGATCAGCCCACATAGTTACTCACCGACCTTTTCTTCACTCCATGCAGCAAGCACTTCGCGATACTTGGCATTGGTGGCGAGTAATTCATGATGTGAACCACTTGCGGCAATCACACCTTTATCGAGCAGTACCGCACGGTCAGCTAATTCAATGGTGGCGGGACGGTGAGCAATCACCAAAGTTGTCCTGCCACGCATCACTGTGGCAAGCGCATCACGAATCTCATGTTCCTTAGTCGGATCAACGGCCGACGTTGCATCGTCGAGAACCAGAACACGAGGATCAGCAACTATCGCGCGTGCAATAGCCACGCGTTGGCGCTGCCCACCGGACAACGAATAGCCGCGCTCGCCCAAAGGAGTGTTGTAGCCATCGGGTAATTCCATGATGAAATCATGGGCGCCAGCCAACTTTGCGGCGCGCTGTACAACTTCTGCATCAATGCCAGGTTTTGCAAAGGCAATGTTTGCAGACACCGTGTCATGAAACAACAAGGTGTCTTCAAACACCACACCTACAGAGCGACGTAGGTCCGACAAACTCAACTCGCGGAGATCTATTCCGTCGAGGAGAATTCCCCCAGCTTGTGGGTCATAGAAACGCAACAACAATCGCGTAATCGTGCTCTTCCCCGATCCGGTAGCTCCCACGATGGCGACAGATTCGCCAGGTTCTACAACAAGGGAAAGCCCCTCCAGCACCCGTACATCGGTATGGCCAATGTCGTAACCGAATCGCACATTGTCGAATCGAATAGCACCAACTGGTTGTGCCAATCCGGCAACGGGAAGAGGCTTGGGATGAGTGGGGTCAGCAATGGCAGGAACTTCCGAGAGGATTTCATTCACGCGCAATAGCGCAGCAGCCGCACGCTGGGCGAATGCAATGGTCATTCCAATATTGCGCATGGGCCAAATCAGCATGGTGAGATAGGTGTTGAACGCAACAAGGCCACCCACACTCATATCTCCATTGATAACTCGATGACCACCAAGGCCAAGTACCGCAACCAAGCCCAATGAAGGCAAAAGGTCAATTGCGGGAAGGAAGCGGCTACGGATGCGCGCTGCCTTCATCGACTCTCGACGAATGTCGTCAGCTTCCACCAATAGCTTTGCCTGTTGCACGCGCTCAGCGCCAAAGCCTTTGATGACGCGAATGCCCGATACGGACTCTTCGACAATGTTGGCCAATTGGGCCTGTTCTTGTTGCACTGCCAATACAGCAGGGTGAATCTTGTGCGAAAAACTGCGTGCAGAGATATTGATAAACGGCAACGGGGCCAAAGACACAGCGGCTAGAAGTGGATCAGAGATAAACAAGATCACCACCACACCAATCACCATGGTGATCTGAGACACGAAGATCGGAATGTTGACCACGAAGCCTTGTACTTGTTGCAAGTCGCTTGATGCACGACTCATCAACTGTCCAGTTTGTGCCTTGTCGTGGAAACCCACATGGAGACCCTGAATCTGTGCGAACAGTCTCTCTCGCAGCATGGTTTCAGTAAGTCGGCTCTCACGAAACGCTATGTACCGACGCCACCCTGCAAATACACCCGCCACCGTGGCTGCGCCCAAGATCAACATCGTCCACAACAGCAACGAACCGTTTTTCTCAATACCGCGGTCGATGGCCAAACGCGTGAGTTGTGGAACCGACACCTTGCCCAGAGTCCACATCAGTCCAATGGATGCGCCCATGAGGAGTGCACGTTGCTGCAAACGAAGGGTTGCAAAAAGAAGGGCCCAACCTTCTCGTGTCACACCTTTGGACTCAGACATTGTTATTTATGAGCCGATGGTGACAATGAACGCACTGCGTCCCAGTAATTCAATTCGGGATCAAATGGCATGATTGCCAACGATGAAGTAGTGACTCCATTGTCAAAGTACTGACGAATACGATCGCGGCAGTACTCGGGTGATCCATGCACGATGAGTTGGTCCACTACCTCATCGGGAATTGCAGCCAGGGCGGCTTTACGGTCTCCTGCTTTCCAGTTCTCCCACATTCCTTCAAAGGCATCTCCGCGACCCAACCAGCGATGGAAGTCTGCATACACCGGCACATTCATGTATGCCGCAATGGCAAAACGGGCAGCTGCGCGTACAACTTCAGTATTCGTAGAAGGACACACAAAGATACGCGCCACGATCTCTTTGGGTACCCCCGCTGCAGCCGAATGAACTACTTGAGCAACAGTGCGCACATCTTCGGGACTTAACCAGTTGATGATCGCTCCATCTGCTTCGCGAGCAGCAAGTTTCAACATTCCTTCGCGCAACGCTGCAACAAGAATTGCAGGCTTCACTTCTGGTCGAATACCGAGTCGAAAACCATCCACCGTAAATGTGTCGTATGTATGGGCCACTTTTTCACCCGAGAGTGCATCATTCAAAAAGCGCACGACATCACGTACCTTTTTGTATGGCTCCACAAAAGGAATGCCATTCCACTTCTGCACAATGACATTGCTCGATGAACCGACGCCAATGGCAAATCTTCCAGGAGCCGCATCTGCCAATGTGGCTACCGATTGCGCAAAACATGCTGGGCTGCGCGTGTAGGCCGGCACAATTGCAGTACCTAAACGCAAGCGTGGCTCCCATGCAGCTGCCATTGCGAGTGGAGTAAATGCATCTGCTCCATCGGCTTCTGCAGACCAAATGTCTGTGTAACCCATATCGGCGAGTTCGATCAACTTTTCACGATGAGTGTGCAGATGACCCGGCAGTGGCACCGTCATTCCTGGTCGAACTGGTTGCCCCCCATGTGATTGTGCCCCGTATGCATTCATAACTACCCCTTATGTATTCGTGCGATACAACTTTGACTGGCTGTTGCCATAAGCGTTCCGTCTTCGGCAAACATATGCACTAACCCGTGCCCAAAACCTCGCGCCACACCATGAATGCGAATGTCGAGCAAGACCCATGTTGTGGGCACCAAATTCATCACCCTCAAAGTGTTGTCTAATGAGTTGCCCCCACCGCGAATACCCAAGGCTTGCCCTACGCCACGAGGAACAAAATCACCAAGGACTCCCAAAGTGGCTGCATCTACACCTTCAATCACTTCTGGCAGACGTGCCCACATGATGGTTTGACCATCTCCCAAGGAGCCGTCAAGTTCTTCTTCGGTGCGCGACTTGACTACACGCTCTTCCATGAAGTCATGGATTGTGCCTTTAAGCAGATGGCGATGTTGCCATTCGGGATACGACATCGGCGGACCCACATCAGGTGCTTTTTCGAATTGACCCGAAAACTCAAAATCACGATCACCCAGTGCTGCATTGACCGTAATGATTTCGCGCTCACCCACATGACCCACCACACGAGCCTGTGTGATTGCATTTCCCGCAACGGGAACAATGACATCAATATCCATCACTTCGCCGGGGCGGGCATAACTGAGATACTGCGCGGTCGTCCACACCACATTGCGACCCGTTGCGCCTTCCAAAGCCGAGATGGCCGCGCCAAGGGCGCTACCGCCATACAAGAAGTTGCCACCCGTGCACAATTTCTTTTCCACTGGCAAATACCAGCGAAAGGGATTGTGGGTTTGTCCTAAACCCAGGAATGTACGACTATCCATGGCATATTGACCCTACTCCCCGAGGCGTTTTCCCAACGGATTGAAAACCGATGGCGTGATGTAGTTTTCCTTTATGACTATGACTCCATGGCTAGGCGATGCATGTTCACTTGTTGATGAGTTTCGCGCAGGTCGCCGATCTCCCAAAGAAGAAATGCAGGCCACACTCGACGCTGTCGCATCCAGCACTCTCAATGCCGTCTCATTTGTAGATGCCGAAGGCGCACTCGAGCGGGCTGCGAATGCTGATATCTCGCTTCCTTTTGGTGGAGTGCCACTCGGTATTAAAGAACTTGATTCCGTCAAAGGCTGGCCAGAGACTGAAGCATCGGTTCCCTTGTCGGACAGAATTGCGCACTACACCAGCATTCATGCAGAACGCATCACCACACAAGGCGGCACTGTTCCCTTTGGACTCACCACTGCAAGTGAATTTGGTGGAGTGAACCTCACGCGCACTGTACTCAATGGCGCTACTTACAACCCCTGGGATCTCTCACGCACACCAGGTGGATCATCGGGTGGAAGCGCATCTGTAGTTGCAGGCGGAGTCTGCACACTTGCTACCGCTGGAGATGGTGGTGGCTCCATTCGAATCCCCGCAGGTTTCACAGGGCTTGTCGGCCTCAAAGCCACATACGGCCGCATTCCTCGCGGGCCACATAGTCAATACGGCAATCTCACCGTCACTGTGGGTTGCGTGTCTCGCAGTGTGCGCGACACTGCACGTTGGTTTGATGTCTGCAACGGACATGATGCACGCGATCCATTGTCGCTACCCCGTGTTGAAGGATGGGAGAAAGCACTGGGCACAATCGATGTTGCAGGCCTGCGCGTTGCAATTGTTCCGGACTGGGGTGGTGCTGTGGTCTCGCCACAAATGTGGTCGGTACTGCTTGACACAGCTGAGCACCTCGTGTCCTCTGCACGACTCACTCGAGTCGATGGCATTGATACATCTGTTCCACGCATGGGAGCAGCATGGTCAATTAGCGGGATGATTGAAATTGCTGCAGTACTTGGCGACAAGTGGCCTGAATGTGCAGATGTCTTGACCCCCGAGATGCGTATGGGTCTTGAATTCACCGCAGGACGCTATTCATCAGAAGCGCGTGCACGTATTGAAGAACGACGCGCCGCACTCAACATGAAGATGGCTGAGATTTTCGATTCTGTAGATCTCATCATCACGGCTACAAATCCCGACGTTGCATTTAACGCCGAAGGTCCACTGCCTGGAACCTTCGGTGGCATCAAAGCGGGAGCGGGTAACAATGGCCTCTTGACTTTCCCCTGCAATCTCTACGGCAACCCTGCTATCTCGGTACCAGGTGGCTTTGTGGATGGCCTACCTGTGGGTCTACAAATTGTGGGACGGCACTTCTCTGAGCAAATTCTCTTGGAACTTGCCCACATCATTGAAAAAGAACGACCCTGGCCACTAACGGCCCCCACATCGCCGAGCTGATATCCATGAGTGCAACATCAATGACACAAGCCGAGAGAGAACAGTTTCTCGCTGATCTACACGTAGGGATTTTGGGCATTGAACGTGCTGATGGTCCTCCACTGACTGTGCCCATTTGGTACATCTATGAACCAGGTGGTGAACTGTGGTTTCTGACAGAGCCCGATTCCTTAAAAGGGCGCTTATTGCGCAAGTGCATGCGGTTCAGTCTTTGTGCACAATCAGAATCACTTCCTTACAAGTACGTATCAGTAGAAGGAACTGCCACAATTTCTGCAGCAGATAGAGAACTGCATAGTCGACCCATGGCACATCGCTATCTCGGAGCAAAAGAAGGCGACAAATACACCGACAGAGGCTCGGACTCCAATTCAGTCCGCGTATCAATGATTCCTGAGCGCTGGCTCACTGTCGACTACTCGAAGTTCTAGGCAAGCACAGCGCGCGCAACCAAGTCGGTGCCGAACGCTGTGAGAATTGCCAAATACAAAAGACCTGTTGCGGCCATCACCGCCGAGTAACTCGGCTCTTTAAGTGCTGCGCGAGTCACTTCTGTCAAGACCACAGTGGTGATTGCACATGCAATCCAAAACCATCCCAACATCCCTCCCCAGCCATCATCAATAGATCCACTCAGAACACTGAGCATGCCCGTGGGGAGCAACATCACTGCAATTTCAATCGGCGTCACTACTCGCAACACTGTGACGAGTTCTCCCAATATGGATCGTGGCAACCCCGGCTGCACCAAATACCAATGACCCAACAACATGGCATCACTCACTGCACCCAAAAAGATTGTGCCCACTGCAATTCGGGCCAAGTTCACCGCAGTATCTCCTGGCCCGACAGCAGAATCAAATGCCGCCACCACAAGCCCCACTGCGCCGACAGCTGGCGCAACAAGATCCCACCGTGGATTCTTTCGTCGTAATGTGGCCAGCGAGATCACTACAACAGCAATTGCTGATACATCTCGCACAGCTACAAAGTCCACCAAGAATCCTGCAGCTGCTGACCCTGCGGCCAAAGTTGCAAAAGAGCCACGTAGCAGCCATCCGTAACCGGCACCAATGTCATGACGTCGCGTGGTGTACGTCAGATAGAATAGTCCACCTTCGGACCATTGCT
>CAEZWE010000033.1_pt1 | contig 17932 bp, 19 predicted proteins | sample 7264891 | NCBI WGS metagenome assembly CAEZWE01 (sample SAMEA6813872, study PRJEB35770) | uncultured Acidimicrobiaceae bacterium | biome: Freshwater; feature: Freshwater reservoir; material: water | place: Czech Republic | collected 2017-07-26 | depth 0.5m m | reverse complement strand
TCACGCGGTCATAACCAATACGTGCGAGTCGTACTTTGGCTTCTGCTTCAAAACCCATCTCTGCAATGAGAACGATGTCTTCATCGGGACGAATCACAGAACCTGCGTATTCGGCATAACGACCTGCCAAACCCACATTCACCGATCCACGAAGATGGCCTGTGGCAAAAAACTGTGAATCACGCGTGTCGATTATTTGGAGACCTTTGTCGCGTGCATCGAGCAGTTGGGTGAGTGTCAGCTTTGTGGGCATCGCGTGCTCATCGAGTGTCTCTCGATCTTTTTGATTGAGCACTGCGTTGTAGACGAAATAGCCAGGTGCTTCTGGCTGACCCTCGGTGACCGCAGCAACAAATGCATCTGCGTTGGTGAACTGCAGCGCGTAATTAGTGGCGCGTTGTTCGCCCAAGGTGGAAGAGGTCTCGGTGGACAAGTTCTTGCCACATGCTGAACCTGCACCATGGGCAGGAAACACGCGAGTGGAATTGGGCAAAGTGAGGATCTTGTTGTGGATGCTGGAGAACAACATATGGCCAAGCTCATCTGCTGTTTTACCCACGCTCACCAATAAGTCTGGGCGACCCACATCGCCAATGAACAAGGTGTCGCCAGTGAGGATGCCATAGGGCTCCGCGTCGCCTTCTTTGGCCCACACCACATATGAGGTGGACTCTGGTGTGTGACCAGGAGTGTGGCGAGCCTCAATCACAACGTCACCAAACTTCAATCGCTCACCGTCGGCAAGGAGGCGAGCAGGGAATTGAGGCCTTGCTTCTGAGCCGTAACAAATGACAGCGCCAGTGGCTTCGGCAAGCTCCAAGTGGCCCGACAGAAAGTCAGCATGAAAATGGGTCTCCAACACGTGGGTGATGGTGAGCCCCAATTCGCTTGCCCGGTCGAGATATTGCTGAATGTCGCGCTGTGGGTCGACCACTGCTGCGTTGCCGCTTGCTTGGTCACCTACCAAGTAGGAAGCATGTGAGAGACATTCAAGGTAGAACTGTTCAAGAATCATTGGAAATGTCCTTTCGGGGTGTTTCTATGATGATACCCTAGGGGGTATAACAATTTCGACTCAAAGGAAATTCCCATGAAGATTGATCCGCAGGTTCACGACAATCTCTTGAAGCGCCTGGCTCGTATTGAAGGTCAGGTGCGCGCCGTACGCAACATGATCGAAGAAGGCCGTGAATGTCGGGACATCATTACTCAGGTCTCAGCTGCCAGCACTGCGCTCGACCAGGTGGGCTTTCGATTGCTCTCTAGTGGTTTGCAGCAATGCATGAACGATCCCAAGCAAGCCAAGAAAGACGGTTTTGATCTCGAAGAGGTTGAGAAGCTGTTTTTGAAGTTGGCCTAAACCCATGACCGATTCACGTTTTAGTCATCTAGATGAGCAGGGCAATGCCCGGATGGTGGATGTAGGGGACAAAGCCGCCACTCGCCGACGCGCAGTTGCCCGCGGTGCCATTGTGATGAAGCCAGAGACCTCGGCTGCAATTACGAACAACGGGTTACCCAAAGGTGACGTGTTGGCTGTGGCGCGCATTGCCGGAATACAAGCTGCCAAGAAAACAAGCGACCTCATTCCGCTGTGTCACCCATTGATGTTGACCTCGGTGTCAGTTGACCTTGTGGTGGGCGATGGCGTCGTCAACATCGAAGCGTGTGTCGAAACAACGGGAGCAACCGGGGTAGAGATGGAAGCACTCACTGCATGTTCGGTGGCTGCGCTCACTCTGTACGACATGTGTAAGGCCATCGACAAGACCATGGAGATCGGCCAGATTGCCCTCTGGGAGAAGTCCGGCGGGCGCTCCGGGGACTTCTCTCGGTAGGAAATAGTTCACTTCCACCCCATTTTTGAGCATTTTTGAGACATTTCGGGCATTTTTTGCACACTTCTGGTCCCTATGAGTCGCAGACAAAGGTATTGCTTACTAGGCTTCTCAAAGCGTCTTAGGACGCCACTCGCCTGTACAGCCAGTACGGGGTGGACCACGGTCAACAGTTCTTGTTCCCGATTCAAGGTGTACTTCAGTAGATGAGCAAACTTGTTCTCCTCATAGTTGGAGCCATGTGGATGGCAGTTCTTCTGCCTCCAGTTCTGCGTTCTCGTTTCGATGGCGGCGGCGTGTCGTCCGTGTCTGATTTCCGTCGTCAGCTGAACACGTTGCAGCGCACACAAGGCCCAGTGGGTGCACCCCATGCCATGCGCGCAATGTCTCGTCCTCTTGCTCCGGCTCCTCGCTCGGTTCCTGGTCGTGCGCTTCCTGGTCGCCCAATGCCTAGTCGTGCGCCTATGCAAAGCGCCCCCACCCGTGGGTATCAGCGTCCTCGTCTTGTTGCCTCCGATGGAATGCTCGAACAAGAGCCACGCCACCGTCGCTCACACCACACAGCAGAACTCCCACGTCATCACTTCGCAGCGGAATCTGCCTTCATGTCGCCACGTGAAGTAGTTCGTCGCCGTCGCGTCAATGTCTTGTACGGGTTGATCGCAGCCAATGCTCTCACGCTGTTCCTTGGTCTCACCACTGGCTCATCGATGATGGTGTATGCCTTCACTGTGGCGTTCTTGGGCCTTGGCGCCTACTGCTACATCTTGGTGCAACTACGCAACCAGGAATACCTGCGCCGCTACTACGGCCAGCGCCACGCCGCCTAATTTCGGCTGGTCTGATTTTCCCGAGTAGGGGTACCCAGTTCTAGACTGCGGTCTTCACAACATTGGGGGAAACTAATGGCACTGTCTTGGACTGACGCACAAAATGCAGTTCTCAATCCGGGATCCGGAACACCGTTTGAATTGGTGGAGGACACTGTTTTTGGAGTGAAGATGGAAGTGTTCAAGAACACTCCTCCGAACCTTGCTCTTGTGTTGCAAAATGCTCGCAACTTCGGCGATGCAACATTCCTTCTCTACGAAGGCGAACGTTGGTCGTTTGCTCAAGTGATGGACCAAGTAGATGGTCTCTCGCACTTGTTGGTGCATAAGTACGGAATCAAAAAAGGTGACCGCGTGGCCGTGGCGATGCGTAACTTCCCCGAATGGATCATGTCCTTTGCGGCCATTATCTCCGTTGGCGCGATCAACGTGTCGTTCAATGCTTGGTGGACCGAAGACGAAATGGAATTCGCATTGCTTGACTCGGGCGCCAAGGTGCTCATCGGTGATCAGCAACGCATCGATACTGCCCACGCCACATGTCGTCAGCACGGCATCAAGATGCTGTGCGTGCGCCCCGAGCGTGAAGTAGGCGCCGATGTCGACGAATGGGCAACAGAAGTAAAGACAGGTCTTGGACCCATCGTGGCTGACATCGGCATGGATGACGATGCGACCATCTTGTACACCTCGGGAACCACGGGCCGCCCTAAAGGTGCTGTGTCCACGCATCGTGCAATCTTGAGTTCATTGATGGCGTTCTCTGCGCGCAATGCCGTGCTCAAGCTTGCCTCAGATGGTCCAGAAGCACCTGCGGATCCTTTCCCACCGTCGTTCATTCTGATTGTTCCGCTGTTCCACGTGACGGGTTGCGTACCTGTGATGTTGAGCTGTTTCATGGCGGGCCTGAAACTGGTGATCATGTACAAGTGGGATGCTGGTAAAGCATTGCCAATTATTCAAGATGAAAACATCACCAACTTTGTTGGCGTGCCCACTCAAAGCTGGGACTTGGTGAACCATCCTGATTTCGACAAGTACGACACGTCGTCATTGCGTGCCGTCGGTGGCGGTGGCGCACCTGCGCCTGCAGCACTCGTGGACAAAGTGGCCAAGAGCGTGAAAAAGGGAAGTCCGCAATTGGGGTACGGCATGACCGAAACCAATGCATACGGACCAGGCAATACCGGCAAGTTCTACACCGATCGTCCTACATCGACGGGACGTGCAACACGGCCGATGCGCGTGGAAGTTCGTGATCCTGAGACTTTTAAGACTTTGGGACCAAACGAGATGGGTGAGATCTGCATGTCAGGTCCGATGTTGATTCGTGGTTACTGGAATCGACCTGATGCAACTGCTGAAACCATTGTGGATGGTTGGTTGCGCACAGGCGACGGTGGCTACATCGATGACGAAGGTTTCTTGTTCATCAAGGACCGCATCAAAGACATGATCTTGCGCGGTGGTGAGAACATCTATTGCGTTGAAGTGGAAAACGCCATCTACGAACACCCTGCAGTGCATGAAGTTGCAGTCTTTGGTGTGCCACACGAACGACTCGGTGAAGAAGTTGCAGTGGCAATATTGCCCAAAGAAGGTCAATCCATTAACGCAGAAGATCTCTGGAAGTTCTTGGACGGCAATATCTCATCGTTCAAAGTGCCCAATCATGTGATTGTGATGAATGAAGAATTGCCACGTAACGCTGCCGGCAAGTTCTTGAAAACAGCATTGCGCGACATGGTCGCTAAAGGTCAGTTAAAACCCACCAGCCGATGACATTGCTGCGGACTCACGTTCGCGTAATGCAACATTGACGCCATGACGCTCGAGCACTTGCTCGAGTGTCTTGGCTGACTGCGGCAATGGATGTTCTGTGAAGAACGACTGCACATCTGCGCGTAGTGCTGGTGTATTCAACGTGGTCACCGACGAGGCCATACGAATGATGGTGTTGCTGGGGAAGCGTTGTTCGGCTTCGTGCCAACGTGTGCGCACAATGGTCCAAGCTTGGGCGCCGTGATATTTGTTCGCAATACAACGGTTGAGAAGAAACGGTGCGTCTTGGCTTTTTACTTCATCGGTAAAGGCCATCTCACAGGTGCGCTGCATCAGTTCGGCATCGTCGAATTCGGCTAGTGCGTACAGCATGCGGATCCGCTCTTGCGGGGTGGTGGGTTCACGGAATCGTGCAAGGAACCAGTTGTAATCGCTGGCATCGCCCGTGCTTGCCACAACTGAAGTTGCCGAAGCTACAAGTTCGGGATCTTGTGAGGCGTTCTCTAACAAGATGGCACGACTGCGCTGTTGGGCCTGTAGGTCATTACCCAAGACGGCCAAAGTGCTCAGGAGTAGTCCACGCAGTTTTGCACGAAGGTCTGGTTCGTCTGCCACAGGTTCTGTACCAAGTTCGTTGTAGGCAGGAGTGACAAGCTCGATCACAAACTTCTGAAATGGCGCCATTGCATCACGCTCAATGACGCGTCCTAAACCTTTCAGGGCAGCAGTCATTGCTTGCCACACTGCCAAGTCGCGCTCGCCAGTGAAACCTTTGAGGAATGACAACAACTGTGCGCTCGACATCGCACCGGCGAGCGTGGCGTTCCATGCATCGTCCACCAAGTTGTATCGCTCGAGTGTGTCCAATGTGGCGAGTGCATCACCTGTGAGGCGCTGCATGAGCTCTGTGGAGTAATCCACGCGATAAAAACCTGGACCTTCTGCATTGATGACGACCAGTGCATCGGGGTGAGGTAATGCCACACGCGTTGATTCCGATGTCAGCAACACCTTCAAGGTGGTGTCACCATTGCGCACATGAATAGGTACGACCCACACAGTTGCATTCGGGGTGTTGTCATAGGTGAATTGACGTTGCGATAACACAAGTTCTGCACCATCAAGATGTGCTGACACAAGGGGGTAACCGGCTTGCCAGATCCATGAATCCATGAGTTGGCGCACAGGTACCGCATCGCCACCATCGCTGGCCACTACTTCTTCAATGGCATCCCAAAGATCATTGGTCTCGGTGTTTCCGTAGGAATGCTTCTTTAGATAATGACTCACGCCTGCACGGAAACGTTCTTCACCGAGGTACTGCTCCAACATGCGCAAGAGAGCCCCACCTTTTTGATACGTGAGCACATCAAACATGCCTTCTGCGTCTTGGGGGGAATGCACAGGGAATTCAACAGTGCGCGTGGCATGCAGCGAATCCACTTCGAATGCTGCGCTGCGTTCCAAACCAAAAGATGTCCAGCGCTTCCATTGCGGTGCGAATGCATGACATGCAGCAATTTCCATAAACGTTGCAAATGCTTCGTTCAGCCAAATGCCATTCCACCAACCCATGGTGACTAGGTCACCAAACCACATGTGCGCTAATTCATGCGCCACCACATCGGCCACGAGTTCTTGTTCCACTTGTGTAGAGGTTGCAGGGTCCACCAACAACAACACTTCACGGAACGTGATGCACCCCACGTTTTCCATTGCGCCCATTGCAAAGTCGGGCAATGCAATGAGGTCTACTTTCTCGCCGGGGTAGGCGATGCCGTAATAGTTCTGGAACCATTCCAAAGCAAAGGCGCCAATCTCGAGCCCAAATGCAGTGAGATGCGATTTGCCCGGTACATGTACAACGCGCAATGGCACATCTCCCACCATCACCGGTGTAGTTGCCTCTAGTGGGCCGACCACGAAAGCCACTAAGTATGTGGACATCACCATCGTGTCGGAGAACCACACTCGCACCGTGCCATCACCACGATCTTCACGTCGAATTTCTGGACTATTAGAGATTGCTAACAGGTCTTCCCGCACAGTGAGATCAACAGCGAATACTGCTTTGAAATCGGGCTCATCAAAACAGGGGAATGCACGTCGGCAATCGGTGGATTGCATTTGTGTGGTGGCAATGGTCTGGGTGTTGCCGGAGTCGTCCACAAATGTGGATCGATAAAACCCGCGCAATTTGTCATTCAAGATTCCCGTAAAGGAAATACCAATCTCTATTTCGCCGGGAACAGTGTCATGGGTGATGACGAGTCGTTCAAGATCTTCGATGAGTTCCCATGGGCAGTCGCGGCCGTTGACAGTTACTGAATGAATGGTTAGCTCAATGGCATTGAGAACTATTTCGCGGGTGGCCTCTGCGGCAGTGGCTGAAATGGACACAATGCCAGTAAATGATGCGTCGTCTAATTGGGGTGCAAGGGAAACCTTGTAGCGCGAGGGCACAACTGTGCGGGGCAAACGATGGGGATTGTGTAGATGGCTCACTCGATGAAGGCTAGTGGTGGGTGTGTGCGGACTACGGTGGTGAATCGTGCCACGCCAACATCCCTTCACCGCCCATGTCCCTGCTCTTGTGAACAAAGAGGGAATCCTCTATGACGTCGTGGGTATTGGTAATGCCCTGGTCGACATGATCGCCATGGTGGACGATGCTTTCTTGACCTCACAGTCGATGATTAAGGGCTCTATGGCCCTCATTGAAACCGATCGTGCCGTGCAGCTCACCACTGCTGTGGGTACCACCACTCGTACAAGCGGAGGTTCTGGGGCAAACACCATTGCCGGCATCGCAAGTCTCGGCGGAGAAGTGGCCTTCATTGGCAAGGTATCCAATGATGACTTAGGCCAAGAGTTCGCCTCCGACATGGTGTCGATGGGGGTGGAGTTTCTGTCTGGTGGAGCCGCCAGTGACATCCCGACTGGGCGTTGCATTATTGCGGTTACCCCAGATGCCCAACGCACAATGAATACCTACTTGGGTGTCTCTACTTTGTTGGCCTTTGATGACGTAGATGCATCGATAGTTGCCGCAGGTGCAGTGCTGTATCTAGAGGGGTATTTGTTTGATCGCGACGAAGCAAAACATGCATTTCGTCAAGCAGCATCGCTTGCACACAGTCATGGGCGCGTTGTTGCACTCACATTGTCTGATGCATTCTGTGTAGACAGGCATCGCAGTGACTTCCGTGCACTTGTGCGCGATGAGATTGATGTGCTGTTTGCCAATGAAGATGAGTTGAAGTCACTCTATGAAGTAGACGACTTTGATGAAGCAGTGTCACTCTTGCGTCATGACTGTCACATTGCAGCTATTACGCGTAGTGAAAAAGGTTCTGTCATCGTGACGCGCGATGACGTGCATGCTGTGCCAGCAGCACCGGTAGAAGCAGTGGTGGACACAACTGGTGCAGGAGATTTGTTTGCAGCGGGGTTCCTGCGCGGCCTTACTCAGGGAAAAGATCTCACAAGTTGTGCACGCATTGGTGCGATAGCTGCCGCTGAGGTGATTTCTCATGTGGGCCCACGCCCATTGGTACCACTTATTGATTTGTTGCCCAACGACTTGCGATAATCCCTACGCTGGAGTCCTATGAGTGACACATCATCTTTGACAGTTCTTGGCGCCACAGTGCGCGAACCCATTCAACATGTCGAGGTATTTCCCGCACCCGCGCACGTCACCAGCGTCACCTTCACCACCGATGAGTTGTCGTCAATGTGTCCGGTCACACAACAACCTGATCTCTCCACGCTTGTTATTGAATATGTACCCAATGCGCATTGCATTGAATCAAAGAGTTTGAAGTTGTATCTCTGGGGTTTTCGTGATCGTGCAGTGTTTGCCGAGGCACTTGCTGCCGAAATTGCCGGTGAAGTGATGGCCACGGCGCAACCGCACCATGTGCGTGTGGTGTTAACGCAACGCCCACGAGGGGGCATTGAAGTGAAAGCCATCTCGGAGATGTCCGCGTCCTGAACTATTGCTGGCGGCCGCGTTCCATAATTTTGGCGCGACGCTCGGCAACTTTCTTGGGGTCAAATTGTTCACGACGCCATTGAGCGCCCGCTTGTGATTCAAATTCCCAATCTTGTTCTTCTTGCACATGGTGTGCGTATGTGGCACGAATATTGCGCACACCATCTTGTTCATTACCTGCGATGTCACGTGCAATTTGACGGGTGAATGGCATTAATTGATCATGTGGCACCACATGGTTTACTAAGCCGAATGCAAGTGCTTCATCGGCGAGCATAAAATTCCCGGTGAAGCTCATCTCTCGTGCGCGACGCACACCAATTGCTTGAGGTAGCAACACCGTGAGACCCCACCCTGGCATCACTCCTACACGTGAATGTGTATCACCAAACTTTGCGTGCTCTGATGCAATGAGAAAATCACAATTCAATGCAAGTTCAAAACCGCCTGTGACCGCAGCACCGTTGATGGCGCCGATGAGTGGTTTGGCGAGAAGAGGGAAAGGGCCCCGTGCACCCGTGGAGTTTTTGCCACCATCAGCACCGGTGCCCCGCAGGTTGTCTGCTGTGTCGCCTAGTTCTTTGAGATCGAGTCCCGCACAGAACACCGGATCAGCGCCTGTGAGAATAATGACGTCCACACTTTCGTCGTTATCGGCTTGTTGCATGAGTGTGGGCAGAAGACGCAGAATCTCTGTATTGAGGGCATTGCGTGCCTCAGGACGATTCAGGGTCAATGTGGCAATACGTTCTGATACCTCGTAGGTAATTACATCAGTCATGGTTTCACCGTAGTCACTGGTGACATGCTTCAGACTCACTCAACGGGAACTGCAGGGAAGTGGTGTGCGAGACTATCTATATGAGCCTTGTCACCGTTACTGTTACCGATTCTGTCGCCACCTTGACACTCAACAATCCAGATGAGCGCAACACATTGACTGCCCCGATGGTGGCCGAGATCACCGCAGCAATGGACACGATTGAAGCAGATCCGAACATTGGTGCACTGATTGTGACAGGCGCTGCTCCTGCGTTTTGTGCTGGTGCCAACTTGGGCAATCTTGCCGAAGCCACAGGGGAGAGCCTTGGGGTGATCTATGAAGGGTTCTTGCGCATCGCACGGAGTCCATTGCCCACCATTGCTGCAGTGAACGGCGCAGCAGTAGGTGCGGGCATGAATCTTGCATTGGGATGCGACATTCGCATTGCTGCACGTCGCGCAAAGTTCGATACTCGCTTTTTGCAAATTGGTATTCACCCAGGTGGTGGCCATACCTGGATGCTGCGACGCATTACGGGTCCTCAAACAGCGTTTGCGACTGTTGTTTTTGGCGAGATCCTCGATGGTGCAGAAGCCGAACGTGTGGGTCTTGTGTGGAAGTGTGTCGATGATGATCAATTGCTGGCAGAAGCACAGCGATTGGGTGCACGTGCAGCAGAAGCGCCACGGCCATTGCTGGAGAGTGTGAAGAAAACCATTAAGGACATGGCTGATGTGCAGACACATCCCGATGCAGTTGCACGAGAGTTGGAACCTCAATTGTGGAGCACCCGTCAGCCTTGGTTTGCAGAGCGTCTTGCGGCATTGCAGAAAAAGATCTCAAAGAAGTAGTTCTGTCGCAATGCTTGACGAAGCATCTCAGGCGTTGCCCTCTACGCTGTAGCCCTGTGATGCGTCGTATTTGGGGTTTTTGTATAGCAAGCCTTGTAGGGCTTGTAGCGGTCGCCCCTGCTGCACAATCTGCACCCAATAGTGCGCCATGGCATCTTGATCGCATTAACCAGCGCAGTGGTCCAATTGATAGCAATGCAGATTTGGGTGCATTGACGGGCGCTGGAATCAACATCTACATCGTGGACTCTGGTGTGTTGCCCACACATGAACAGTTTGGTGGCCGAGTGGTAGCTGGCACTGATCCAGTATCGAGCACTGGCGAATCAGTGATTGATCCGCGTGCAAGTGATTGTGATGGTCACGGAACACATGTGGCAGGACTTGCCGCAGGAACAACTGTGGGTGTTGCACGTGGTGCAACGGTGATTGCAGTGCGCGTATTGAACTGTGACGGTGATGGCACCGTAGACAATGTCGTTGCCGCATTGAGATGGATTCGTTCGCATCATGTGTCGGGCAAGGCGGCAATTGTGAACTTAAGTTTGGGCGTAGATCGCAACGATGACGGTGCAGCGATCGATGCTCAGGTGACTGAGATGCTCGCAGAAGGAATTGTGGTCACCATTGCTGCGGGTAATGGCAATCAAAATGGTGTCCCATACAACGCATGTGATATCTCGCCGGGCCATGTTCCCGGTGCACTGACAGTTGCAGCCTCTACATTCGCTGATACTGCGGCCTCATATTCCAATGGAGGTCCATGTATTGATCTTTTTGCACCAGGAGGAGATTCCTCAGCACGCATTTTGTCTGCGTGGAATACCGGAAATAGTGATTACTCCAATGATGTGGGTACCTCCATGGCGTCGCCTTTGGTGGCGGGGTATGCGGCATTACTTGCACAACAGCAGCCCAGCCTGTGCGCAGCGCAAATCTCTGATGCAATTGTTCAACGTGCAACGCCTAATGCACTTGGTGGTGTGATTGCAACAACGCCTAATCGTCTTCTTTTCGTGGATACCTCTCCAATTCCTGCAACAGTGCCTGGGCTTGCGAGCAACATCATTACCACTGTCTCGAGTGGTTCTGTACTTGCCAGTTGGGAACTGCCCTGTGATGGTGGGTCAACACTGACAAAGACAACAGTCTCTCTCTATCGTGGTTCCACTCTTCTGCAACGTCGCACATTGACTCCCGGCACCACAACGGCTCGGTTCACAAGATTGCAAAATGGTGTGCAATACCGAGTGCGTGTGCAACATCACAATGCAATAGGTGACGGTGCATCTACCACACGTTGGAAGACGGTGACGGTGCGCGCTTTGCGTTCAGGTGAAACAATTCCTGTGCGTAGCATTGGCCGCTTCGCAGGCGATCTCACAATGAAGTGGAAAGTTGCTTCGTCGAGTCGTGGAGTGTGCAAAGTGTTATCGAATCCCACAAGTATTCGTTTCTTGAGGGCGGGCACATGTCGTGTTGCGATACGCACTAATGCAGGAGGCACACCTGCAATACATAACCTGCGTGTCAATTAAGGCACTGGGTTTTCCCCAGACCATAGGTTTGGGAGATAAATCTCTGCGGAGTACTTCACATTTGATTCCTTGAGGAGTACCTTGACAAAAAGGGAACCACTTTGGAGCCCACGGGCTCCGGAAGGAGGATGTGATGAGTCAACGTCATCGCAATCAGGACCTCGCGCCTGCCCCGCGAGCCGACTTACGGGCCCATGCCCATAATGAACGGCATCGTGTGCATAGCGAGCTGCACTTAGTGGTGGAGGCTGTGCAACACGGCACCGAACCACTAGATGTGATTGAACCGGGACAGGCGTGGAAACCTGTGCACCATCGAGATCCTGTGAAGGCTCTTGAGAAAAGTCGGCGACAGCCCTTGAAGCACTGGAAAACAAAGGACTGGAAACGTCGCAAAGCAGTACGTCGTGCACGTGCAATGGCGTGGGAATCGTTGGCTTAACGAATCCAGTTATTCACTAGTTCGTCGTGGCGTTCATGCCATTCTTCGACGGTGATGCCATAGCGCACGTGATCTTCCCAGACGCCATTGATTTCTAGGAAGCGCAACGCAAGTCCTTCTTCGCGGATGTGAAGTTTCTCCATCACGCGGCGTGAGTTTGTGTTGCGCGGAATGATGCACACCTCTAGACGGTGAAGATTCATCTCTTCAAAGGCGAACTGTGCGAGAACGACAACGGCTTCCGACATGAGTGACCGACCTGCGCGTGCGCGATCAATCCAATATCCAATGGTGGCGGACTGAAAAGCGCCACGTACCACGTTGTTGAGATTGATCTCACCGGCGAATGCACCGTCCACAAAGATGCCAAATGCATATTGGCTTCCTGCGAGGCGTTCACGCTCGCGCGCACCGCACCGGGCGGCGAATACCTCACGATTGATTTCAGGATCGGGATGGTGAGAGAGGCGCTGTGGTTCCCAGATGGTGAGCCACTCTCCATTGCGTCGACGCACCTCGCTCCAGCCATTGAAATCTTGGGGAACCAAAGGTCGTAACACCACGCGGCGCCCATAAAGGCGAAGACCCACACTGGTGGGGCGGGCAGGATGCATTGCCGTCATGACCTGGGCCCTCCTCGCTCAATCACGCCATCAAGAAGATTTCTTGTAGAGACAATTATTTCATCAATGTGAAGACGACGCATTGTCGCAACAAGAATGCAGCAACCCGCCACGATGATGTCGCTGCGGTCCTCGGGTAGGCCTGGGTTCAAGATGCGTTGGCTGTGGTTTTCGGTTGCAAGGGTGCGAAAGACATCTTCGGCTGCATCTTTGGTGAGGACAAATCCATTGAGTACTGCATCATCAAAACTGGACAGACCAATCTCAACTGCAGCCACGGTGACGATTGTGCCGGCAACACCCACCACACGGCTCGGTGTCGTCAGGGCGGGAATGTCGCGAATGATTTCTTCGAGTTCATCTGCTACCGCGCCAATGAGATTGGTGAGATCTTGTGGTGGTGCAGGATCGCGACTGATATGAGAAGAAGTGGCGGTGACTGCGCCAAAAGGAATACTGGCTGACATCTCTGGGCTGTCAAAGCCAATGATGTATTCAGTGCTGCCGCCGCCAATATCAATCACCAATGTGGAGCCATCAATGCGAGGCAGCCCGGAGAGTGCGCCTGCAAACGAAAGTTGTGCTTCGTCTTTTTCCGAAAGCACCTCCACGGGTAATCCAGTGGTGCGTAGAACTAGATCAAGAAAATCGGCAGTGTTGCGCGCACGGCGACATGCTGCAGTTCCTGTGAGGGTGATGTCTGTTGCGCCAAGTTGTTGTGCGGTCTGTATGTGTTGTGCAATCTGGTCGGCGGTGCGTTGCATGGCTTCTGTAGACAACATGCCCGTGTCGTGTAGTGATTCACCGAGACGTGTGGCCGTGATGGTGCGTTGTAGATCGTTGCCCGCGGTATCACGAACTAACAGATTCGTAGATTGTGTTCCAATGTCTATGACAGCGCGAATCATGGGCGTTGTGTCCGTGGGATATTGCGTTCATCTAATTGTTGGGCCACCCATTGACCTACGGCATCGTCGCCACCAGCAAGCCAGTAGGCAAAATGTGCATGCAGGCATTTCACGCCTCGACGTGTTCCTCCGACACCACCAGTGGGACGTGGCCCCACATGTGACTGTGAGATCAAGACATCACGCTCAGAGGCATAACGTTGATGAATGGCATCAATAGTTTCGAGGCCAATCAGTTCTTCCACTACATCAATAGTCGCGTCTGCTTCAAGTGTGCTCACTCCTGAGACATCACGGCGACCCACCAACCAATACAACGTGGGCATCGGTGTGTTGTCGTTCAGCAAAGGGGCGTTCATCAACACCACTGGTGCACCATGTTCATCGCGCACCACAACACGAAAGTCACCTTGAGGTGTGCGTCCAATAAGGGCAGTCACTGCATCAATGTCGGCACCCGTGGGCGCTGTGCCGGGCAATGTCATGTCATCGCAAGATGAAGAACGCAAGAACTGCAGCCACCACAATGACGACAGGAATTGCACGCTTTGCAATGGCACCGGTCGAGACAGACAAAAGATTCAACGCTTCAGCTTCTGGTGCATCAATTTTGCGCACCGCTGGTTCACTCGTTGTTGTCTCTGGCGCAGAAGTCGCAGCAGCGGGAGCGGCCTCGGTTGCAGCTGGTGCTGGTGCAGCGGATTCATTTGCTGGAGCACTTGTTGGTTGGTCTGCGATAAGAACATTGAGATTCTCGACGAATTGTGCGAGAAGCTTGTTGCTGATGTCGGCCATGGTGCCACGTCCGAACTGGGCAACTTTTCCGGTGATGGAAAGATCGGTGTTCACCACTACTGATGTGGAGGATTCGGTGATGGCGGTCAAATCGGCAGTGATAATCGCCGATGCATTTCCCTTGCCACCAATGTCGCGGCCTTCGCCTTTGAGCACGATGTGGTGTGCAACTTCGTCACGCTCAAGAAAGTTTGCTTGACCTTTGAACTGAGCCTGGATGGGGCCCACTTTTACCTTCACGGCACCGCGGTATGTATCTCCTTCAATTTCTTGAAGTTGAGCTCCAGGAAGGCAGGGCGCGATGCGCTCCACGTCGGTGAGAATGCGCCATGCATCGTCGACGGGAACGTTCACGGTGAAGGAATGGTTTAGGTCCATGGGGAAAGATCCTCCGGGGTGTCGATGTCTGCAGAAGTGCCCTTGCAGGCTACTTCTTCTACTAGTTCGGGGCGAAGACGCATCAAGGTGCGGACTCCTGCATCGGGGGCCTCGTCAAGGGAGGAGAACTGATCCCACAACGAATGGTGCAGACGCACAGGGTGGCCTCGTTGGCCCTCGTAGGTGGCCACAGCAATAGGGGAGGTGCTGAGGGCAACAGCACGCCACGCATCGGCTGTGATGAAAGGCTGGTCTCCCAAGGCAAATACGAGGGCATCACAGGTGTGTGCACGCCCGTAGTCAATGGCGGCCTGTACGGAACTTCGCTGACCTGATGCCCAGTCAGGGTTGTGGACTTCGGTCACGTCACTCAGTAAGTCAGAGATATCCACAGCCCCAGTGATGACCACATTGGGTCCGATATTGGCCGAAACCATCGCATCGATGCCATGTCGCACAAGAGGTTGGCCACGAAAGGGGTAACGCAGTTTGTGGATGGGGCCGGTGAATCGCGTGCCGGCTCCCGCGGCCAAAAGCACGGCAAGTATGTTCGTACCTTTTTGGCTCATATCTAATATCCTGCCATGAATGTCCCGACGCCACTTTGTGCATCAAATGCTGACTGTAACAGCAGTGTGTGCGGCGCTCACTGCTCCCTCTGTGGTGCGGGCAACAAGTGATGGTGTGCAAGATCGTTCTGCACAATTGACGACAAAGTCTCCCGGTGCGTATCTGCAAATGCGTGACCATGTGGGCAGAGATGCTGCACGTGCGTTACAGATTATTGCGCGCACAGATAATCACCGTGACGAAAAATATCTGACTGCTCGTCGTGTGGTCTCTGATCGTGTGGCGACACAGATGTCCATCGATGCACAAGCGCTTGACAACGCATGGTCAGCAACGACGCGAAGTCATCAGATTGCTGTTCTTGCAGCATTGACGCAACTTGATGTGCCGTACTTGGTCGGTGCAGAGAATCCTTATGTGAAGATGGATTGTTCTGGTTTGCTCTGGTACGCCTGGCGTGCAGGTGGAGTAGATATGCCACGTGAAGCAGCCGCACAGTTGCATCCCAAGTTGTTGATTCCCCGCAGCAAGGCCCGTGCTGGTGACATTGTGGGTGAAGGTACACACGTGCATATCTATTTGGGTGTGGGGCGCGCAATGATCCATGCGCCAAATACTGGTGGCGATGTGACTTTGAAATTGATGCCCGATGATCAGTGGAATCGCGTTTTGTGGGCTGATCCCACACGGATTGCAATCTTTAGAGTGTCGTAGAACTCTTTAGTGAATTGCGCCGTCGGTGGCGCGCAACGATTGCGCATTGCGCCCAGTACGTGATGCAATGATTTCGCCCACAATAGAAATCGCAGTTTCTTCTGGTGTGCGCCCACCAAGATCAAGACCAATCGGTGAATGAAGACGTGCAAGATCCTCAGGTGAGGAGATACCTACTTCTGCAAGACGCTCGAGACGTTTCGCATGGGTTTTTCTACTTCCCATCACGCCGATGTAGCCCACCTGTGTGGCGAGTGCACCTTGAATAGCGGGCACATCAAATTTTGGATCATGAGTAAGGATGCACACTGCATCTCGAGGTCCGAGCCGTTGTCCGCGTTCTTCAAACACAGGAGTGGGCCATGTCACGCGTACTTCATCAGCCATGGGGAAGCGACGACGTGTGGCAAAGATTTCTCGTGCATCGCACACGGTGACGTGATACCCCAACACTTTTGCCACGCGTGCCAAAGCGGCGGTGAAATCTACGGCACCAAAAATCCACATGGATGGCGGGGGAGAAAAGCTTTCAATGAAGATGCGTACGGTTTCTGTATTTTCTAAATCTTCTGGAGTTGATTGACCTTGTGGGCCGTAGTGGCGCACGATGGTGCGTCCCGCTTCCAGCTCTCCCATTGCATCGCGACCAACAACGCGATCGAGGTTCTCATCGCCAAGTGTCCCCGCGATATTCCCCTCGGGCGTAATGACAAGAACTGCACCCACATGAGGTCCTTCAATCACTGATGCCAAGGCAACAGGTGAGTTATCGCGCACATGAGCGGCAAAGATGTCAAATGCGCTCATCTCACCATTCCAATGGCTGAATGAAGAGATGAATGATTCCGCCACAGGTGAGACCGACAGCAAATGCTTCGTCATCTGAATAGCCAAACGTGACAATACGGCTGGGTTGTTCGCCAGCCAAGATGGCAAGCGCTTCGCTAACCACTGCGCCTTCTACGCATCCACCGCTGACTGAACCAATGACTTCACCGTCTTGGCTGACTGCCATGGCAGCACCTGCGCCACGAGGACCTGATCCTTGAATGTCCACCACGCGTGCCAATGCGACGCGCTTGCCGGCAGCTCGCCAGCGGTCTAAGTCATCGAGGAGTTCACGCATAGTTAATGACCTTAGTGAGGTGTTCGAGAGCGTCGAGAGAATGTCCCTCCACGAAGTCATCAACATAGGGCAAAGCAGCTGCCATTCCACGCGCAAGTGGTGCATACCCTGGTGTCACCTTCAACGGGTTCACCCAGATGGTGCGGAAAGAAACACGTTGTAGGCGCTGCATTTGTTCGCTTAACACGTCGGGATCTCCGCGATCCCAGCCATCGGACAAAATAACCACAATGGCGCCGCGCGCCATGCCGCGCACACCCCATTGATCATTGAAGAGACGAAGTGTTTCACCCAACCGTGTGCCGCCACTCCAGTCCTGCACATTTTCGCCCGCTGTGTGTAATGCCTTGTCTGGGTCTTTGGAGGAGAGTTCGCGTGTCACTCGTGTGAGGCGAGTGCCGAGAGTGAATGCCTCCACGCGTTGGCGACCAGCGACACCTGCATGTACAAAACGTAACAACGCACGCGCATAGGGCTCCATTGAGCCGCTGATGTCGAGGAGAAAAACAATGCGTCGAGGTTTTTCGCCCGAAGTTGTCCAATGACGGCGCATGGGTTCGCCACCGGCTGCAAGAGACGCACGCACTGTGCGACGCATATCGGGTCGTGTGCCGCGGCGAGTTGTGGCGGTGCGTCGCAATGATGCACGTGGGGTGCCAGCAAGGCGCAATGACTCCATGAAATGCATAGCGAGTTTCATTTCCTCGTCGGAATACTCCGCAAAGTCTTTTTCACGCAATGTCTCAACGCCAGAAAATCGCACGGTGATTGTGGGCT
>CAEZWE010000032.1_pt1 | contig 18920 bp, 15 predicted proteins | sample 7264891 | NCBI WGS metagenome assembly CAEZWE01 (sample SAMEA6813872, study PRJEB35770) | uncultured Acidimicrobiaceae bacterium | biome: Freshwater; feature: Freshwater reservoir; material: water | place: Czech Republic | collected 2017-07-26 | depth 0.5m m | reverse complement strand
CTTTCCATCAAGACGCGCCAAGGTGCACAGCACCCAATCTTGGGCAGCCTTTTGAAACTGTTCCAGCCCAAATGCTCCTTCGACACCCAGCATCTCTTCGATCTGGATTTCAGTGAGAGCACTGCAGTCCTGTGTGGTGACTTCCAATGACATTGACGTGGGCGACTCCTAGACAACCGGCGACATAGTCGCCTACAACATCTTCTATTCTGCCAGTTTTGACTGAATTTCGCCTAACTGAGCAAAAACTAGATGATTTTCACTGCATTTGAGCCAAAAGTAAGGCGCAAAGGTGCAACAGCTTTTTCAAACTCAACAAGTGCCTTGGGTCCGAGGTCGAACATCTTGCCTCCGGCCAATTGCACCTTGCAGGGCGACTGACCTGGAAAATCGGAGATGATTTCCTTCAACGCATCGAGTTTCTCTTTAGTGAATCCAGCGGGCAATGAGATAAGGATCTCAGGAATCTTTTCATGCAAGTTTTGCGGGACCACAATTCGCTGAGCCGAAAAACTTGCAGGCGCATCGTCTCGCTTATTCAAACGACCAAGGACTGTCACAATCACATCGTTGTCAAGAAGGTGACCGAACTCAGAAAGGGTTTTTGCAAAAACTGTTACCTCAATTGAGGCATCCATATCTTCCAAGGAGAAAGTGGCCATCTGATCGCCGCGCTTAGTGAAGCGTCGGTTTAATCCAGAGATCACTCCACCAATAGTGACCGGGCCAGGCTCGCGTGTTTCAAGATCACGAATAGAACTCGATGTCAGGCGACGTAATGCATGCTCGATGCCGCGCAACGGATGGTCAGAGATGTAGAGACCCAACATGTCCTTTTCATGGCGTAACTGATCGGTCTTATTGAATTGCAGATCTGGAATGGCAATCTCCGAAGACCACCCATTAGCGTTCTCCTCTGTGAGTTCGCCAAAAAGCGACATCACACCTTTTTCCTCTTCACGTCGCGCCACAATTGCTGCATCAACGATTGATTCAAACGACATCAGAAGACCACGCCGTGGGTGACCAAGAGAATCAAAAGCCCCGGCCTTAATCAAGGACTCCACTGCCCTTTTGTTCAACGCCTGTTCTGGAGCGCGCTTGGCAAAATCATGAAAGGATTCATATGGTCCGTGTGCGTCGCGTTCTTCCACAATCTGGGCAACAAGTCCCTCGCCCACATTTCGCACAGCCGACAACGCGAAGACAATTCGCTTTTCGTCATCTTGTGAAATAGCCGCAAACTCAGATCGCCCCGCGTTGATATCGGGCGTAGACACCGTGATACCCATGACTCGCGCATCGGCAAGATGGACGGCGGCTTTTTCGTAGTTGCCCTTTACCGAAGATAACAAACACGCGGTGTACTCGACGGGATAATGAGCCTTGAGATACGCAGTCTGATAGGAAATGAGACCGTAACCGTATGCGTGACTCTTGTTGAATGCGTAATCTGCAAATCCCTTGATGGTGTCAAAGAGTTGTTGGCCAAGTTCTCTGCCATAGCCAGTTGCTTCGCACCCGTCAACAAAGGATCCTTCTTCAGCCGCCATGGCTTTGGGATCTTTCTTGCCACATATTTTTCGCAGGTTGTCTGCTTGAGCCAAGTTGTAGCCGGCAAACTTCTGCGCAACACGCATCATGCTTTCCTGATACACCATAAGTCCATACGTGTCGCCCAGTAACTCTTGAGCGTCATCGTGAAAAAAATCTGGTTGAGCCAGATTGTTTTTGATCTTTGCATAGTTGGTATGCATGTTCGTGCTCATGGGGCCAGGTCGATACAGCGCAATCACCGCACACACATCTTCAAAGGCTGTCGGACGCATCAGCCGCAGAAGCTGCTGCATAGGTAGTGATTCCAACTGGAACACGCCAATGGTGTCCCCTCGACTGAGCAAATCAAAAGTGAGGGAGTCATCAAGTGGAATGGTGTCGATATCAAAAGATGGATCAACTTGTGCACGAATCATTTCCACTGCATCAGAGATCACGTCCAAGTTACGTAATCCAAGGAAATCCATCTTGAGCAATCCAAGTGACTCAACAGCCTTCATTTCATATTGCGTCACAATTGGTGCTTCGTCGCCACCGGCGTCGCCTGAGCCCTTGCGTTGAATGGGCAAATACTCCGTCAAGGGTTTCCCTGTAATCACCACGGCAGCAGCATGAATTCCATCAGAGCGCTTCAACCCCTCAAGTCCACGTGCAACATCTACAACCTTTGCTGCCACTTCATCTACTGCCACTAACTCTCTTAGCGCGAGTGCTTCGCGGTAACCGTCGGCATAGTTCTCGTCAAACTCCAGGCACGCCGCCAATGGCGTATCGCGCCCCTGCAACAACGGTGGCATCAACTTTGCGATTCGGTCACCAACTGCGTATTCATGACCCAGCACACGTGCAGCGTCACGCACCGCATTGCGTGCCTTAATGGTGGCAAAGGTGATGATCTGGGCGACATGATCGCGGCCGTATTTCTCGGCGGCGTAACGAATCATCTGGTCGCGATAGCGCGAGTCAAAGTCCATGTCTATATCAGGCATGCTGATACGCGAGGGGTTCAAGAATCTTTCGAACAGCAAGTCGTACTCGAGTGGGTCGAGATCGGTAATGCGCAAGCAATACGCCACTGCACACCCTGCCGCAGATCCACGACCAGGTCCTACGCGAATGCCTGCCTCGCGCGCATAACGAATGAGATCCCACACAATGAGGAAGTACGAGTTGAAACCCATATCCCCGATGACTTTGAGTTCGTAGGCAAGTCGTTCAACAGCTTGAGGAGACAAGTTGTCGCCCCAGCGCTTCTTGGCTCCTTCCCATGTGAGATGCGATAAGTACTCTGCGTCGTTTGCGAAGTCTTTGGGGAGCGGAAAGTCTGGTAATTGATACTCGCCAAATGTGATCTCTACATCGGCACGTTCGGCAATCAACAATGTGTTGTCACAACTCTCGGGTAGTTCTTGCCAGACATGTCGCATTTCAGCAGCAGTCTTTAGATAATGCTCCGTGCCTTCGAAGCGGAAACGATCATGGTCGTGCATAAGAGCACCGGTTTGTACACAGAGTAATGCATCGTGGGCTTCATGATCACTTTGATTGACATAATGCGAGTCGTTGGTTGCAAGAAGAGGTGCACCAATTTTTCTTGCAATCTCGACGAGTTGGGGATTTGTGCGAAGTTGGTCTGCAATTCCGTGGTCTTGCAGTTCGACAAACAGATTGTCTTTGCCAAAAATCTCTTGTAGCCGTCCAGCTTTTTCGATGGCCCCTTTTTCGTCACCGCGCAACAACGACTGCAGTACGTGTCCGCCGAGACAACCAGTGGTAGCAATCAGCCCCGATGAATGGCGCTGAAGAAGTTCCCAGTCGACGCGGGGCTTGTAGTGGTAGCCCTCAAGAAATGCCAAGCTCGACAATTTGATGAGATTTCGATAACCCTCATTGTTTTCAGCCAGCAAAGTGAGGTGGTAGTACTGCTTGCGTCCGCCCTCGTCGGACCCGCCATTGTCGTCCATGCGTCCGCGACGTGGAATGCGCTCGGTGCGATGATCATGGGCCATGTAGGCCTCGGTACCCAAGATGGGTTTGATTCCTTGCTTCTTACATTCCTTGTAGAAGTCGATAACGCCGTACATATTTCCGTGGTCTGTGATCCCCAACGCGGGTTGACCATCTTCAACTGCTTTGCTGACGAGTTCATCGAGGCGTGCCGCGCCATCGAGCATGGAATATTCGGTATGAACGTGGAGGTGTGTAAACGATGACGCCACGTTCACTCCCTTCCCTCGTCGTCCTACTGAGAGACTAAATGTAGCAGTCAGCTGCGCCAGGGTAAGAGTGCTCTTCCCAGACCCCCATCAAGAACCTATAGGTAGGTCCCGCCGGGTGTCCCTGGCGCATTCGGTGGGCCTGGAGGTATTTGGCGCATTTGTTCGATCTGCTGACGCGCAGCGAGTTGCTGGGCAAACAGGGTTGCTTGAATGCCGTGGAATAACCCTTCAAGCCAACCCACTAGTTGAGCTTTTGCCACACGCAATTCGGCCTCGCTGGGCACTTCACCATCACGAAACGGCAACGCCAGGATGTGCAATTCTTCAGCCAAATCTGGTGACAAAGCAGTAGAGATTTCTACAACAGATCTTTCATAGATTTCAGCAAGACGCTCTCTGCTTGCCTCATCGAGTTGAGTACTGCGTACCTCTTCTAGCAACTGACGCACCATTGAACCGATGCGCATCACCTTGGCAGGTTCAGTCACACTTTCTGTGAGATTTTCAGGTGCCGTTTCGCTGGGCACTCCAGTCACGAGTTCTGCACCAGAGACAACTGTGGGGGTTTCATTGCTATTGGTCACTTCTCTATTGTGCCAAAAGAATGTCGCAATTAACGCTGAATACCCAACGACAAGAAAACGGTTGTCACTTCTCTGAGGTGTATGCCAGCAATGGCACCAACATCTCATCAGCAGTGAGAGATCCGTGGCGACACACCAAATCAAATGCACCTCCATCTAGAGGTTCCTCAAAACTGACGGGCGCAAAGGGCACCAAAGCCACATCGCCCATCCGGCGCGTTATGAAATCAGGTACTCGTGCCCCGAACCACTGCTCGTCGAGAACTTGGGCTCGGGTCACAACCCATGCAACGTCTTCATACTGTTGGGCAGCATCTCGCAATGCACCCTCACGTCCCCTTCGTGCATGCAGCCACCGAAAGCGTCCTTCGCCCGACTGATGATCAACATGGTCCATCAATGTCGGCGAAGGAATGATGGTGTTGTCTCCTACGTGCACTTGGCCATGATCGGCCGTCACAAGCAACACCGTGTCGGGTGGTAACACCGACACAATTTGTGTCACCAGTGCGTCAGCTGCACGCAACTCGGCTTCATAGTAAGGACCAAATCCTCGCTCATGTGCAATCTTGTCAATGCCGTCGTAATAGGCGTACACGAAAGTTTCGCCACTATCTAAAGCCTCACGAATCGTGACTGCGATACTGCTCGCTGCCCTCCACCCCATTGACTTGACGCCGCTCAGATGCGCTTGGGTAAATCCACTACCTTCAAGCTCTGCTTTGCTAATTACAGGAACACTTAAACCTAAAAATGGTGGACATGGTTGCACTTGCTGTGGTGGATAGCGACGTCGTAGATCGCCATGTTCATCACCCCATCGCAATACGTTCATCACCGTGTCACCCATATCGATGCGATAACCAATAAGTCCGTGTTCCCCTGGAGCAAGTCCTGTCACTAGCGAAGTTAAGGCCGTGGCTGTGGTGGAGGGAGCAACGGTGGTGATATGTGACCCTGTAAACGATGCCAATGTCGGCATATGCATGCGGTGTTGTTCGAATTGATTCCATCCAAGACCATCCAGCAACAACACCACCACCCGTGGCGCCCCGCTCACCCCCTCGGGCATCCAGTCCGGCACCTGTCCCAAGCCATGAGGTGCACACAAGGCCGGCACGATGTTGGACAAGCAGCCAGAGGCGTATGCAGGCAGGATGGGCGGGGAAGTACTCACTCCCCTAGTTCACCACCTACGATGGGTCTGTGCGAGTTTCTACGCGAGGTGATTATGCCTGTCGGGCCCTTTTGTCTCTAGCGCTCCATGCCGACTCCAGTGGCCCCACCTCCGTGCGTGACATCGCCGAGCGCACCGGCCTGCCCCAGCCATATCTTGAACAAATTCTGCTCGCACTCAAAGGCGCCGGGCTTGTGCGGTCAAAGCGTGGCGTGGGCGGAGGTTACGTATTGGCGAAACCAGCCATAGACATTCGACTCTCCGACATTATTTCTGCAGTTGACGGCCCCATCACTCTGGGTGACTTTGGCCAACCACATCAAGATGGCTCATGCGACCACGAAGGTCAATGTGTCCTTCTTGCGATCTGGGATGTGGCAGGCCAGCACATGCGGGAACATCTCGATGCATACACCTTGGATGCAATTGCCAAAGCCGCCACCGGACAAGGTGCGTGGCCAAAGACCGAGCCGCACCACCACCACTGAGAACTTTTCGCTAGACCGGTTCTTCCCATGAGCACGCAGCAAGTACTGCGGCCATGTCCTCTGGTAGCGGCGCTTCCCACGACATCTCCTCGCCTGTACCTGGATGCGTCAAGGTAAGTCGTGCAGCATGCAACATGGGGCGCGGCGCGACAAGGGCCGCCCGAGCTCCGCCATACATGCCATCGCCAAGAACTGCATGCCCCACTGCTGCCAGATGCACACGAATCTGATGCGTGCGACCTGTTTCCAACGTGCATTGCACGAGCGTGATGTCGGCAGGCTGATTGAACACTTGTCGCACTTCCACATGAGTACGTGCCCATTTTCCTGTGCGTACCACCGCCATTTTTAATGGATCACGTGGATCGCGACCGATATCTGCATCGATCACAGCCGATGGTGAGTCGAACACTCCCCACGACAACGCAAGATACTCACGACCCACTTCGTGATCTGACAATGCTTCCACTAACGAGTCATAGGCGCGTTGTGAACGCGCCACAACCATCATTCCGGTAGTACCTGCGTCAAGCCGATGAACAATTCCAGGCCGTTGTGGTTGGCCTACTGAAGCCACTTCGGGAAACAATGCCAAGATTCCGTTCACTACAGTTCCTGTGCCATGTCCAGCAGCCGGATGCACCACAAGACCAGCGCTCTTGTTGATCACGATGAGATCTTCATCGACATAGACCACATCTAAGGTCACCGATGCATCTGGTCCAGGCAGTTCTGCTTCAGGGATTTTTTCCAAATCGACAACGACGTTCTGCCCCTCTTTGAGACGCACTTTGCCAGATTCGCTCACCGCACCATCTACTTCTGCACCACCAGCATCAATCAACTTGGTGGCCTCGGAACGCGAGATATCGGCAATGAGGGCAACAATGCGATCGAGACGTTCTCCATCGAGCGCAGAAGGAACGATTTCTTCCACTTTCACAACGACCGCTCCTCGGACTCATCGTGGGATTGCATCCACAACCCCATAACCAAAAGAACAGCACCTATAGAAATGCTCGAATCAGCAATATTGAACACGGGGAACCATTGGAAGTCGATGAAGTCAACAACACGACCTTGCATCCATCGGTCTTCGCGAAACAATCTGTCCACCACATTTCCGATTGCTCCACCTGCTATCAGTGCATATGCATACGACATCCATCTTGTAGATGCTTTTAATGCAGCACGCACAAGCCACACTGATGCCCCCACAGCTATCAGACCAATAATGGGACCCATGCCTTGCCCCATAGAGAATGCGAATCCACTATTGAAGCCAAGAGCAAATCTAAGTGTCCACACAACATCGATAACTCGGCCTTCGTTGAGCTTAGTTACTGCCCAATGCTTTGTGAGTTGATCTAGGGCGAGAACAACCGTCACGATGAGCGCCACACGACGCGAAAGACTCATAAGAAGATAGGTCTAACGACGACCCAAGCCGCCTGCACGTTCTGTGACAAGTTCTGTTGCCCAGGGAATCGCCTTCAGACGCTCTTTGGGGATTGGTGAGCCTGACACGATGGAGTAACCGTACTCACCTTTTTTCATGCGTTGAAGTGCAGCATCAATCTGCTCCACGGTTTGACGCGCAGCAGCCGACAGAACTAAGTCTTGGTCGCGCTCCACCACCATGGTGTCACCCTCGCCACCTTCGTCGTCAAACTGCACGTCTCCCATTTCGGCGTCGGCAATGAGCGCATTGGCTTCATTTTCCAAACGGGTCGCCTGGCCGGACAATTTTTCTCTTTCTTGCTGCAGTAGTTCACGTTGGGCAAAGAGAAACTTCAGATCAAAGTCTTTTGTGGATGTCACTCCATCTTGAGATGGACCTTTCACAACCACATGGCGCTTGGGAGGTTCTGGTTTCTTCAACGAGATACGTGGCGGCATTGGCGGAGGTGTAGGAACAGCTGGTGCACTGGCCTTTGTAGATGCCACCGCCTTTTCAGGGGTCACCTTCTTGGCAGGTTCAACTTTTGCAGCAGGTGTCTTTTTCTCGGCAACTTTCTTAGCGGGTACGACCTTGGCTACGACTTTTTTGGCCGGAGCCTTCTTGGCCGGTGCTTTCTTGGCAACAATTTTCTTCGCCGGTGCTTTCTTGGCAACAACCTTCTTCGCAGGCGCTTTCTTCACCGGCGCCTTTTTGGCAACAACCTTCTTGGCAGGCGCTTTCTTCGCCGGAGTCTTCTTCGCAGGCGCCTTCTTAGCGGGGGCTTTCTTCGCCGGAGCCTTCTTCGCAGGCGACTTCTTCGCGGGTGCTTTCTTGGCGGGAGCCTTCTTAGCGGGTGCTTTCTTGGCCGGGGCTTTCTTGGCAGGAGCCTTCTTTACAGGCGCTTTCTTAGCGGGGGCTTTCTTGGCCGGGGTTTTCTTCTTCGTTGCCATAATGACCACACTCTCTCTCAACAGGTATCGCCCGTCTTGCCCCGAGAGGCTACGGCTCTTTGAGTACGAACTCAACGATGCACAGAAACAACTACCCCGATCATTGTCCCTTCAATGCTGGTTTCTCGTGCAATTGTTACATCCCAGGTCAATGAGAGCGCCAAAGTTTCCTCAGATATGAACGAACGATGTGGTTCGAGAACCTCAATAATCTCAGTCTCGGCACCAATAACGAGATCAATACGGTCAGATACATCAAGTTGTGCGTCGCGACGAGCCTGTTGCACTGCACGAATGACGTCACGAGCCAGACCCTCGGCTTCAAGCTCTGGAGTTACTTGTGTATCCAAAAGCACAATGCCCCGTCCCGCATGAAGTGCAGCACTTGCTGTGTCATTACGGGTCACCATTTTTAGTGTGTATTCCCCCGGCGCAAGTCGCTCTCCTGCCACCACGATCTCATCACCATCTTGGGTCCAGTCACCTTTCTTCACAGCAACAATGACCGCTTGCGTGTTCTTGCCCAAACGTGGGCCCACCACTGCCGGAACTACTTGCAATTCTTGTGAGGCAACAGAGGCAACATCGACTGTCAACTTCACATCTCGGACATTGACTTCATCTTTAATGATGTCTTCAAAGCCTTGCAGAATCTCTGCTTCATGAGATGCAACGGTGACACTAAGAAGAGGAAGACGCACACGGCGTCCGTGGGCTTTACGCACCGACAACGCAGAGGAACAGACATCGCGCACCAAGTCCATAGATGCAACAAGGGCAGCATCACGCGGCAAGAATTCTGTTGTGGGCCAATCTGCCAAGTGCACGCTGGGTGCGTCCGGTCCATGAAGACCCTGGGCAATTTCATCAGTGAGCAATGGCAACAAAGGTGCTGCAATCTTTGTCAGATAGTCCAACACCGTATGCAGCGTGTCGATTGCATCCTGCTCACCGGACCAGAAACGGTCGCGACTGCGTCGGATATACCAATTGGTGACAACGTCCAAGAATCCTCGAATGTGCTGACATGCCGCGAACAAGTCATAGGTGTTCATTGAGCCCGTCACTGCATCAATGGTGTCAGCCAATTTGGCGAGAATGTAGCGATCCAAAACATTCTGTGAATCAGTTCGATGCGTGCCGGTTTTGGATTCGGCATTTGCATACAGCGCCAAGAAATACCAAGAGTTCCACATTGGCAATAACACTTGCCGCACAGTGTCACGCATACCTACTTCGGTGACGGAGAAATCACCACCGCGCAAGATAGGAGACGACAACAAGTACCAACGCATCGCATCTGCGCCGTGTGCATCAAACACCATCATGGGGTCGGGATAGTTGCGAAGACTCTTTGACATCTTCGTTCCGTCATCACCCAAAACGATTCCATGACTTACACAAGTGGAGAAAGCAGGTCGATCAAACAATGCAGTCGCCAATACATGAAGCGTGTAGAACCAGCCTCGCGTTTGACCGATGTATTCCACAATGAAATCACCGGGGTAATGACTCTCGAACCATTCACGATTCTCAAACGGATAATGCACCTGCGCAAAAGGCATGGATCCACTTTCAAACCAGCAATCCAGAACTTCGGGAACACGACGCATCATCGACTGCCCGGTGGGATCATCAGGATTAGGGCGCACCAAGTTGTCAATCTCTGGGCGATGAAGATCAACAATCTCGACGCCGAAGTCCTTACTCAAATCAGCAATTGAGCCATACACATCAATACGGGGGTACTCAGGGTTGTCGCTACGCCACACAGGAATTGGTGAACCCCAAAATCGATTACGACTAATAGACCAATCTCGAGCGTTAGCAATCCACTTGCCAAATGTCCCCTCTTTGAGGTGTTCGGGAACCCATGTGATGTTCTGATTCAACTCGACCATGCGGTCTTTGATTGCGGTTACCTTGACGAACCAAGAAGAGATTGCTCGATATACCAATGGTTCTGCGCAACGCCAGCAATGGGGGTAAGAGTGGTTATAGGTGTCATGGCGAAGCACCACGCCCATGTCCTTTAGTGCACGAATGACATCAGGATTTGCATCAAATACGTGACGCCCTGCCCAAGGAGTGATCTCTTGGGTGTACTGGCCATGTTCATCCATGGGACAAATAGTGGGAATACCTGCTGCAAGACATTCATTTTGGTCATCTTCACCGAATCCAGGCGCCATGTGTACAACACCGGTGCCATCGTCTGTAGTGACAAAGTCAGCAGCTAGCACACGAAATGCATTCTCTGTGTCCGCAAAGAATGGAAACAGTGGCGTGTATGAAAGACCTGCTAGTTCTGCACCCTTGAGAGTGCGGACCACTTCTGCACCTTCAAGTTCTTTTTCATATCCGCCTTGGCGCGCTTCAGCGATGATGTAGCGATTTCCGTCGGGATGCGACACAACGACGTAGTCAACTTCGGGCCCCACTGCGAGCGCCAAGTTGGAAGGCAATGTCCATGGAGTCGTCGTCCACGCCAAGATCTTCTCGCCTGTTTCTAATGTAAACGCAACCGTAAGTGCTGGGTCTTGACGATCTTTATACACATCGTCCATGCGAGTCTCAGTGTTGCTCAGCGGTGTTTCGCAGCGCCAGCAATAGGCAAGCACTCGAAATCCCTCGTAGATCAATCCCTTGTCCCACAAAGTGCGAAATGCCCACATCACACTTTCCATATATGAGGTATCAAGTGTTTTGTAGTCGTTTTCAAAATCAACCCAGCGTGCCTGGCGTGTGACATAACGATTCCACTCATCGGTGTATCGCAACACACTTGTACGGCAGGCCTCGTTGAACTTTTCAATACCGAAAGCAGCAATTGCAGGATGACCTGCAATACCTAGTTCTTTTTCTGCTTCTACTTCTGCGGGTAGACCATGACAATCCCAGCCAAAACGCCGCTCCACTCTTTTGCCTTGCATTGTTTGATAGCGAGGAATTGCATCTTTGACGAAACCTGTAAGGAGATGGCCATAGTGCGGCAAGCCATTTGCAAAAGGCGGACCATCATAAAAAATGAACTCGTTGTCTCCATCGACCCCTGCATCACGTGCTGCCAAGCTTGCAGCAAACGTTTCATTGCGCTCCCAACGCCCCAGCACTTCCTGTTCGATTGCGGGAAAATTCGGTTGAGAGTCAACGCTCGGATAAGTCACCCCACAAGGCTAGGGCGGCGAGCCCCTCTGTCAACGACTTCATCTCGGCCACCAGACGTGGCCAGCGTTACTAGACCAGAATCGGCACAATGATGAAGTTGATAATCAACAACACCACCAGGGGTGCCAAGTCAAGTCCACCCATAGGTGGGAGTACGCGACGTACGGGAGCGAAGACTGGTTCAGTCAATCGATACAGCAGATCAACTACTGGAGCAAATGGGCTAGACGGATTGACCGGAAAAAATGACGCAATCGCTCGTGCAATAATCACGAACGAATACAACTGAAGAAGTCCAAGAACAAGAGTCATAATTTCCTAATAACGCGATTGATCGAAACTGACAGCGGGCTTGAGCAGGTACACACCAGTTCCCACTTTTTCCATTGTGCCGCCCAATGCGTAACACAAACCACTTGTGAAGTCGATAACGCGCCGCGACATTTCACGATCGGCGCCTTCAAGATTCACAATCACAGGAATTCCTGCTTTGAAATGATCTGCAACTTCTTGCGCTTGATTGAAGTCACGTGGACGCACTGTCACTGTGTCACCAGGTGAAGGCACTGTGCGAACCGTTGGCGCAGGACGCGGTGCACCCACAGGACGAACTTGTAAACCAGAGTCATCAGGACGACGACTTGCGCCGGTGTCATCGACAGGCATGGGACGAGGTGCAGGACGAGATATTTCTGATGAGTACTCAGGCTCGTACCCACGACGTGCAATTGGCTCGGTGGGAGGACGCTGCTGGCGCCCCGGACGCTCATATTCCATCGACATGTCGTAATCGTCGTAGCCCTCATCGGCGCTAAGACCCAAATAATCCATTGCTCTGCGGAAAAACGACATAACAAAAGGATAATCCACAACTCGTACAAAGTGTGGGAGTGCCTACTGGGGAGATTTTTGTTTCGGCGGACGAGTACCAAACAACCCACTACCGATGCGCAACATGGTTGCGCCGCACTCAAGCGCCTCGAGGTAGTCATCGGACATGCCCATCGAACAGATCGTGAGATTCTGCTCCTCCATTAATGCACGCAACGTACGAAACGCGCCCATTCTTTGGTCTCTAGTGCCACTCGTGGGGCCCAAAGTCATCAATCCCTTCACCACGAGACCCGCATCTTGGGCCTGCTGGCGAAGGTCACTGAGCCCACTGGCATCCACTCCCGACTTCGATGCTTCACCGGTGGTGTTCACCTGCAAGAGCACCTCCGCGCCCGGGCTGTGCTGGGCGATTCCTGCTACCAACGAGGCTCGATCCACGCTCTGCCACATCGCTACATACGGAGCTATCGGGCGAATCTTGTTGGATTGCAGGGCGCCAATGAAATGGAGCGGTGCCTTCACACAATCTGCCTTGGCTTTTTCAAGAACTTCTTGGGCATAGTTCTCGCCGATCCCATCACAATGTGCAGCAACAGCGGCCGCAATGGCATCGCAGCCAAAAGACTTCGTCACCGCAATAAGAGTGACCTCATGGCCAGCAATACGACGCGCATCTTCTTGGATGGCCTGCACCCGATCGGATACCGCGATCGGATCAATCATGACAAAAGGCGTTACTTCAAGAATGAAGGAACATCAAAATCATCATCATCGTCAGACAATGGATCTGAATCAGAGAAGATGTCACGCACATTCGCTGCACTTCTCGACTCCGATGGGCGCGATGAGGTCGTGCGAGGAGACGATGTCGAACGTGATGAAGTGGCTCCACCATCCCAACGCTCAAAGCCTGCGGCAATAACAGTGACCTTGATTTCATCGCCCATCTCATCATCAATGACTGCACCGAAAATGATGTTTGCATCTTCGTGTGCAACGGCGCGCACAATATCGCCCACGGCACCGACTTCGAAGAGACCCATGCTGGACGGGCCAGTGATGTTCAACAAGATTCCCCGTGCACCATCGATTGCAGCTTCCAACATTGGGCTTGAAATTGCATCGCGAGCAGCCACTTCTGCACGATTCTCACCATTTGCAACACCAATACCCATAAGAGCTGATCCCGCATTTGTCAAAGTCATCTTCACGTCAGCAAAGTCTGTGTTGATGAGACCTGGAGTTGTAATCAAGTTCGTGATACCAGCAACGCCTTGCAAAAGAACTTCATCGGCCATCTTGAATGCATTCACAAGAGAGGTCTTGTCGTTGGCAATCATCAAGAGACGATCGTTTGGAATCACAATGAGTGTGTCTACTTTTTCTTTGAGGCGTTGAATTCCGTTATCTGCTTGCACCGCACGTCGACGGCCTTCAAATTGGAAGGGGCGTGTCACGACACCGATGGTTAATGCGCCAAGTGACTTTGCAATTTCAGCAATTACAGGCGCGGCACCTGTGCCAGTTCCGCCACCCTCGCCTGCGGTGATGAACACCATGTCAGAGCCCGAAATCAGTTCTTCAATTTCGGCACGATGTGCTTCGGCTGCTTCGCGACCAATTTCAGGATCAGATCCAGCTCCTAGACCGCGGGTCAATTCTCGACCAATGTCCAATTTGACATCGGCATCGCTCATCAAGAGCGCCTGAGCGTCTGTGTTGACAGCAACGAATTCGACTCCGCGCAAACCTGCATCAATCATTCGGTTCACCGCATTGACGCCGCCTCCGCCCACGCCGATGACTTTGATGACTGCGAGATAATTCTGTGGTGCTCCGGCCATGAGCCATTTCCTCCGAAAAAATGTCCTACAAGGACTCTGTGCCTCAATGATTCCACAGCGAGAGCCAATTTTGTGGCAATCCAACTCTTTTGGTGGGAATTTTTGGCTTATCTGACCTGAACTGTGGGATTTCCAGTGGAAACATCAACCACCAACAAGGTGGCGGGGTCCTGACGACGGAACAACACAACAACCGCAACCAGCTTGTTCTGCAGGTCAGTGGGTGGACCGAAGCGCACAATGGTGCCCTCTTTGAGAATCATCGACAATTCGCCACCGCCGGCTAATTCCAATGATTTCACTCGCCCTCTGATTTCATCAGGCAATGCCAATACCAATTGGGCTGCAGCTCGATAGACGTCGTCGGCGAAGGACCCGGCTTCCAAGGAGGCACCTGTGCCCGTCACTTGGAGATACTTCGTAGGCCAACCTTCAAGAACAGCAATGATGAAACCTCGTGCGTCAATGACACGAGCGCGCTGATCTTCACCGACGTACCACACCACCGGCACTCTCTCGGCCACTTCAACCAAAGCTGACCCAGGGAAATCTGTGGTGATGCGCACCTCTGACACCCAGGGATCCTCGAGAACTTTGTCGCGAGCTGCGCTGGTGTCGGCGGTGAACACCGATGTTCCTTCCAACAGATTGGTGACATCCTCAATTGTTTGTGCCGAGGTATACACATTGCCTTCAAAGACAACATTACGAATCGCAAACAGAGGTGAGGCCAATACACCAAGAACAATCGCGACGAGTACAGAGATTCCCAGTGTCAGTTTGAACCACTTCACTTTTCGGAGACGCTCTCGTCGCTTGTGTCGACGCTGGCGTTCCTCAAATCGAGGATCGGGTCGATCTTCATCCACGATGACAACACGGTCCATCTCGTCGTCCACAATCACGACGGTGCCGCCGCGGTCATCAACCACTTCCATCACATCGCCCCTCTGGGACATCGGGGTGAGTAATGGATCAGCGGGCGCAGGAGTGAGATCGGGCTCAAGACCAGGCTCACTAATGAGGGAAATCACTTCGGCCATGGGCGTGAGATCTTTGCCAATCGCAACCGTATGGCCCGTTGTGACGTCCGCAGATACAACAGAGGTTTCATCAGTCGCCTCAACGACAACTACCTCTACGGAATCTTCATCGCCTTGGGTGCCACCAAAGAGATGAGATAGCTCTTCAAGAACTTCTGCAGATACCTCGGTAATTGCAATCTCTTCGTCGTTGCTTTTCTCGCCATCATCTCTTCGTGTCATTGCGACTCTCCCAATAACTTTCCAAGATGTTCACGTGCCTGCACTTTTTGCGTGTCGTGATGTGTCGGGTCCGCAAAGCGTTCCACAATCTCTGGCGCAAAACCCAGCAGACACACCTCGCTACGCAAGGTCACCCGATGTGCTTCTTGCACTCGTAACTGCACCTCTGACATGACGTTCATGATGTCAAGTGCCGTGGCACTGGCATCGGCCTGAATGAAATTTGCATGCTTCTCCGACACCATTGCGCCTCCACAGCGATGACCACGCAACCCGAGTGCATCAATGAGAGCACCTGCACTTCCCTCTCCAGGTGCAGGATTGACAAACACAGATCCTGCATTGCGTCCGCCTGGTTGATGATCACGTCTCCAACGCACAACGTCGTCAATCACATGCGTGCCTTGCTCTACCGACGTAGGCGAGGTGACAAAACGTGCACTCACCACGAGATGGTGCGCCGATAAAGCCGAACCACGAAAGTGGAGTCCAAGGTCAGCAACATTGACATCTGTCGAAACGCCTGACCTCAACGACACAATGCGTGCAGACACCAACGAATCAGACATTTCTGCTCCATGACCTCCGGCGTTCATGCGCACAGCCCCACCGACGCTGCCGGGAATCCCTACACACCATTCCAGTCCTGCACGCCCCGCCCCCACAGAACGTCGCGCCAAAATGGGCATCGTCATCGACCCGAATGCCGTCACAATGTCGCCATCGATGATGAGTTCTGCATCACGCGGCGCAGATGACACCACAATTGCCACTCCGGAAAACCCCTCATCCGACACAAGCGTGTTGCTGCCGCGGCCCACAATGGCAATGGGGAGACTTGGAAACTTTGCGAGAACTCTCGCAAGATCAGTAGATACAGAGAGGTCGGCAACTACGACAGCCAGTGTTGCCTTGCCGCCTACTGCGTATGTAGTGAGTGGTCCCAACGGAAAATCTCTGCGTACGTCATAGCCTGCGCGCACCAATTCTTCGGACAATTCGTGCAATGTTTCTTGCGACAGCATCAGTGCACCCCACCTCGGACATCGTCGGGAAATGTTTCGATATCGCCACATCCCATCGAGATACACCCGTCACCTGGCTGCAGATAATCAGCCACTGTTTTCACCACATCGCCGCGTGTGGGGGCCCACAACACATCACTTTCTGGGTGAGCATTACTAATTGCTTCCCATACAAGTTTGCCTGTCACCCCAGGAATCGGCGTTGTGCCCGATGCGTAGATGTCTGTGATGACGGTGAGATCGGCATGTACAAAACAGTCTGCGTAACTTGCATACATCTCTGCGATGCGGTGATATCGGTTGGGTTGAAAAACAGCAACAACTCTTCCAGTCACCTCGGGATGAGATCTCATCGCCTGTACTGCTGCATCAATCTCTGCAGGCAAATGGGCATAATCATCAACAAGCAAAGCCCTATTGAGATGTCCGCGTTCTGTGAAACGGCGAATAACTCCACCAAAACTTCCTAGGGCATCAATTGCTTCGGCAAGATTGATACCCAATCCGTCAAGCATCGCAAGTGCTGCTGCGACATTCAAGGCGTTGTGCGTGCCGCGCAGCGGAACGGCACCCTCCAGAACGTGGCCATTGACATGAATCTTAAATGCAAGCCCTTGATGGGTGGATACCACTTCATCAAGGCGCACGTCAGCGTCAGCGCTGTAGCCAAATGTGCGTACGGCAGTTCCCGTGAGACGATGCGCAATCTCTTGACTAATCACATCGTCTGCACTCATGACAACTATTCCCGACACCTTCGCAATGACATCGGCCATGGAATCCTGCAGTTGTGCAAAGGTTCCAAAATGATCAAGGTGATCAACGTCCACATTGGTGACAATGATGTGTGAAAGCGGAAGTGTTTCTAATGTGCCGTCGCTTTCATCGGCTTCAAGTACACACAACGTGGAGGATCCCACTCGGGCGCCTGCACGAAGGCCAGGAACCTCTGCTCCCACAATTGCCATAGGGTCGCGACCACATGCAGTCAGCATGTGCGTCAACAGCGCTGACGTTGTTGACTTTCCATGGGTACCTGCCACACCAATAGTGGGGATGATGTGACAAAGCCCGGCCAAAATGCCCGAGCGATGATGTACAGCGATGTTGAGTTCGCGTGCGTGCATTAACTCCACGTTGTTCTGAGGAATCGCAGTGGAATACACAACAAGGTCAACATCGGAGACGAGATCGGCATCATGACCCACCGTCACTGCGACCCCTGCGTTGCGCACGGTATCCAACGTGAGGGACTCACGCATGTCAGAGCCCGACACTCGATGCCCAAGCCCCGACAACACAATGGCCAAAGGTGCCATCCCAGGCCCGCCTACCCCCACGACATGGACACGACGGGAACCCGAGAGATCTACGGGTAATTCGCGTGGGGGTCGAGACAATGGAGCAGACATGAGAGACCCCATTGTTTCATGTGGACCTCGTCAGGCAGTGGCGTTCTGAATTGCTGCCACTAGTGAAGGACCCCGATGTAGTGCCCCCAAGGCATAGGCCGAGGAAGCCAAAGCCTTTTGCGTGTGGACATTTCCCAAAACATCAAGGATTTTCTTGGTGCCTTCTGGCGTACGTAATTCGTCTTCGGACAGCAACACTGCCGCCCCTTGGGTAGTGAGCCACGTGGCATTTAAGAATTGATGATTGTCAGCCGCACCAGCCCACGGCACAAGGATTGATGCAATGCCGATGGTGGCAATCTCGGCAACTGTGCTTGCCCCTGCTCGTGCAAGCAACACATCACACGCAGCATAAAGGTCAGCCATCTCGGTGACATAACTACGCCGGATGTAGGTGACATCGTCAGGCACAACTGGTGCGACCTCGTTCTCATTTCGCGGACCACACACATGAAAAAGAACTACATCAGACATCTCAGAACTACCCCGAGCAATGTCGCCCACTGCACTGTTGAGAACCCCTGACCCCAAAGAGCCGCCCACGATGGCCAGACACTTGGCCTGCGGCGAAATTCCTAACCTCTGTCGAGCCTCGCTGCGTTGGCGTGCGACATCAAGTTGGCGAAGCTCGCGACGTACGGGGGCACCTGTATGCACCGCACGCGGCAGGTCCGTTTCGGCGAATGCAACCGCACAGACTTTTGCGTACCGAGATTGGCGCCTGGTAGCTAAACCTGGAATGCGGTCATAGCTCACGCATACAAGAGGAACACCAAAAGCTTTTGCTGCACTTGCCATGGGTTGGCTTGCGTAACCACCCACCGAGACAATCACTTGGGGTTGCCATTTCTTCATCAAACCATGCGCAAGAAAACGACTGTATGCGAGTCTCCACACAAGCGGAACGTTCTTCAGAAGAGATCGAATATTCAATGCACGTTGCAGGCCTGAAATGG
>CAEZWE010000031.1_pt1 | contig 18942 bp, 13 predicted proteins | sample 7264891 | NCBI WGS metagenome assembly CAEZWE01 (sample SAMEA6813872, study PRJEB35770) | uncultured Acidimicrobiaceae bacterium | biome: Freshwater; feature: Freshwater reservoir; material: water | place: Czech Republic | collected 2017-07-26 | depth 0.5m m | reverse complement strand
GGCCCATTATGGACGCACTCGGAGACGCGCGTTATGTCCTCTACTTTGGATCCATATGGGCACTGTTTCTCGCTTGGTGGTGCAACATCGAAGCAATCGATGAGCGCGAGAAAGCTTCCCAGACGGCCTAGGAACCAGTTAACAACGTCACGACACGTTCCATTCGCGCCGCACGTGAACCTTTGACAAGAACTGCATCATTTTCTTGAAGCCCAAGGCGCGCAGCAATATCGCTGAGCGAAGTAGGTTCCACTCCGTACAAGGCTGTTTCAATGGCCACAATTTGTATGCCTAAATCCTTAGCTACTTCGGCGATGTGATGGTGAGCTTTCTCTGGTTCAGACAACTCAAACATCTGTCCAAGAACTGCATAACGTTGACGCGCTTCACTACGTGCCAACACATGCAGTGCCGCAATCATTGATGAAGAATTTGCGTTATAGGTGTCGTCAAGAATGCGTGCGCCTGCAACACCATCACGCCAGATAACTCTTCCCGGTTCAGCTTCCTCGCGACCCACTCCCGATACAGATTTCTCAAGACCCATTCCAGTAGCAATACCCACCGCTATCGCCGCAGCTGCGTTTGCTGCCATATGTGCTCCAGGTAAACGTGGTGTTGCTTCGGCAGACTCACCGTCATAATCGAAACGTGTACGGACTCGACCATCTGTCAAGACATCCAACACTGCCCAACGCACATCGGCACCCAATGCAGATCCATACGTCATCACGCCGGCCCACGTGCGCGAGGACATCGCAGCCACCCTGGGATCGTCCACATTCAAAATTGCAGTGCCATTTTCGGGAAGCGATTCAATAAGTTCGCCTTTTGCGCGAGCGACCCCATCGAGTCCACCCACACGCTCGGAATGCGCATCACCCACGTTGGTAATCACACCAATGGTGGGTCGAGCCACCTCACACAACCTTTCAATCTCACCAAAGCCACGCATTCCCATTTCCACGATCAAGGCATCACAGTCATCTGGAGCATTAATGATGGTGATGGGCACCCCGATGTCGTTATTCAAAGACTGAGCTGACGCAAAGACATGTGCAAAACCTGCTTCCAAAACGGCGCGCACTGCATTTTTTGTACTTGTCTTTCCCGCAGAACCTGTAATTCCCACAACTCGCTGAGCAACTGATTCATTGAGCTGTGCGCGGCACATCTGCCCCATTGCAGCTAATGCGACAACAGTGTCCTCAACCTCGATACAGGTCAACCGATCAATGCTGCGTCCCCTCTGCACGAGGGCAAACCGGGCACCTCGCTCACGTGCATCGGAGAGAAAATCGTGACCATCCCGCTCGCCCACAATGGCCACAAAGGCTTCATGGGGCTGAAGAGTGCGAGAATCAAAGGCACACCCTTGGGCGACTGCATCCTGTCCAATCAGTGTTCCCGACACTGCACGTGACACATCGGAAGCTGTGATGCGCATATAGACACCCTAGTGGCGAGTACCGTCGTGTCGATGGACACCGCCCCACCACAGACAACTCTGGTCGTGATTTTTGGCGGCCAGTCTGCAGAACATGACGTGAGCTGTGTGACCGCAGCCCATGTCTTGCGCGCTGCGAATCCACAGAACTACACCACAGTTGCAATCGGTATCTCCACCGACGGCAAGTGGCATCGACCCGCATTGGCACAATTGCCACATGGCGGCATCGACCCCTCCGCAATTCCCGATCGCCTCGTTGCCGCAGGCGAGGACACTTCACCTGATGTGTTGCATCAATACGATCCATCACAACGAGTAGTCATCTTTCCCCTTATTCATGGCCCACTCGGTGAAGATGGCACATTGCAAGGATTGCTGGAGATGATGAACTTGCCCTATGTGGGAAGTGGCGTCCTTGCATGCGCAGTTGCCATGGACAAAGCAATGGCAAAAACTGTGTTTGCACAATCTGGTATTCCCCAAGTGCGCTACGAAGTGCTTCGAGAGGATTCTGTGTCTGACTCCACTCTTGCAAGAGTCGCCGAATCTTTGGGTTATCCCATGTTTGTGAAACCCGCCAACATGGGCTCATCTGTGGGTGTATCAAAAGTGACACACAGCGATGAGTTACGTGTAGCAGCACTACATGCAGCGCTCTACGACGAGTGGATCCTGTTCGAAGAGGCAGTTGTGGGACGCGAACTAGAAGTTGCGGTACTGGGTAATCGTTCACCACGGGCTTCTGTAGTGGGTGAAATTGAACCTGGTCACGATTTCTATGACTACGAAGACAAATACGTGACCGACTCTGCATCGCTACACATTCCCGCGCGCTTAACTGCCGACGAAAGTCACCAGTTACAACAACTTGCCCTAGATGCGTACTCATCCCTGCGTTGTGAAGGTCTTGCACGTGTTGATTTCTTCTACGAAGAGAATGGACGTGGATTTCTTCTGAATGAAATCAACACCATTCCTGGCTTCACCCCGATCTCGATGTATCCCAAGTTGTGGGCTGCGAGTGGAATGGAATACCCAGAGTTAATCGATGAGCTCGTGATGCTTGCCCAAGAAAGACACGGGCGACAAAAAAGATTCACCCAGCGATAAATCGCTCTTGCCTACGAGTTAGCGGGCGGAATTTGAATTGTTTGCCCTGGATAAATGGTCACACTGCCCGAGTCGGCCCAACCGTTGGCAGACAGCAATGCAGCCAGCGATACACAGAACTTGCGACGAATCGTAAAGATGGAGTCTCCGCTTTGAATCTCATAGGTTCCTGCGGGTCGAGTGCCACAACCACCCGATGCTGGCCCCGACGGCGCGGTGGAATTCGAAGTGCCGCCACCTTGATCAGTTGGTTCAGTGGGCCGAACAACGGCTTGTGGCGGAATCTTTATTTCTGAGCCCGGATAAGGAAACTGCGCGGGGCTTACCCAACCGTTGTAGGCAAGAAGTGCTGTCAGCGAAATGCTGTATTTGTTTGCCACGGCAAGTGGTGAGTCACCAGCTTTCACAACATAGACCTGCTCTGTTCCCACAGCGTTAGCAGGCAACGAGGTTGTTGTGCCGGGCAGTGTGCTCGCCACTGGAGGAATTGTTGCAAAGTTTGTAGGCGTCACATTGACCACCGTGGTGGCAACTCCCAAGGTGTCTCCACCACACGATGCACCAGCAACTGACACCACAACAACAGAGGCAACAGTCAATGCGCCACGTCGAAGAAGAGTCATTTTTGAAAACCGCACAGACCTACACAGTAGAGCCTGCGGGCGCATGAAAAGTGGCGCTTTGGTTACACCAGAGGACGAGCAGTAGGGCCAATCGGGGCCGGAAGGCTTGTTGTTCCCATCAGAGCCGTATCTACCGCAGATGCGCATGCTCGTCCTTCAGCGATTGCCCACACAATCAAACTTTGACCGCGACCCATGTCACCTGCAACAAATACCCCTGGCACATTGGTTTCATATTCGTCATTGCGCGCAATATTGCCCCGCTCATCGAGCGCAACACCGAGCTGGTCAAGCCATGAGCCTTTTTCTGGTCCCACAAATCCCATCGCCAAGAACACAAGATCAGCGGGAATTTCTGTGTCGGTTCCCTCTTTCTTCACGAAACGACCATCCACCATTTCCACTTCATGAATCTGGAGTGCACGAACATTTCCTTGTCCATCATCGAGGAACTTTTCGGTGTTCACACTGAACAAGCGCTCGCCGCCTTCTTCATGAGCAGACGAGACCTTGTAGACCATCGCGTATTGCGGCCAAGGATTGTTCCCCATGCGCGAATCAGCAGGACGCGGCATGATCTCTAACTGAATGATTTGCTTTGCTCCTTGGCGCAACGCAGTCCCCAAGCAATCAGCTCCGGTATCTCCGCCACCAATAATGACGACATTCTTTCCTGCTGCATCAATCTCGGCACGTGGTGCATCGCCTTCTTGCACCTTGTTCGCCATCGGCAGATATTCCATTGCTTGATGAATACCGCGAAGTTCACGACCTGGCACGTTTAGATCACGCCATGCCGTAGCACCACAGGCAAGCACAATTGCATCGTGAGAAGCACGCAACACTTCAATGTCGAGTGCTCCACCTACATCTGCATTTGTGCGGAACTCTGTTCCCTCCTCGCGCATCTGCTCCAAACGGCGATCAAGATGATGCTTTTCCATTTTGAATTCAGGTATTCCATAACGCAAAAGCCCGCCGATGCGATCGGCACGCTCCAATACAACAACTTCGTGACCCGCACGGGTGAGCTGTTGTGCAACTGCCAAACCTGCTGGACCACTTCCCACTACTGCTACTCGCTTACCGGTAGAGACCGATGGAATCTGTGGAGTAACCCAACCTTCTTTCCATGCACGATCAATGATCTCTACTTCCACCTGCTTAATCGCTACTGGATCTTGATTGATACCCAAGACACATGCAGATTCACATGGGGCGGGGCAAAGCCGCCCAGTGAATTCAGGGAAGTTGTTCGTGGCATGCAGGCGCTCAATGGCTTCTTGCCAGTTGTTGCGATACACCAAGTCATTCCAATCAGGAATGAGATTGCCCAAGGGACAACCGTTGTTGCAGAACGGGATACCGCAGTCCATGCAACGACCTGCTTGCTGCTTCAGCAATGAACCATCGAATGGTTCATACACCTCTTTCCAGTCTTTGACACGAATCGAAACTGGGCGACGCGTCGGCCCAGTTCGGCTCCATTGCAAAAATCCACTTGTTTCACCCACGAGCGGCCTCCATGATGCGTTGTGCTGTATCGGATTCGTTCAGACCATCGGCGCGAGCGGCCTCCATGACTGTGAGAACTTTCTTGTAGTCACGAGGCATTACCTTGCGGAAGTTCTTTGTCTCTGATGCCCACTGGCCCACAATGCGATCTGCAATTGCAGATCCGGTAAATGCGTGATGACGCTCAATTGTGTCTTTCAGCCAAGCCGCGTCATCAGTAGTGAGATCTTCCAAATCGACCATCTCATAGTTCACCTGTGCGGCAAAAGTTCCCCGTGGGTCGTACACGAACGCAATGCCACCAGACATTCCTGCGGCGAAGTTACGCCCAGTAGGTCCAAGGACTACCACTCGACCACCGGTCATGTATTCGCATCCGTGGTCACCTACTCCTTCGACAACGGCAGTTGCACCAGAGTTACGCACGCAGAATCGCTCACCCACAAGACCACGAATGAAGATTTCTCCACTCGTTGCTCCGTAGCCAATCACGTTGCCAGCAATCACGTTTTCTTCGGCAACCAAAGGCGCGCTGGCATGTGGGTGGACAATCAATCGTCCACCCGATAATCCCTTACCGACGTAGTCATTGGCATCGCCTTCGAGTCGCATCTCAATTCCTGCAGGCACAAATGCACCGAAGCTTTGACCCGCAGAACCTGTGAAGTGAATATTGATTGTTCCCTCTGGCAGACCTTTGCCACCCCACGCCTTTGTCACTTCATAACCCAACATCGTGCCCACAGTGCGGTTCACGTTGCGAATAGGTAAGTCAATGGAGACTGGTCGCGCATCAGCAATTGCATCGCGCGAGAGTTCAATCAACTTCATATCAAGTGCTTCATCGAGACCATGATCTTGACCGACCGATGACGTGAGGGTCTGCTCATATGGATTTTGTGGAATCTCCAACATCGGTGAGATGTCCAGACCTTTGGCCTTCCAATGGTCAATTGCCTGACGCGCATCAATCATTTCCACATGACCAATTGCTTCTTGCAGTGTGCGGAAGCCAAGTGCGGCAAGATATTCACGCACTTCCTCGGCAATGTATTCAAAGAAGTTCACGACGAACTCTGGCTTACCTGAGAAACGCTCACGCAGTGTGGGGTTTTGGGTTGCAATACCTACTGGGCACGTATCAAGGTGACAGACGCGCATCATGATGCAACCACTCACCACCAACGGTGCGGTGGCGAAACCAAATTCTTCTGCGCCGAGCAATGCCGCCACGATGACGTCGCGACCGGTCTTCATTTGACCGTCTGCCTGCACCACAATGCGATCGCGCAAACCATTCAACAAAAGCGTCTGCTGTGTCTCGGCCAAACCTAATTCCCAAGGTGCGCCTGCGTGCTTGAGAGAAGTAAGTGGTGATGCGCCAGTGCCACCGTCGTGACCAGAGATCAGCACAACGTCGGCTTTTGCTTTGCTCACACCTGCGGCGACAGTTCCTACGCCTACCTCAGCAACCAACTTCACGTGCACACGTGCCATTGGGTTGGCATTTTTCAAATCGTGAATCAATTGCTTGAGATCTTCAATGGAATAGATGTCGTGATGAGGGGGCGGACTAATTAAGCCCACACCTGGGGTGGAATAGCGAGTCTTTGCAATCCATGGATACACCTTGTGACCAGGTAACTGGCCACCCTCGCCAGGCTTTGCACCTTGGGCCATCTTGATTTGAATGTCATCGGCATTGACGAGATATTCACTGGTCACACCAAAGCGACCAGAGGCCACCTGCTTAATGGATGACCTCTTGGAGTCACCATTAGGCATGGGCACGAAACGCTCTGCGTCTTCGCCGCCTTCCCCAGTGTTGCTCTTGGCACCAATGCGGTTCATTGCAATTGCCAAAGTCTCATGAGCTTCGGCAGAGATCGACCCGTAGCTCATTGCACCTGTCGAGAATCGCTTCACAATTTCCGATACAGGCTCTACTTCGTCGATAGAGATAGCGGGGCGTGCATCTGTGCGCAATTCAAAAAGGCCGCGCAATGTAGCTAGGTGCTTGGCTTGATTATCTACTTCGCTTGTGTACTGCTTAAAGATGTCATAACGACCAGCTCGCGTGGAGTGCTGCAAGCGATACACCGTTTCAGGGTTGAATAGGTGATACTCCCCTTCGCGTCGCCACTGATATTCGCCACCCAATTCAAGACGACGATGCGCACGGAGATCTGGGCGCTTTGGATGAGCTGTTGCATGACGGCTCGCTACTTCGGCTGCTATCTCATCGAGACCAATGCCACCCAAACGAGACACTGTTCCCGTGAAGAACTCATCTACTAATTCAGTCGACAAACCAATCGCTTCAAAAATCTGTGCTCCGGTATACGACGCCACAGTTGACACACCCATCTTCGACATCACCTTCAAGATGCCCTTGCCAGACGCCTTGATGTAGTTCTTCAATGCTTTATGCACATCGGTACCACCAAGGCCATACATGCCGGCACCGTCGTCTGCAGTAATCATGTGCTCGATGGATTCAAAGGCCAAATAGGGATTAATGGCGCCGGCACCAAAGCCAACTAGAAGTGCCATGTGATGCACTTCGCGTGCGTCTCCACACTCGACCACAAGACCAACTTGTGTGCGTGTCTTGTTACGAATGAGGTGATGATGCACTGCACTCGTCAACAACAATGACGGAATTGGCGCATAGACCTCATCAGAGTTGCGATCGGAGAGCACAATGATGCGCGCACCTTGAGCGATGGCATCTGACACTTCACTGCGTACTGCATCAAGTGCGGTACGCAGTCCTTTTCCACCATCGGCCACTCGATAAAGACCACTTACAACCACAGCAGCAAGATGTGGGTGAGTCCCGTCGTCGTTGATGTGGATGATCTTTGCGAGATCATCATTGTCAATAATCGGGAACGGCAGTAGCAACTGACGACAACTCTCAGGACCTGGTGTCAACAAGTTGGCTTCAGGGCCAATGTTGGTTCCCACTGCCGTCACTACTTCTTCGCGAATGGCATCCAATGGTGGGTTGGTGACTTGAGCAAACAATTGCTGGAAGTAATCAAACAACAATCGTGAGCGCTCCGACAACACGGCAATGGGTGTATCTGTACCCATCGAACCAATGGGCTCGGTCCCCGTTTTAGCAGTAGGGGCAAGAATGACTTTGAGTTCTTCTTCGGTGTAGCCAAACATTTGTTGACGACGCATTACAGAGTCATGACTGTGCACCACATGTTCACGTTGCGGAAGTGAATCCAACTCTGTGAGGCCCTCTTGTAGCCACTGACCATAGGGATGCTGCGCAGCAAGTTCGGACTTGATTTCTTCATCCTCGATGATGCGACCCTGTGCGGTGTCTACCAAGAACATGCGGCCTGGCTGCAAACGACCTTTACGAATAATGCGGGACTGTTCAATATCGAGAACACCAGCTTCGCTTGCAAGAACTACCAAGTCATCGTCGGTCACCCAGTAACGCCCTGGACGCAAACCATTGCGGTCAAGGACTGCACCAATCACGGTTCCATCCGTGAAACATACGTCTGCGGGACCATCCCAGGGTTCCATCATTGTGGAATGGAAACGATAGAAATCGCGACGCTGAGTCTCCATACGATCGTTGTTTTCCCAGGCTTCTGGAATCATCATCAGCAGTGCATGCGGCAGAGAACGCCCGCCAAGATGGAGCAACTCCAACACCTCATCAAAGCTTGCTGAGTCACTCATGCCAGGTGTGCAAATGGGGAATGCACGATCAAGGCCTGGAATCAAGCTGCTCTGCAACATTGCTTCGCGCGTGCGCATCCAGTTTCTGTTGCCCTGCACCGTGTTGATTTCACCGTTGTGTGCAATAAATCGGTAAGGGTGCGCAAGCGGCCACGACGGGAAAGTGTTTGTTGAAAAACGACTGTGTACAAGCGCCAATGACGACTCCATACGCTCATCCCATAAATCAGGGAAGAACTCGCCCAACTCTGGCGTTGTCAACATGCCCTTGTACACCAAGGTGCGCGAAGATAACGACGAGAAGTACGTGCGCATCTCGCCAGTGAGTTCATGTTCTATCCGCTTGCGCACAATGAACAACTTGCGATCCAACTCAATGTCGGTTGCCCCCTGTGGGTCATCAACAAAGAACTGACGGAATGTCGGCATCACGGCGCGTGCCGAGGCTCCAAGACATGCGGGCTCGACAGGCACTTCGCGCCAACCCAAAGTGCGCAGACCTTCTTCGCGCACAATCTCTTCCACACGAGCTACGGCCACAGCAACGTTCTCCGGTGACTGTGGCAAAAAAGCAAGACCTGCTGCGTATGCACCCAAGGGCGGAAGTGAAAATCCTGCTACGGCACGAAAGAACGCGTCGGGAATCTGAATCAGGATTCCTGCTCCGTCACCAGTTTCCGCCTCGGCCCCAGTTGCACCACGGTGTTCCATGTTGCAGAGTGCGGTGATTCCCAAGGTGACAATCTCACGACTACGTACACCTTTGATGTTGGCTACAAAGGACACGCCACATGCATCGTGTTCGAAACGTGGGTCGTAGAGACCGTGAGCTACAGGAAGATCGGGGTTCATAAATGTCGTGTCCTTAGGCATGGAACTGTGCCGAAACACAGCGGAGAATCTTGGTGATTTCTCCCGGGACGACATTGGCCCGAGCAAAAGATAACGCTATCGGGCTAGTTGGGCCCTACACAAACCATTTACATGGTCGAAATGGACGTCACATCCCCAGATCGGGGCCAGATTGCACCTAGGCAGGGTCTACGTATGCCGGTGCACGCTTTTCAAAGTCGCTCATCACCGCTTCACGCTGATTGTGCCCTCCAATAAGAGAGCCAATGATGCGACGCTCTGCTGCGAACTGAGCTGCAGCGAAATCCAGTGTGAGGCGATTCAACAACTCTTTTGCTCCGCGCACGGCATTGGGGCTTCGTTTGCAAATTTCTTCGGCATAGGCAAAGGCATCTTCTCGTGGGGTTTCGCTGAGTCGAGTGACCAGCCCCATGGCATGTGCTTCACGGCCATCAAAGATGCGCGCCGACAACACAATGTCTTTCATCACATCAGGTCGTACCAAACCTTGCATCAGAACTGTTCCTGCCATATCGGGCACGAGACCCCAATAGGTTTCACGCACAGAGAACTTGGTATCGGGGTGAGCAAATCGCATGTCGGCTCCCAAAGCAATTTGGCAACCACCGCCCAATGCATGACCATGCACGGCAGCAATCACTGGCACCGGCACTTCCTGCCATACCCATGCTGATTGTTGGCCCAAGTGCGTGATGCGGCCTTCTTGCATGTCTGATGCGGTGGGCGTATTGCCACCTTGACGCTCACCAGTTGCCATTGCCCCCATGGAGCCAAGATCAAGGCCGGCACAAAATGATGCTCCCTCGCCAGAGACCACAACGACGCGCACCTTTCTATTGGTCTTGAGAGACTCGCCTGCTTCAACAATGGCGGCAAATTGCTCACCATCGAGGGCGTTGCGCTTCTCGGCGCGATTGAACCGGACATCTGCGATGCCGTCGGAGATGTTGATGGTGACTCTGTCGCTCATGGGGTTATCTTGCCATGCCCCAAGGAACTGGCTCGCACTCAGAGATGGCAGACTGGGTCTATGCATTTAAATCTTTCTGCCGATGAAGTACTCAAGACCACACGCAGCGTGCGTAAACGACTTGATTTTGACAAGCCCGTAGAACGCTCCATCGTTGAAGAGTGTCTTGAGATTGCACTCCAAGCCCCCACTGGAAGCAACAGCCAAGGGTGGCATTGGGTGGTCGTCGAAGATGCCGCAAAGAAAAAAGCACTTGCCGATATCTACCGCAAGAACTGGAACATCTATGCCAACATGCCAGGCCGCGAATTCGAAGCCGGCGACTCACGTGGTGAGCGCATGGGTCTTGTGCGCGACTCGGCGGGATATCTTGCAGACAATTTTGAGCGCGCACCATTGCTCATGATTCCTTGCATCGAAGGTCGCCTCGACAACTTGCCGGTGTTTGCATCCGCTGGTGCATGGGGATCACTGTTGCCTGCCGTGTGGAGTTTCATGTTGGCTCTCCGTGAGCGCGCCATGGGATCTGCATGGACAACCATTCACCTCATCGGTGAGGGCGAAAAAGAAGCAGCCGATGTATTGGGCATTCCGTACGAAACCATCACACAAGGTGGACTCTTCCCTATCGCCTACACAATCGGCACTGATTTCAAACCCGCCAAGCGCGAGCCATTGAGCAAGATTCTTCACTGGGATACCTGGTAGCCCCATGTCAGAGATAGTGAGCTACGTACGTCATGGCGGCGTGGGCGTTATCACCATGGACGACGGAAAAGCCAACGCCGTCTCACCCACTCTGCAAGCAGGAGTGCAACGGGCACTTGACAATGCTGAAGCAGACAGTGTTCCCGTTGTCCTCACAGGGCGCCCTGGCATGTTGTCGGCGGGGTTTGATCTAAAGGTGTTGGGTGCCAGCGGTCAACCCGCCGTGGACATGTTGAACGGTGGGCTTGACCTTGCGATACGTCTCTTGTCCTTTCCCACACCAGTTGTCATTGCCAGCCCTGGGCACGCAATGGCGATGGGATTTTTCCTTTTGATGTGTGGTGACTATCGCATTGGTGCACGTGGTAACTACAAGTACGCAGCTAACGAAGTTGCCATCGGCATGAACATGCCTTTTTCTACCTTAGAAATCATGCGTCATCGCTTAAGTCCTGCAGCACTCACCCGCGCTGTTGCACTTGCTGAAACATTCACACCCGACAACGCGGTCATCACCGGTGTTCTAGATGCAGTGGTTGATGAATCAGAACTATTACCCACTGCCCTCTCGCTTGCCGAGTCCTACACACATTTGAACATGGATGCGCATGCAGCAAGCAAGCTTCGACTTCGTGAAGATTTCCTGATTGCGGTGAAAGATGGCCTCGTGAAAGACGACGAGATCTGGAAATACATTTTCTTGCGTTAATCGACAAGTCGTAAGCCACTTGGGGCAATTGATTGATCCACAAACGGCAGATCCACTACGAACTCTGTGCGGTGTGCGGGAAACACATGATGTGAGACCAGCACCACACGTTCGTCTGTGCTCATCGTTGTACGCACACATCGCAATACTGGAGAACCTGCAGGTACCTTCAGCAGTTCTGCTTCTTCTGTTGTGGCCGCATCGGCACCAATTGTTTGTGACGCCCCACTGAGAGGGACATCTAGCAATTCATAAAACGGTGAACGCTCGACGTCTGCGCGTGACAAATTTTCTGCAAGTTCTGCCGGACACCACACCGTCACGATGGCAAATGGTTCTCCATCTGCAAGATTCACGCGACGTACTCGCAACACCTGAGAGGTACCCAATGCGTGTGCCACTTTCTTTGGAGCTTTTTCGAAAGCAAACTCAAGAACTCTTCGTTGTGGCACGGCTCCAGATGCGCGCATCTGATCTTCAATAGTTGCCAAGCGCGCCAACGGTTGACGCACAGTGTCACCGGCAACAAACCAACCAAACCCCTGACGGGAATCCACCAAGGCATCGTCTCGAAGAATTTCAAGAGCCTTGCGCACCGTGACACGGCTCACGCCAAATTCACCAGAGAGTTCCGATTCACTCGGCAGCAGTCGCCCCGCAGCATAAGTACCCGAGAGAATTCGGCCGCGAAGTTCCTCGGCGATGTGGTGATAGCGAATAGTGCGCACTTGTATTAGAGTTGTATACACAGAGAGAAAAAGCAAGTCCGCTACTTGCACGACGAAAGGTGGCCCTCAATGGCCGTGACCGCCGGAACCCCCATCGAACTTGTACAAGGTGTGTATGCCTCATTGACGGCAAACACCGAACTAGGCCGCAAGCGCCTTGGCCGTCCATTGACGCTGGCTGAAAAGATTCTTATCAACCACCTCGTTGATCCTGCACAACAAGAAATGGAACGCGGTCGCAGTTATGCCGACTTCCGTCCCGACCGTGTGGCGATGCAAGATGCAACCGCACAGATGGCTTTGTTGCAATTCATGACAGCGGGCTTGCCCACTACTGCAGTTCCCTCCACAGTGCACTGTGACCATCTCATTTTGGCAAAGCGCGGATCAGCTCTCGATCTTGTGGATGCAAACGACACCAACCGTGAGGTCTATGACTTCTTGCGCTCCGTCAGCGCTAAGTACGGCGTGGGTTTCTGGGGTCCAGGCAGCGGAATCATTCACCAGGTGGTGCTCGAGAACTATGCATTCCCTGGCGGAATGATGATTGGCACTGACAGCCACACACCCAACGCAGGTGGCTTAGGAATGGTGGCAATCGGTGTCGGTGGCGCAGACGCCGTAGACGTGATGACCGGATTTCCCTTCAACGTGCGATGGCCAAAAGTTATTGGCGTGAAGCTCACCGGCACATTGTCGGGTTGGAGCAGTCCTAAAGACGTCATTTTGGAAGTTGCACGTGTCCTCACCGTAGAAGGCGGCACGGGAGCCATTGTTGAATACTTCGGACCAGGCGCGGACAATATTTCTGCAACCGGCAAGGCAACCATCTGCAACATGGGTGCCGAAATTGGCGCGACATGTTCAGTGTTTGGCTACGACGAGAACATGGCCGCGTACTTGCGCTCCACAGGTCGCAGTGACATTGCTGCAGCAGCGGAAAAAGTTGCGAGCGATCTTCGCCCCGATGACGGCGCACAGTACGACCAAGTCATTGAAATCAACCTCGACAACTTGACACCACTTATTAACGGTCCGCACTCCCCCGATCGTGCACACAAAGTGGGTGCAGCAGTAGGCAAAGAAGCAGCAGCAAACGATTGGCCACTTGAGATTTCATCTGCACTCATTGGCTCTTGCACCAACTCTTCCTATGAGGACATCACTCGTGCAGCATCCATTGCACGCCAAGCAGCAGCAGCTGGCCTTAAGGCAAAAGTTGAATTGTTGATTACACCCGGCTCTGAACAAACACGCGCAACCATTGAACGCGATGGCCTGCTTGCAGACCTTGAAGCAATTGGCGCCACCGTGCTTGCCAATGCATGTGGCCCATGTATTGGTCAGTGGGAACGCAATGCAGATGTCAATGCAAAACCCAACACCATCGTCAACTCATTCAACCGCAACTTCCCCAAGCGCAATGACGGCTCGGCAAACACGCTGTCCTTTGTGACAAGTCCCGACACTGTGATTGCACTTGCACTTGCGGGACGTTTGGATTTCAATCCCATGACCGACACCTTGACAGCGCCCGACGGCACACAAGTGACACTTGCGCCACCAACGGGTGAAGTGCTTCCCGCAAAGGGCTACGACCCAGGCGAAGACACATTTACCGCGCCACCTGCAGATGGTTCTGGTGTTGTTGTAGAGGTGAGCCCCACAAGTGATCGACTGCAGCTCCTTGAACCATTCCCTGCGTGGAATGGGAAGGACTATGTCGAGCTTCCTATCTTGATGAAGGCCCAGGGTAAGTGCACCACCGACCACATCTCCGCTGCCGGCAAATGGCTCAAGTACCGCGGACATCTCGAGAACATCTCGGGCAACTTGTTCATTGGTGCAGTGAATGCATTTGGTGGTGCCGTGGGAGAAGGTCTGGACATCACCGATGGACAGCGCCGAAGCTACCCAGATATCGCCAAGCGCTATAGCGAAGCGGGCATTCAATGGTGTGCCATTGGTGACCAGAACTACGGAGAAGGTTCATCACGTGAACATGCCGCAATGGAACCACGTTTCCGAGGTGGCGTTGTGATTTTCGCACGTTCATTCGCGCGCATTCACGAGACAAACCTCAAGAAGCAAGGTCTTGTACCTCTGACTTTTTCTGACCCCAAGACCTACGACCAGATTGAAGAATCAGATCGCATCTCTGTGTTGAATTTGCCACCTGTTCCGGATCAGCCAATGAAATGTCGCATCACAAAAGCCGACGGCTCCACAGTTGACTTCGAAGCAAAGCACACCTTTAGTCCTGAACAAATCGAATGGTTCAAGGCAGGTTCTGCGCTCAACATCGTGCGCGAAAAAGTCGCAAACTCGAAATAGTCGCAAGTGTCACCGTGAGGTGATGCAAGACAACGAATCTTTAATCAGTACCTGGTCGTCGAATTTCTTCGGTGTCGGGATCACCTGAGTAATTCGACGGATAACTACGCCGCAGTTCTTCGGCCGTGGGTTCACGCTGTATTCGTGCCTCCTCGGGCAACAATGCCGTGATTGCGTCCATGATGATTTGTGTATCTTCATCCGGGTCGACATAGTTCAACATCACCGGTTCACCGACTCGAACAATGACCTGTGGAGGCGATGTCACATTGGTGATGTTCGGAAGTTTTGCGTTACGTGGCCAAACGTTTTCAGTACCCCAAATGCCCACAGGGATCACTGGTGCGCGAGTTTCATCAGCCAAGCGAGCTGCGCCCCATCGCCCCTTCAGTACGGGATCAAAAAATGCTGGTCCACGCGGAATGGTTCCCTGGGGCATGATGGCCACAAGATCTCCTGCGTGCAGTGATTGACTCGCTGCACGTAGTGGTTCGTCACTTCCCGTTCCTCGCTCTACACGAATACCACCAAGTGCGGTGGCGAGTGGGCCAATGATTGGGGCATCAAAAACTTCTTTCTTGCCAAGAAATCGCACTGCCCGGCCCGTCTTTGCAACCGCAAGAGAGATGGCTGCAATGTCGAAATAGCTGCGATGGTTACCACACAAAATTGCCGCGCTATCTAACGGAATGTTTTCTGTGCCGGAAATTGAAAACTTCGCATAGGGAAAAACTTCAGGACGTGCAAACTTCATCAACGCTTGTTGTGCTTCAAGTCCGATGACAGGAATCTTTGCCACACCCACGGGAACATCGAAATGCATGACTGGCCAACGCCGCGCCACTGCCATGAGACGTAAACGCCAATCAGGGTTGACGCAATGAGGAAAACCCACCATGGATAACAGTGGCTCATCAAACACACTGTCGCTATAGGCATACGACTGCGTGACATCGACATGGTTCTCGCGACACCATTGAGCAACAGCGTCTTTCTTTCCTTTTGACCACACATATGGCCCCACAAGTTCACCTGTGTAGCGCCCTGTGCTGTCGACTTCATACGTGGTGGCAATGACGTCATCAAAACCCACCTCACGAGCGAACGGCGCAATGAGATCGCGTGGAGTTGTTGTTGCCAGCACAACTTGTCGACCATGTGCGCGATGATCATCAATCACTTGACGCACAAACGGTTGCAATAAATCCATTAACTCAGGCACTGCTTTTTCAGCAGCTGTCTGCACTGCAGATTGCGATTGACCGCGCATCGCAAGCACTGCTTGGCGACCCAACACCATGGACGGCAAGTTCTCGCCGAATGTTTCGAAGATTTGATACAACAGCGTCTCGCCAGGTAACGAACGATTCACTACCCCGGTCTCGCGCAATACCTTGCTCACCACTAGCGCGGACGCGCCCGACAAGATGGTCCTGTCGAGATCAAAAAATGCGCCTTGGTTCACGGGCGTACCTTACGCCTCCCTTAGGCAGAGAAAAACCACGACCTGCTCGGGAGAAAGAACCCAGTAATGGGAGAAGCCCCGCAGGGGGGTGCGGGGCTTCTCTACCTAAACCCGATAGTGGGGGGACTATCTGATGGGTTCCTTCGGCTGGCTAATGGGGGGCATTGCCAGCGCGATTTCTATAAGTGAAATTATGCACGTGAATGCGTGAACACTCAAGGCGAACGGTGCGATAGTTGCTATCGTTTTTAGAGATAGCTATCTGGGGGGCAGATGGAACTCAAACAACTACAGATTCTGGTCGCCATCTCCGAACACGGCTCCTTCTCAGGTGCAGCTAAGGCACTGGCCACCGCGCAATCAAATGTCTCGGCTCACATCGCACGGCTCGAGACAGAACTTGGTGCCACATTGATTGAACGGGCAAGTGGTCGGCTCACCGAAGAGGGAGAAATCGTCGTTGCCCGTGCTCGACGTGTCCTGCATGAGGTGGAAGACATCGACGCCGACATTCACTCACTTGGAGATAGCGCAACGGGTGAATGTCGCATTGGAGTTCTTGGCACAACAGCGCGCTGGCTCATGCCGCCACTATTGAACTCACTCACACGACACCACCCTGGTGTCAAAACCACCATTGTGGAAGGGGCTACAAGCTCGCTCATGCCGCGACTTATCAGTGGTGAGATTGATGCAGCACTGGTGCACTTACCCGTGATGGATGCAAACCTTGATACGCGAGAGATGTTTGCAGAAGAGCTATTTCTTGTTGCCCCTACTCGCCATGTTCTAGCCCAGCACGAGAGCATCTCGCTCGAGGAACTCTCCCACCACCCCATTCTTCTTGCGCCCCGAGGAACAGCCCAACGGCGCATCGTTGATCGTGCAGCCGCCAACAAAGGCGTCACCTTGCAATCACAAGCCGAGATCGACGGAGTACGACTCATGGCATCGCTGGTGTTTGAAGGATTCGGAGCTGCAATTGTTCCTGCAAGCGCAGTACCTGGATGGTTGAAGGGCGACTTTGTGCGTATCAGCGTTCCCGATCTACCGCGTCGAGTGGTGGGATGGGTCCAACGGGATCGTCCCCGACCCAACCGTGCAACTTTGGCTGTACGTGACAGAGCATTTGAAGTTGCGCGACGTCACGCTCCTCGTCAGCCTGGAATCACCTTACAAATTGGTATTAAACCACTCGCCAAGGGCGCCAGAGAGACCTATACGTAGGCCAGGGTCTACTGTTGCTACGTGGCTCAGACGGATACTTCGCACTACGACATAGTGGTTGAGTTACAGCACAGCGTTCCCGGAGCAGCCACAGCACAAGTTGTACGACTCTCTCAAGGCCGGGAAGTGGTATGGCTTGCCATCAATGGAGAAATTCATAAAGGTGCTCTTTCGGCGAGTGCCTCACACGTGATTGCAACAGCAGCTGTTACTGCACGAACAAAACTCTTACCGTTGGTCTTGCAAATTGAATCCTCTGGTGCTGACATTCTGGAAGGCATCTCTGCGCTACATGGCTGGGGCAAAGCAGCCAAGGCATTGTCTGATTGCTCAGGCGTTATTCCCACCATCAGCGTGGTCACTGGGCCTGCAGTGTCGGGTCCTGCTTTGTTGATTGGGCTCTCGGATTTTGTCGTCATGACTCAAGACTCGTATGCGTTTGTCAGTGGCCCGACAATGGTTGCCGAATTCACAGGTATCACCATGACAGCAGAAGAACTTGGAGGCGCATCGGTACAAGCGCGCAATAGCGGCGTGGCATCAACTGTTGTTGACGACCTTGACAGCGCAGTTATCTGGATTGAAGAACTTCTGGAGTATCTGCCCGACAACGTGAATTGCGTGCCACAAGTTCTCGACACCGCTGACTCTGATGATCGCCTCACAACAGAGGCGGGCGATGTTGTACCCGAATCGTCAACAGGCAGCTACGACATCCGGAAAATTATTGCTGCATTAGTAGACGATGGAACCTATTTGGAACTAAAGCCACGTTGGGCAGGAAATCTTGTGACTGCCTTTGCCCACATGGGTGGTCACAGCATTGGCATCGTTGCCAACCAACCCATGAACTTGGCAGGAACGCTTGACATCCCTGCATCACAAAAAGCAGCGCGCTTTGTTGCATTCTGTGATGCGTTCAATATCCCCATTCTCACGCTGGTTGATACTCCAGGTTTTTATCCAGGCAAGGATTTGGAATGGCGCGGCATGATTCGACATGGTGCACAATTGGTCTTTGCCTATGCACGCGCCACAGTGCCACGAATTTGTGTCATCATCCGCAAGTCATATGGCGGGGCCTACATCGTGATGGACTCCAAGAAAATGGGGAACGATCTGTGCGTTGCGTGGCCTTGGGCAGAACTCGCCGTGATGGGAGCTGGGCAGGCCGCTGCAATTCTTCAACGCCGCGCCACCCCCGAAGAACGCACAGCATTTGAAGCCGATTACACAGAACGGCTCCTCAACCCTTATATCGCTGCCGAGCGGGGCTATATCGATGCCGTTGTGACCCCTGCAGACACACGAAGAGAAATTTGTGCATCTCTGCACATGCTCGTCGACAAACGTGAAGATTTGGTCTCACGCAAGCACGACAACACCCCCCTCTAGGCCCACCTCTGCCCGGAAATGGGTATCTGATACCTGGCTCGTCTAGCCTGTTCTGTGGGGGAAAAAAGCTCCCGTCGGAATATCCGGTCAGCAGTCAAGGAGATCCCATATGGCTGACACCATC